>ERZ779941.333-NODE-333-length-22163-cov-2.495251_pt1 | contig 22163 bp, 25 predicted proteins | sample MGYA00511952_ERZ779941 | MGnify/ENA primary metagenome ERZ779941 (study PRJEB29588, sample SAMEA2142846) | human gut metagenome | biome: human gut; feature: human-associated habitat; material: faeces | place: Denmark | collected 2008/2010 ...
ACCGCAACGCCGCACACCTTGGCAATTGTCAGCGCAAGCGTGACAGACGGCGAATAATCGCCCCGCTCTATCAGGCTTATAGTTTGCCTTGATACGCCGCACAACCGGCCCATTTCCTGCTGATTAACGTTCAATGCGGCCCGCCTTTCCTTCAATCGGTTTCGTAATACCACGCAGCACCTCCATTGACAACGACGTTTGTCTTTATGACAACTTTAATTGTCATTATGTATTATATTATTGTCATATAAGTTTTTCAACATATTATTTGCATCAGCTAACGCACAAAGCTAAAGGCACCCGTTTCCGGATGCCCCTTAAACAACAACGCTTTAACTATCTTTTTTATTTTGTCTCTTATATGTATTTTCTTTACCATTAAACATTTTAATGTTTCTTCTTTCTTTTACGGCACGATACTCCATTATCATTAAGCGCAATTATCGTCAGTATAACTATAAGAATTACTTTAACGATTGCATAAATCCAAAGTGGGGACCTAGAACATACACACTGTCATTTTTGCCGACAACACTATTCCAATTATCTATAATAGTTTCTTTCATATCTGTAAGATTAAAAAATGGACGATTATCAAAATTTAGTATATTTTTATGACCTATGTGTAGGTCTGATATGTAAAGTTTCTTAGGTGTTGACATTTACTGCTCCTTTCAAATAAAATTAAATCCACTCTATTGTTGGCAAGCCTTCATAATTATGTTCCCATACAAACCATGCAAAACACATAGTGCTTGCCCAAGGCTTCCCCTTTTCATCTACCTCACTACCATTACGCATTGGGTTTACTCTTTTAGAAAGCACATAAATTGTTTTTATAGGAGTGTTTTCCCACATTTTCAATCTATCTTGCCCTTCAAGAAGTTGGATTTTTGCAAACATAATAACTTTTTCATTTGCTAAATCCAATGATCGAAGAATAAATTCTTTTGCAAATTTGAACGGTGGATTGGTAATAATATTATCAAATTTGCGTTTGTAATTATATGTAAGAAAGTCAACGTTTGGAGTAATATCAATTCCAAAAGGACTATCTCTACTAACCAAATCAGTAGATACAATTTCTGAATATGGATAAAATTCTTTGAGGACTTTTGATATATGCCCTTGTCCGGCAGCAGGTTCGAGTATACTACCAGATAATTTTTCTTTTTTTTAAAATGGCTTCTGTTGCATTGAATGGTGTTGCGTAAAAATCATTAGTCACTCTTTCTCTTGTAGGGGACATTCCAGCTAGGCTTGTCCCCGTAAGTGTTTTCATTTAATATTGTCCTCCTCAGTAGTTTGTAATTAAGACCTCTATATCTTTTGTCTTGTCTTTTTTCTGATAATTACAGTTTCCATAAGTAGTGTTTAAATAGTGGGTTTTATATCCATGACCTTCCACCCAATCCTTTAATGTTAAGTTTGTTTTTAGATTATTCGATAATGCCCATTTCACATTTGATGTCGCAAGCATATCTCTCAAATCTTCCTCATCGGTATTAGTCCAACCGCCATTTTCATTATAGGTTGCCGTTGAATTAAAATACGGTGGATCGCAATACAGAAAATCATTTTCGCCAAATGCTACGCCGATGAACTTACGAAAATCAGCATTGGTGAACTTGCAGCCTTTATTGCTGATTGCTTCCGAAAATTCTATAAACCTTTCTCTTAATGTAGGGTTAAAATATCTTTCTCCAAACGGCATATTAAATTCACCTTTTGAATTAAAACGCATCTGATTGTTAAAGGCGTAACAAATTAACACATATAAAATAACGGACTGTTTAGATTCCAACTCGTTAAAATAGTTGCGGAGTCTCAAATACCCCTCCTTATTAATCTTTGATAGATCATATTGCTTGATTATCTTATCTATCTCGTCAAGACTTTTATCGGTTCTATTTCTATGTATGTATTCGAGTATTTGGACTACAGGCAAATTCAAATCATTATAAATAACCTCTTTCGCAGGAACATTAATTCCAACATTAAACCCACCGCCAAACAAGTCAATAAAAGTGTCAATATTTTTCGGAAACAATGGTAATATCTGTGGTAGAAGCTTGTATTTGCCACCTACATAATTAAGTGGCGATTTTATATATTCTTGCTTTATCGATATCATCTCCTAAATAAAATTTCTCTTTTATTCAAATTTTAAGTGCCTAAAAGTGTGTATTTACGTTGTTTTAGAAAACGTATTTTTTTTACCATTCGTTAAGGATTGGTAGTTTATCAACTTTTAAAATTGGTTTTGTCGGCAATGTCTTAAATTCCCACCATTCCGAACCGTCATATTCATAACGTTCAAGCCAGAAATCTTTACCAACAACAACTAAACGTCTATCAATCTCTTCAAAGCTATAATCTGCATCATACTCAACGCATTTAGCTTGTTCCTCAAACTCCTCCCAAGTGTAATAACTGTTGTTCTTAATTCCTACCCATTCTACATCGGCAAGTGATTTACCATTCTGTTCAAGTGTTTCTACTGTTTCTTGCAATAAATTTATATTCATTATTGTTTCTCCTTTATTAGTTCGGCATTGTCATAAACGTTTCCGACAATTTGTAGTTCTTCGCCATAAACGTTGTCAAAATCAACTGTGAATGTAGAATAGGTTATGATAAATTTTGCCATATCATTATACCACTGTACAACGCCTCGTTCTTCCTCACAATTATCCCAAACTATATCACCCTCAAAAATCTTGTTGCCGTTCTTGTCTGTCAGACCTGTGTACTGTCCAACTGTCTCAGGGTCAACTTCGGCTGTATATAATGTACTTGCATAATCGGGAATGATATAGTCTTTTTCTTTTCCTATCCAACCATAGCGGCAGGAATAGCCATAAGTCCATTCGCCATTGTCTACACGTTTTCCTCTAAAAAGTATTTCACGCATTGCCGTCTCTCCTTGTTGCCAAACTTTCAATGCCATTTTCCAAGCACAAAACGCTCATAAAACGTCCCCGTATATATCCTGTGATAGCGTTCTATCACCGCCCGGTCAAGGGTCGGATTGTCCTCCAGTACAAAATGTCTGTAGATAAGCCGTTTTTCCTCCGCCTTGTCTATCCACTCTTTCTTGAACCAGTGGTAAGGATTGTCAGGATTGCAGTTGAACCACAGCTTGCTCCCCGCCACCGAACACCTTGCCACAGCCTGCTCTATAAAGCTTCTGGGCATAAGTGCCGCCTCGTCAAGAAGCACCCCCGCAAGGGTCACGCCCTGGATAAGTGAGGGCGAGCCTTCGTCCCTGCCGCCAAAGTAGTAAAACCTGTTTTTCCTGCCGCAAAAGCTCACGTCCATATAGTTCTTTGACGCGACCTCCACAGCCGTCATGCCCATGGCTTTCATATACTCCCTGAGTGCAGGCAGGATATTCCTTTTCAGCGACACGATAGTTTTTGAGCATAGCCCAAAAATGCACTCGTCAAAATTAGTCATCGCCCATGTCATAAAAGACGCCGACAAACAAAAGGTCTTGCCCGATCTGACCGCACCGTCACAGATTATCCCGTCGTAATCACTAAGCTCCCGTGCCGTCCACCATCTGAAAACAAACCTCTGATTTTCCGACAGCCTTGTTATTTTCACAAGCTATCACCGTCCATTCTAGTTCCGCAGTTAGGGCAGTAATTATAGTAGCAATGCCCACAATAATATGCCGTTTCAGTTAATCCTTTGCATTCGGAACATATCCATTGTTTATTGTCAATTGGGTCATTGCCAGGTTTAAGCCAGTCTCCATGCTTGACCTCCTGCACATCTGCGGTAGGTACAGGCTCGTTTTTTGTGTTGTTTGCTATGTATTCTGAAAATTTTATGATACATTTTTCAAATCCTTCTCCTAAAACTATAAACGGGCAGGTGTCGCAACTCTTTGCTGTGCAGCAAAGTGCCGCCTCTACGACTTCCTCATCAGTGAATTTTCTACTCATTTTCAACCTCCTTAAAGAACTCTCTCGGTTCAAACCATTTATCTTTAATGATATTTCCTATTCCGACAACTAATCTATCTTCCTGTTTTACTCTAACATAACGACCTTTTATATCTTCCCATTTTGAAACGCCTACAACATACATAATTCTCGCAAGAGCTTCAAGTCCCTTTTCAGAACCTTCAAACGATGTTCTATTGAAAAAAGCTAAGTTATAACCGCCAAAACTAGCTCCCCAGCCTAAGCCTTTAAGTGCTATAGAAAAGGTAAGGCAACAATGGTCGCCTATTTCCAGTGATACATCAGTTATTTTAGCGTTTTCATAAATAGTGTTAGTGTTGCTTTCTACCGAGGGTATATTTTTTATTACAGGTGCAGGCTCGTTTTTTATGTACTCTGCAAGATATGTACTGCACATACGGTGTTTATCGCTGGCACAAAGCGGACAGCCTTCGCAATCTGTGGGGTCAGTAGCGCAATACTCCACCGCCTTTTCAAACTCCTCTTTCGTTATCATATTCTACCTCTTTCTATAAATAAAACTAAATTTTTATGTATTACTTATTCATGTTTTTCATATTCAGTATCTTTTGTATTATTTAATTTCCAGCTCACAAAATCATTTCCTACAATTTAAGCAAAATTAATAAGATTAAGTAAGTCCGTAATAGACATGTCTTCTTCCTTTGCAACATTTTTTATTTTCAGTAATGATATTTCAAAGCTATCTTCGCAATCTATAGCTTCACAGGCATGAAAGCCATTAAATTTATCATAATACCATCTACAACATCTACATTTAAGTTTTCTTATCTCTTTATCCATTTCCGTTTTACTCCTTATCAAGTATAAACTTTTGTCATTATTCTTGGTTTAATATTTTCCTAGCATTTTTATATTTGTTATAGTCTTTAGTAACTTCTCTGTTGCAATATTTATGTAGAATATCTTGCACAATAATTGTATCAGCTTGTGGAGGCGGTAAAGGGTCAACAATGTAGTAATCTTCGCCTAATAAATATTGACATAGCACATTTATTGCTAGCTGTGCATCTATTGCGGGTGCATATAAATTTTCCTTTGAATTATAGGAATCTAGCAATTTAAAATATTCTATTTTAGTTTTTGTTAAGGTGTTGTTCTTTTTCATTTGTTTACCTCAATAAAAGAAAACTTTTATATTACTCATTCTTATCTTTTTTGCCTAGCAACCACTCAATCGAGGTCGGCTTTTTGTCTTCCCAAGAACAAAGATTGTTTAATACCTTTGTTATGTTGTTGACACTAATTGAATGTATTCCACCATACCATATTGCTTCTGCTTTGCAGGGGCGTGTTTCGTAAGCTACTAAAGCATTACGAATATCGTCACAAGCTAAATATCTATAACCCAACAAATAAAGTCCTTCCAAAACAGTTCTCTGTTCATCTGTTATTTTTGGTTCGCTTGGTTTATTTATCACATCACCAACGATTGTACCTCTTACTGTAGGCTCATCGGTTGTAAATTTTGGATTGGATATTCTTATGATAGTTTCGCCAGTCTTTCTTTCGGTCTTAATAGTGATTGTCTGCTTAAAATTATCAGCATCTGAGTCCATGTGTTCAAGTGCATTTTGAAATACCCAAGTATAAATTCGACCCTGGTCAATTTTTACATGATATTTAATAGAATTATCTTCAAGCTTAGTGCCAATAATCGTTCCTGTAAAATCTGTGATTTTTACTCTGTCACCTTTTTTAAATTCTTGATTAACCATTTAATGTACGCCTCTTTCTGTTACTTTATTATTAACGTTTTTCTTTTCCATACGGAACGTGTATAAAATCAAGGACATCTCCCATACCCAAGCCACCTTGATCTTTTGGTCTAATACAATAATCCCATATTTGAGGGTGAGTGATTTTCATACGCTCAAATCGATTGGGACTTTTCTCCAAATGACAGCCAAATCCACAAAACATACAACCTGTTCTTTTCTCTCCTGTTGTTGTGTACCCCCCTCATCAGTTTTTACAACTTTGCCATATACAGAAGCTATTTGTAAATTATTCTTAATTATGTATTCAAGAACATCATTTTCAGTCCAAAATGATATTGGTTTAGATATTGGTCTAAGTGCTTCAAAAGCATTGCAACCAGTTCTAACCCATTCTTTTTTTCGCATACCACTTTCGTAAGCCATTGTTCCTAAAATAGCCTTTTTTCCACTTTGTTTTTCATAGTCCTTACAAGGCTTCTTCTTCATTATGTCGCAACATTGTTCAGAAATAGGAATATCACTATCTGCCAGCCTTTTATATCTAGATAAATTATATCTCGGTGTATATTTATCTTTAATCGCATCAAAATTATAAATCTTACACCAACGTGTATACGAGCCTTTTCTTGCGTAACGAATAATGTTTGCTACCTCTTTACTAATCAGAGGATAACCATATGTATCTATTATTTGCCGAAAATTCATATTCGGCTTTAGCCAAGTAACGTTATCAAACGTTTTAACAAAAGCCCTAAGTTCAGGATATTCAAGACCTGTATCAACAAACACAGCTTCAACATCAGGAAACAAATTTCTTACAATATGTAAAAGAACTGTACTGTCCTTCCCACCCGAAAATGAGATATACACTTGTCCATTCCAATAATTATACCATTCAAGAATACGACTTTGAGTTATTAGAACTTTTCTTTCTAAAGGTAATGCTTGCAACTCCTTTAAACGTTGAGTATCATGAACTTTATTATCATCTGAATATTTATCATTATTCAATCTGTATTGTTGCCTCCTTTTATAAATAAAATCAACTTTTTATAAGTTGCTCTATAACATTCTTAACATCTTCAAATATTTCTTTAGTTGTCCGTTTCTTGCCCTCATTAAAAAATTCAAAATCATAAAGCGAATAACAATAGTCCATGCAGTGTGCATAATGCCAACCTATCCAACGTCCATCTCTATGGTTCTTATTGCTAGGTTTAATAATCCCTATTTTAGAAACATAAGTAATACCGCCATGACAATTAATATCAACAAGCTCATCTTTGTTACTAACATCATACAACTTATGTCCCCCTGGAATTTCTACATATGCACAAGGGTGAGTACCATAAGAAACTATAACATAATGAAAACCCTTGTAAACGCCTTCATCAAGCATATCAATAACCTCTTGTCCATTCTCGTCAAAATGTTTATATATCATTTCTTTCATAGTATTTTCTCCTATCTCTTGTACTTTACAAAGTCTTTTATTTTGTAAAACCATTTCTTAATCGCCTTTAGCACTCTTTAACCACCTTTCGGCATATTAATTTTACTATGCTACCTTTGAGATTATATTTATAGTATACTACTACTTTTGAGATGTGTCAAGTATGCAAAATGTACAAATTTATACTACGAAAACTATATATTATTGTACAATAAACTCAACCATGTGTTTCTTTGTGAAGCTTGTATTTTCAAGCACCTCTGAAAAGCACTAGGCTCGGCAATCAATGCACATTTGGTTTTAGCTCTGGTAATCGCAGTATAAAGCATACAGCGGTCAAGCAGTTTATAATGGGTATTATCGATCAGTACAATAACATTTTTAAAACCGCTACCTTGTGTCAAATGGCAGGTCAGACAGTAAGCCAACTCAATACTACTTAAATCATTTTGCAGGAAATCAATTTCCTTGTCGGCAAATTTAATTGTAACAACATTCTGCTTCTTACCGTCTTTAACTGTCTGTTCAATTTTTGTAATATAACCCATTTCTCCATTGAAAACATTTCTATCATAGTCATTTGTTCTTTGAATAACTTTCGACCCAAGACGAAATGTCTTATTACCATACCTGATCTCAGGTGCAGTATCGGGTGGAATTATCATATCTTGCAAAATAGAGTTAATTTCAAAAGAGCTATTTATCCTGTCCTTTTTACAAGGTGTCAAAATAATCGTTTCATCATAGCCGTCTTTCTTAGCTGCCATTGTATACAATTTAATAGCCAATTCACGCATACCTTCACGGCTCTCTCTAAACATATAGGTCATGTCTTGTAGTTCGCCAGTAACAACTTTCAGTTTCGGTTCAGGCAATGGGTTTTCTCCATTTCTAATTTTAACTGAGTCCGAAATAATACCTGACTTTTGAGCCTGTCTTAAAATCTTAGTCAGTTTACAACAAGTAAACGCATTACAATTAAGCAAATCATGAAAGATATTGCCACAGCCTATTGGTGGTAACTGACCGTCATCACCTACAATAATTACTTTTGCACCCTCTTTTATAGCAGAAACCAAGCTATAAAATAATGATGAATTAACCATTGAAGCTTCATCAAGTACGATAATATCACTAGACAATCTGTTGTTAGAGTTATAAACAAAACCTGTCTTGTTAAAACCAAGCAACCTATGAATTGTACTTGCGAATAAACCTGTTGCCTCGGTTATCCTAATTGCAGCTTTGGCAGACAAAGCACAAGCTGATATAGAATAGCTTTTATATATCTTTGTGAGTCCTCTTAAAATCGAGCTTTTACCTGTTCCTGCTCTACCTGTTATAAGCACTACAGGGCTGTTGCAAGCCTTATATATCTCTTGTTTTTGTTCGTCTGTATAGCAAAAGCCTTGTTCTCTTTCTGCTTCCGAGATACCATTTTCGATGTTAATTTTATAGTCTGTTTCTTGTTCATTGAGATTTTTTAGAATATCCAAAATAGATATTTCAGTTTTATATTGGCGTAATAGTCCTACCTTGTTTTCTTCAAAATGTAGAAATATCTCATGTTGCTTTTGTGTGGATTTAAAGCTCTCGTACATTTCATAACAATCGTTTATGTTATCTCTTATTGCACTGTCTAATACAGACTCTAGCACATATGAATGACCGTCATTGTTCCCAACACTCTCAAGATAATACTTAACAAATGCCACAACTCTTTTGGTTGATATCCTGATATCTGGATTTAACTTCAACGCCAAATCGTCGACTCTCTTAAAGCCCAAGCCACGAATTTCTGTCATAATATAAGGGTTGTCAAGTAACTTTTCCTTCAATAATTGAGGATTAGGTTCATTGGAGATCAATTTAGCTATCATGGCATACGTTACACCCAACGGCTGAAGCATAATAAGAATATCTGAAATAACATAGTTATTCAATATATTATCCTTTATCCTATTCCAACTCTTTTCGCCTATACCCTTGATTTTTGTAAAATCAATTTCTCTATTCTGAATAACATCATCAATTACATTTGGGTAGACAACTAAAATGTTTTTTGCTTGCAGTTCTGTGACCTGAGTCTTCAAATATGCTATTTGTTGTTCTTCTGTCTTAGGCACATTTGCAGTAATAGAAATTGGCGTATATTGATACGAATTATATTTGCTATTAAAAGAACAGGTAACTTCGGCATTGTATTCGACACCGATTGTTAAGCGTTGCATTTTACCTGCCAATGTGCTACCTTTTAACTGCCTTGGATTGTCACCAAAGGGATCGTCATAACAATCATAAAAATATGGAATGTCATCAGAAGTTGTTGTGAATGTGTACACTCCCCAATTACTATTTTCGTTATAAAATCGCTCCTGTTGAGGAACGATTTTAAACTTAAATGTTTTTTCTGTCATGTCTTTTCTTCCTTTCTGAAAGCCATTCAACATATGGTCGCATAGCCTGTATTGTAACTTTATCTTCGTCTGTTTTCCTGCATTTAATAGCAACCTGAGAGCCTTTCTTAACCAAATCTTCATACTGTACAAGTTGACTATTCCAAAGAACACCCTCTATAATACCTAAAGTAGAGTAAATGTTCACAAAAGCAAATGGTTTTTTATTTCTGTCCTTTTTCTTTTGTACTCTGGAAATAACACCTACAATAACGCAATCATTATCATTCTCAACGGCTTCAAATGCTGTTGTTAGATAGGGGAGTGCTTCTTCAAATGGATTATTGTGTATAAATATCTGTAATGCTTCAAACTCCCAAAAATCAGCGTTTTCAAGATATTTGTTATTGGTTGAAAGAAATTGTTTCAACCTATCTTCTTGCTGTAAATCAAACTTTTCTTTCTTTTTCTGATTTGCAAGAGTGAGTAACAAATCTTTGTCATAGTCATACTTGCCGTTACCGATACGATATTTTTCAATATCAATATCATAGTCAATAATAAGCTTGTTATATGTTGGCAACTTAGACAATTCTTTATACTCTAATGGTTTGTACAATGACTTCAAATATTTTAACAAACAACTCTTTTTATCTTTCGTAGGTATTGCACCTGACTTCATTAAGTTAATAATTTGAGTTTTTGCCAGTGTTGTTCTTGACAGCAAGTCTTGAAGGTTTTTATACTTGCCGTTCTTCTCACGATCAGCAACAATCTCTTGGGCTATTCGTTCACCAATGCCTGTAATCGCAGAAAAACCAAACAGCACATTGTTATCGTAAATAGAAAAATCGACTTGCGATTTATTAATATGAGGTGGTAAAACAGTTACTCCAAACTGTTTAGAGTCTACAATGTATTTATTCACCATACCTGCCTTATCTTTGTTCAAATTAAATAGTGCTTTGAAAAAATAAACAGGATAATTTATTTTTAGATAAGCAGTTTGAAAGCATAGAACAGCGTAGCTATAACTATGCGATTTGTTGAACAGATAGCCACCTTTAGTTTTCAATTCTTCACTAATCGTTTTGGCAATTTCATGAGAATATCCATTGTCAATAATTTCTTGGTACAGTTTTTCTGACTCTTGCTTAACAAGTTCAATATTCTTTTTGCCTATCGCCTTACGGAATAAGTCAGCTCCACCATAGCTTCTGCCACCAAAAGTTCTTACAATATCCAAAAGTTGTTCCTGATAGATCATGCAGCCGTAAGTGCTTTCCAAAATAGGCTTCATGTCGGGGTGTATATAGGTGACAAGTGAAGGATCATGCTTGCATTTAATAAACTCCTCCAAAGCTCCCATTGAATCAGGTCTATACAATGCCAAAATAGCCGACAAATCTTCCATGTTAGTTGCTTGTAGTCTGAGCAGTAAGTCTTTCATACCTGCACTTTCCACCTGAAACACACCATTCGTCAATGCTTTGTTTAACAGTTCAAATGGACTTCTATCATTTTCAAATTTGGGGTTGTTGATATTTATATCATATTCAGATAAGTGCAAGTCATTTTGAATTTCCTGTACCATTTTTAAGGTCTGAACACCAAGAATATCAAACTTAATAATGCCTATTTGTTCGACAAGCCTTTTATCAACTTGAATGACGTGTTCTCCGTCAGAGCCTAGTTTCATTGCCATATAGTCGCTAATGTCAGTATCAACGATACCGACACCACCTGCGTGGCAACTAACTGTTTTAACTCTACCACTCAACTTGCCTGCTATATCAAGCAACTCACTGTATTCAGGGTGTTCAGATAAGTAGTTTATATTGTTATCAATACACTCTTGAAATGTATTGTACGAAAACTTTTTGGATAGTTTATCCCTTTCACCGTATTTAAAACCTAGTATCTTGCCAACATCTTTTATGGCAACAACAGGTGTTATATACGAGAAGTTTATAATTTGACAAACACGATTTTCACCATATTTGTCAATGAGATAATTTATTACTGTAGGTCTGTCTGAAACATCGATGTCCAACTTTACTACATTACATTTCTGTAAGGAATAGACTATATCTTCACCATGCGTATCACACTTGTAGCAATACGTTTAGGTGTGTGGCACTTCGAGTCAAGAATTTCACTTAACCCTACGCTCCTTTGAGCTAGTCGTTTGACGTTTTGTACTTATGATTTGACAAAGTGCTATACCTTTTATTAAATCATAAAATACAACTTCGCACAGGATTGTCATATCGTCAGACAGAACGACTTAGATATTCCCTGTTAGCTAATTAACACACCGCCATTTCCTGCGGTTACAATTATAATAATTGTTTAATTAACACCCTATATTTTATAGGTTCACCACACTTAACACATATGGTTTCCCATATGCTCGACCGAAAATCAATCTGGCATTGAAACTCTCTCAGGATTGAGGAACAATTTGTTATTAACCATAGGCTCTTTATCCTATGCTCTGGAGGTTTCCCTCATTTTCATCTGTTGGTTACTTCCAACCCAGTTTAGACTATATTTTTCAAACTTCATTCATTTATTTAAAGTTTTTATTCCGTCTTCGTGGGAAATTATTGGCTCTAAAGTCTCATTTCCTAGTCGTTACACACTTTCTTTTATCACTAAAAGATTTGGCTCGGTATTCCCTTTATCTCACCTAGTTATAGGTTTAGGGTTTCTTAGTCAGCTTATTCGTCTATGGTCTTGTCTCATTATCGGTTTGCTCTCAATGAGAAGTCTTAGTTTGCTGATACCGAATTAACGGAATTTAACGAGTGCAACCTATCTACGCTCAAAAATCAATCCATATTTAATAGGGTTAAGATCAGTTATACCTATTGTATAACACACAAGGCTTCCTGCTCCAGAGCCACGTCCTGAACCTATTTTAACCCCATGAGTTTTTGAATAATTAATAAAGTCCCATACAATAATGAAATAACCGTCAAAATTCATTTGATGAATAATGTTCATTTCATAGTCTAGTCGATCTTTCATTATCTTCTGATCTTCTTTAGAAAGCTTGTCAAAATTTCTAGTTTTCCACCCCTCATTAATAAGGTGTAAAAGAAATTCATTATTAGACTTATATCCACTTGGCAGGGGGTATGTTGGCAACTGTGGATTTTGAAAAGGCATATGTACTTCTTCTATCATATCAGCTAAAGCATTAGTCTGATTTAAACCTTTTGTAACATTATTTACCCCAATTTGTTTATCCATAGTTGTATGAATTTCTTCTTCACTTTGCAGATAACAGCCCTCATAACTTTCTGACATTGTTTCAGTGTCATGTGCTATCTGAACGTGCCTACCCTGATAATATAAATCTTCCTTTGTGGCTGCGTGGCTATCTGTAGTAATTATGTATGGAGTGTTTGTTACCTCAGATAGTTTCAAAATCTTTTTATTGTAATTAGCCTGCTCCTCTGATTTGTGAGATTGCATTTCCAAATAGAAATTAGGAAATGCCGATTTGTATTCTTCGATATACTTAACACAAATATTAAAATCACTTTCTTTAGCTAATTTTGAAGCCAAACAAGCAGAACAAATAATTAAATCTTCTGCATACGGAGCAATATCTGAAATCTGTACTCTAGGCTTAAAATAAAAATTTTCAAGATTTGACTTAGTGATAATTTTATTTAAAGCCTTTCTGCCGTTCTCATTTTTTGCGAGAGCGATAAGATGGAAATACTTATTGTTTTTATCTTTTATGGCAGTATCGAAGCACTCATACAGCTCTACGCCATATATCAGCTTAATATCAGGATATTCTTTAGATAGTTGATCGAAATATATCCATGAATATTGGTTGCCATGTTCCGTAACTGCATATGCTTTAATGCCGACTTTTCGACATTGCTCTAGCATTTCTTTTGGTGTACCATAGCCGTCCAGTAACGAGTACATTGTATGGTTATGCAAAGAACTATACATTTTCAGCCTCCTTGTATTTTAAAATAACTATCTGAGGGGTAATTACACCCTTATACTCAGATACATTGAGCTGGCAGAGTGCATTAATGCACATTTCATCATCATATCCATTCAAAAAGTCTAATACTTTATCGTCACTAGGATTACAGAACTTGATAATTGCGATATTATCGTCAGTAATAAACTTCCATGTATCTTCATTTTTACCCATGATAACGCCTTGGCTATGCTCCAAAACTATATTATTAATGACAAATAAAGGCTCTTTGATTCCTGTACCGTAACAATTCTCCAATGATGTAACATCGGAAATCATTCCAATATTAAATTCGTCATAATCGAAACAAAAATCTATTGGCAAAGGATTGTCTGAATTAATATTCTTATTTAAAACTTTAATTGCTTCAACCACGTTCTCAGCTTTTATCTCAAAACCGAAAGCATTTGCGTGACCCTGACACCAATTAAACAGACCTGTTTTAAGCAGATCAGCCTTTAGATCTGGTACATAGCTATTATCAAAGTTTCTAGCAGACCCTCTATATACATTATTTTCTTCGTCTTTGCGGAGTATTAAACAAGGTTTTTTCGCATAACTAGCCATTTTCATGGCTATCAATCCAGAAAATACACTTGGGATATTGTTACCTTTTAAGAATAAAACTGTATTTTCGTCATTAGCTACGCTTTTCCTTAACGCAGGAAGTAACTTTTTCACTTGATTATCCTGTCTTGATTTAGCGTTTTTACAGAGTCTTACAACTCTTTGATAAATATTTTCTTTTGTAGTTTCACTTTCGCCACGTTTTTTATATTCAAATTCTTCGTCCTGTTCAATAAACGCTCTGAAAAGTAAGTCCTTTTCTTCCATGTCACCAACTCTACACATTGCGTTTATCAGGGAAGTAATACAAAATGCAATAGTATGAGGATTAACCTTGCCTTTCATGGAATAATTTTGAGCATTAATAAATTCTTCAAAACATTTATTTGTGACGTTATAAAGACCCTTGTCAATAAGCCTTTTTGTTTCAAAAGAACGTAAATCCATAATGTCAGAAATATTAGCCAATGCCACAAGGTCAAGGTAGTCATCGGCATAGTCGTTCCAATAATAATCGTCAAGTGCTTGTAGAAATTTATATACAATTCCTGCACCGCATAATTCTTTATTAGAGTATTCTGAACTACACTGATTGTTCACTATAACCGCATATGGGTTTGTTCTTTCAATATCATGGTGATCGAGAACAAGTATATCAATACCTTGTTTTGCCAACTGCTTACATTGTTCAGTATCATTGCTCCCTGCATCGGGAATAATCAACAATTTTGTGCCTTCAGGTATTTCTATCTCAGAAGAAATACCATGTTGCTTTCCAGAATGTATCAGATATGTAATATCAATTTCTTTGTTATATCTTTTCAAATAGCAGTACATCATAGCAGCACTGCACTGACCGTCAACATCGCAATCAACAATAATCGCCATTTTACTATTGCTTTTAATGTGTCTATCTAGCATTTGAACCGCTTCAGTAATATTGTCAAGATTGTCATAAGAAATTAATACATCATCGGTTAAATGAGTGTATTCATTAACGTTAGTTATTCCTCTATTAGTAAAAATAGATATTGGAATATGGCAATAATCATTATTACCTATTATTTTATAATTCATGTTTTGTTGTTTCACTTCCCATTCTTTATAACTTGCGTATATTTGGTAATCAACTGTTTAAACTTATCAGGATTATCTGTTGGACTTTCTTTTTCTTCAAGTAAATTATCAGTGTCAACAATAGCACTTATTTGAATACAATCCAGAAATTTGTCAGCTATATCGTTTAACTCGTCTACGGTTACGTCTTTATCAAAGCAAAATATAATATGAGAACTCAACCTTGCCAGCATATTTATTTGATATTGGCTTATTTTCTTGCCACAAGTTGCTACACAATTCTTTATTCCCATGTTCCAAAGTTGCATAACACCTTTTTCAGCTTCAACCACATAAACGTAGCCTGTTCGAGCTATATATTTTTCGGATAAATAAAGTCCATATAACATTCTAGCTCTGTTGCAACGCTCCAAATATATATACTTAACTCTTTGTTCTTCTTCTGTCATTTCTTCTTGCTTTAAAAATAGTCTACCTTTAACACCTACCAATGTTCCCATTTCATCTCTTACAGGAATTGTAATTCGATTGGAAACATCGTCATAACCTATTTCAAACAGCATTTGTGTGCTGTATGATATGTTGTCCCTTAAAAAGAAATCATTTACGGCAGGGAAGTAGTATGATAGAACATTTTCCTTAATCGGCTTTAAAGGTTGCATTTCTTCGTAACTAGACTCATCGTCTGCCATTTCAGAAATAAATTTCGTAAACTTTAGACTTTCAGGCAAATCGTTATATTCATCTTTATAATAGTTAATGCCGCACCAATTACAAACTTTGCGAACAGCTTCATAAAACGTACAACTGCAAAAAAATTGCACAAGGTCAAAAATATCTATCTTATCCAAGTTTGAACTACTATGTATTTCTCGTGTGTAGTCAACAGTTAAAAGACCTTCATTGAGATAAACAGTGATCGCCCCTTGATTATCCCCATCAGGATTTCCGCACTGAACATAACCTGTTTTACAGGAAATATGGTGACAACCTATTTCGTCAAGTATGACAGGAACATAATTGTTCTCTAGTATCTTTTCTTTGAGGACAGAAACATCCATTTTATCCTCACTTTCTTCTTAGTTCTCCGACTTCATACCAAGTGTTCAAATCTAGGTCAACTTCAAATACAACTTTCTTTTTACAACCAAATCTGTTTTTGTCTACATTACCCACATAATACCTCTTACCAACTTTAAGTTCACATTCAACATCTTTACCCCATTCAGCGTCATGCTGAACATAACGATATTTATGAAAGTCACCAACAGATATTTCTTTGAATAACGTCATAGTCCATATAATATGCTTTAACTGTTTTGCATTGGCAATGTTATTTGAGTTTAGTTCGTCAGGCTTACAAAACTCCGTATCGTCTGTAAGCTGAATTGAGAGATAACCAAACATATTTAGTTGCTTCGCTAAATCAGTGAGTTTTGTCACCGTTGCTTTTAAAGCCGCCCAATCTCCTGTAGCTTGCGTGTCTTGCTTGCAGGTATCGTAAAAGAAGTATTTCGCACCATGAGTTAGATTAGCTTTTCTTATTTCAAACTCCAGTGTCTTATCGTCATAACCACCAGCCATATCCTTAACGAGAATAAGTTCATTAGTTTCAGCCTCAATCCATTCAGCAATTTTCATTATTTTTACATATTCCTCTGAATTTTCAGCGACCTTTTGAATGTACTCTTGCAAAGTTTCTGTTGGCTCTCCCCAATCGTCTGTTTTATGATATATGTATTCACCTGATTTATCCTTGTACAAACCAAGTGTTAATTCCTTTTCGGGCTTCTTCAACTTTATACCATGCAGCTTTTGAAATTCAGTGTTGTTTATACACGTTGTTATCAGACATTTTCTGAGATCATCAACGCCCATTTCATTAAGCATGACAAATACTCTTTCATGTTTGACAAGTGTTAAATAGGCAATGATTTTTGTCATAAATCGTGATTTTCCTGCATTAGAAAGCATTCCCATCGCCATTGTCGAGCCTAATTTACACCCTCTGAATATATCATTTAAAATGGGAAAGGGAAGTGACACACCCAAATCAGGCTTCTCCATACACGCAATAAGCGATTGTTTAATATGACTATTCAGAATTTCGGCTTCTTGGTTTGTTAAAATTACCGTATGTATTCTATCTGCTTTACCTCTGATTAATCTATATATGTCTGAAGCCGTAAATTGTTCAAATTTCTTATGTTCTACAATTTTTGTAATATCAAAGCCATTTCTTTGATATTCTCTTAACAAAGAATACTTTTTAATGATTTCCTGATACTTGCCAATGTCATCAGTTATAGCAATTTTCATCCAACTGTCAAGAGTTTTCCAACCACCATACTTTTTGTACAAAGAAAGTCTTTCAGGCTCTTCTGAAAAATAAGTTAAAATAGTAGTTTTATTGAATGTTTGTGTCCTAGTTTTGTATATGATTTCGGCTGAGTCATAAAAAAATCGTGTAACTTCATCTGAAAAATCATATTTACTACGGATATATTGTCCGTAATTTACCAGCAAATCAGGCTGTTTGTAAATACAACCCACAAATAGAACTTCGGTAGGAACGTTTGTTATAATATCCATGTTTGTCACCTACCTAAATTTCATTAATAATACTGTCAATATCAAGGCTATCATTGTTTTTATCACGTTCTTTAGGAGATTTTGATGTTGCCATTTTTTCATAATCTATATTAACTTGTTCTTCACTTGTACCTGTTTTAGCCAATGTCTGTTCTTCTTTCCATTTCAAATAACCATCATATTTAGATAGGATAATAGCGAGATCATATGTAATTAACGCTGCACCTTCAATTTTTTTACCTTTACGAGTATTAAACTCATGTACCTTGCGAAGAAATGACATTTTCTTTCGCCACATATCCCATAAATCTTCAACAGGAACAGGTTTGTTCAAATTCTTATAAGTGCCTTTATACACCTTATCAAGATTTATAAAAAAATATTTTGGCAAGAATGAAATATCATATTGTTTATATAGCCAATCTGTAAATTGTATTCTTGTTTTTTTGTCCTGCTTGTCTTTCTCTATCTGTTCTTTTGTTCTTCTTTTTGCCAAGTATTTCACCGCCTTAATTAGAATAGCTAAATAAGGCAAGTGAGGGAATAACCCTCACCGCTTTATTTATTAAAAAGTTAAATCTTTGAAATGACTTCAAGAACCCTTTCGAGAGTCTTAATATCGGTGATCTTCTTCATTTCTGTTGGTTTAATAGGCAGATTTTCTGCTGAAAGAGCTTCCTTTGCCTTTGTCTTACCGACAGGATTAAGACTTTTCATAACGGCTGAAATCTTATCCAAAAGTTCTGTTGTCTGATTTTCGACAGAGTTTTCATTTGTTTCAATATTATCAACTGGCTCTCCGACCTTGCCCATAACTTCCTTTGTATAAATATCCTGCTCAATATCGACAGCCTTTGTAAGGTCATTCTTAACAGAAAACTCTTTCTTATCCTTTGTTCTATCAATAATGACCTGCCAATCAACAAGTGACAAATCTTCAACTGTTTCCTTATCGTGTACACCTGTCCTGTCCTTGCTGATATACGCACAGAAATTATTATCCTCATTAATGTACATTCTGACAACAGTTTTAACATTATAGTTCATCTGCTTAAAGCCATCAGGAATTTTTCTACCTGTTGCAACACTTGTAATCTTGCCGTCATCACCCTTTACTGAAACCTTTTCATCAGTTTCCCTTGCGGTTACAATAAAGTGCGCTCCGCAGGACATAAGGTCAAGTATCAAGTCCTGTCCCTTAAAGTTGATTGTCTGATAATCACGAAGTTCCAATCCTGCATTTTCAATGGCAACAAGTTTTTCATCACCAATAAGCTCTTTCTTCTTTGCCTTAACGCCATTTCTCTTTTTAGACAGCTCCACAAGTGCCTGCTTAGTCGTCAGGTTAAGAATAGTTGTACCATCAACTACAATAGCATCAGCTCTGAATGGTTCACCATCTCCGTCAAGTACAACCTCGTCTGTTTCGTTACCCTCATCATCGAGAACATGAAAATCTTCCTTGTTCTTAACCTTATTTATGTATTCTCTTGTTTCACCAAGGGATTGAGTATACACAATATAAATATTCTCAGTGTTAATGCCGTCAGCTTCAAGCCCACCGATAAAATCATCAATAGAGCCGTTCTCATTATCTATGTAAAGAACTCTAAATGGCTTGCCGTCAGGTCTTTTAAAATAAGCAAGCTGCAAGGCAAGTGTTGACTTGCCTGTGCCTTCTTCTCCAAAAAGTATCATCTGAAGCTTGCTCTGTGTCTGTGTTGCTTTTCTTGCTCTAGCCATATTTTTTATCTCCTTTTATATTATCGTTTCGTTGTTAATAACGGTGAGTAGCAACAATTTACCACTCATCGTCCTCGTCTGTCAGATCATTATCTGAAACAGAACCCCAATCATTATCATCAGAACCAAAGTCCTTATTTGCGTTTTCGGTAGCCTTTGTCTTTGCGACGGCCTTGTCAATTATCTCCTCCGAATATAGTTCTGTATCTACACTGTCCTTATCAGCTCCGGTAATCAGAAGTATTCTCTTTGTTGGATTGTTCACTCTATCCATAGGGTTGCTTTCGCCCCAACCGTCATCATTATCTTCCTCAATTTCTTCGATGTCATGTTCTATGACAATATCACCAAAGACTTTAAGAGCTGTATATGGCTTGAGCTTTCTTAGAGTGCTTGCAAACTTTGACTTTGACTTGTTAATTACAAATTCCGCATCTTCTATAGAATTATAAGTTACAATCTTTGCAGATACAGTGAAGTTACCTTCATCATTCTTCTCAATACCCATGAATACAATGACCTGTTCAAAATTGCCAATAACATTGAAGTCCTCTGCGTCAAAATTTATATCTTTACAAAGTGAAATCTGTGACGGAACAAATCTTGTCTGGTGTCTATCCTGATAGGTGGAAAACTCATTCTTTCCTCTAACGAATACGGACATACCGTCCTTTGCGTTGTCTGCTATGTACTTACAAGCATCATATTCAACAAGTATCTTCTTGTCATTTACTTCCTTACCTGTCGAGTCAGTCACTTTTGTCAAGCCAAGATTAATTCCAATAGGTCTAAAATCCTTTTTGTTAAATGTAAATCTGTCAGCCCACTTTACCTTTTCTGTTGTTGTCTTTCTATCCTTACCTTTGCCCTCGGTCTTAGAAAAATATACTACGTCTCTTTCCATACCATTAAGGTTTATGTATACAGACTTATTCTTATCAATTTCAACTCCTACATTAACCATTCTCATTGGCTTGCCTGTAGAGGTTGTCAGCTCTGTATAGAACTTGTCCTTATCACAGCCTGTCAGCTTACCTCTGATCTGAAAACTGCCCTTTGTTTCCTGAAGTCCAAGACCCTTATTATTTTTCTTTTCAGCCATTTTATTTCTCCTTTTATGTATTTATCAAATTTTGTTGTCAAATAAAATTATCATTTTGCGAACTCAAAATCACACCATCTTATCATGCCTTCTTTCTAAAGCACATTAAATTTAGTTTATCTAACGTTAATGATTTCTATTGATACTAACATTTCCCTCATATCCTCTTCATCACAACAATCAAAGAAAAGGTCATTGCCATTATCATCGTGCAATCTACAAGAAAAGCTCTCGTTATCTTCGTCAACCTCAAATTCGCAGTTGCTTGAAACGATATCAACACTACACATTGTAGCAAAAATATCTGGGTCAAGAAGATCAGCTCCTCGACAAGTGCCACCAACCTCAGTAGTAAACCAACCCTTATACTTACCGTGTTGTAATGTATATTTAATCTCGTGCCAATTTCTGCCGTCCTTTGGGTTATATGTTTCCATTACTTGCCCTCCTTCATATTTTCAAGTTCTTCATGCAACGCAGTGCCGAAATTATTCAGTGACTCTGCTACCCATGTATCAGCAATGTCATATCTACTAATTAAATTGTATATTGCTTTATTTATATCAGAGTGCGAGAACTGCTTATCACATCTATACTCAGATTTTTCTTTAGGGTTTATTTTAGTATTAAAAAAACGTATCTCTTTATTATCACAACTAGCGTTAGGAAAATATATTCTAGCCAAGGCAAGCAAAGCACCAATATATGCACTATATGTATCATCAGAACAACATTTTGAAGTGCCAACTCTTACTACCTTGCCGTATTCTTTCATTTTCGCAACCGTTGTCTTATCGTGGAAAGTAATCTGAATTTCACGGTCAATATCGGACGATATTTTCTTTAAACAGTTAGCAAAACTGCTATAAATATAAAACATACTATCGCCACCATTTGGCTTAACTGTTTGATACCTAACCATTTTATTATTGTATATATACTCTATTGCTTTAATCCTTATTATGTTTCCAGTTTCGGTCATTCTATTGCCGAAACTATCTAAACCAACTCGATAAAGTTCTCCAATCTTAAATTTTCTTTTGTTCATGCTTATCAAACTCCTTTATTTATATCAATACCTGTAATTTCTTTAAATATTTCCGCATCAAAATTTGGAAGTGATTTGATGATATTCTTTTCAGGGTCTGACAAGCTATCCCACCAAAGTTGATTACATTCAGATTTATCACATTTTTTCAAATAGCCACCTGTTATCTCATATTCAGGATGCTGTTCTTTTTCTTCATCAGTCATCTCATAAGAATAAATCCATTTAAGAACATTGTACATGATGTTATCTAGTAGTCTTTTTGCTTCTGAATAACGCCAATCTTCAATACTCCAATCAGAAGGCTTATTGAACATTAAAATTTTTGATTCTTTGGTATTAAAGCAACCATTTGAAAAGTTAGTTTTGTTAAAATCTCCACTGTTACAATCACCAGTGTTACAGTTACCACAGTTGTAGCAGCCGCTGTGCCAAATACCACTATGCCAATGAC
>ERZ779941.340-NODE-340-length-21805-cov-2.802115_pt1 | contig 21805 bp, 15 predicted proteins | sample MGYA00511952_ERZ779941 | MGnify/ENA primary metagenome ERZ779941 (study PRJEB29588, sample SAMEA2142846) | human gut metagenome | biome: human gut; feature: human-associated habitat; material: faeces | place: Denmark | collected 2008/2010 ...
GAAAAAGTCTTGGGGAAATTTCCACTCCCCGCACATGGGAGAAGTCGTCGTGACTGGAAAGGATGCAGAACGTTATGTTAACCACATCTTCACAAACGACATCAAGGATGCACCTATCCATAAGATTTACTATGGCATGATGCTCTATCCTGACGGAGGTACGGTTGACGACCTGCTTGTTTATAAGATGGCAGACCAAAACTTCTTCATTGTCATTAATGCTGCCAACATCGACAAGGATGTGGCTTGGATGAAAGAAAATGCTGAGGGATTTGACGTTACCATCGACCATCGGTCTGATTACTATGGGCAATTGGCTGTACAAGGCCCAGAATCGGAAGGTGTCATGGAAGAGGTCTTAGGATTGCCTTGCAAGGAACTGGTTTTCTATACATCAAAGACCATTGATGTAGATGGAGAGTCTGTTATCATAAGCCGCACAGGCTATACGGGTGAAGATGGATTTGAAATTTATGGCTCCCATGACTTTATCCGCAAGCAATGGGACAAGCTCTTGGCAAGCAAGCGCTGTGTACCCTGTGGATTGGGGTGCCGTGATACGCTTCGCTTTGAGGTAGGTCTTCCACTCTATGGTGACGAACTGAGCAAGGACATCTCACCGGTCATGGCAGGACTCAGCATGTTCTGCAAGTTAGACAAGGAAGAGTTCATTGGCAAGGATGCGATCACCCAGCAAAAGGAGAATGGAGTCGCCCAAAGGCTACGTGGAATAGAATTAGAGGGACACGCTGTTCCTCGCCATGGATATCCGGTCCTGAAAGACGGAAAGGAAGTGGGAACAGTCACAACGGGTTATCGCTTGATTTCCGTAGACAAGAGCTGCGCCGTTGCCTTGGTAGACAGTAGCTTGAAACTTGGGGACAAAGTAGAAGTCCAGATTCGAAAGAAAACGTTCCCAGGTACCATCGTGAAGAAAAAATTCTACGATAAACATTATCATAAGTAAAGACATCAATTCATTAATATAAGGAAATTACTATGGCTAAAGTTATTGAAGGACTCTATTATAGTGAGTCACACGAATATGTTCGTGTAGAAGGAGAATATGGTTATATTGGTATTACAGACTACGCCCAGAATGCATTGGGCAATGTTGTTTACGTGGACATGCCAGACGTGGATGACGAGGTAGAAGCCGGAGAGGAATTCGGAGCCGTGGAAAGCGTCAAGGCAGCCAGCGACCTGAATGCGCCAGTCAGCGGAACTGTCGTTGAAGTGAACGAGGCTCTTGAAGACCAACCGGAACTCCTCAACAAGGATGCTTTCGGAAACTGGATTATCAAAGTCCAATTGTCTGAACCCGATCAATTGAAGGACCTGATGGATGCCAAAGGATATGAGGATTTCTGCAACAAGCAGCAAGAATAAAATAGAGGCATGATGACTTACAAATATTTTCCTCATACAGAAGAAGATATCGCCCTGATGCTCAAGAAGATTGGCATCAAGTCGCTTGACGACTTGTATGCTGATGTCCCGGAAAGCATCCGCTTCCGGAAGGAATACAACCTGCCGGAAGCCAAAAGCGAGATCGAACTGCGACAGATGTTCAAGGAACTGGGGCAGAAGAACCAGCAACTTACCGTCTTCGCAGGTGCTGGCGTTTACGATCATTACACGCCATCCGTCATTCCACAACTGGTTGAGCGTTCTGAGTTCCTGACCAGTTATACTCCTTACCAAGCAGAGATTTCCCAGGGGACACTGCATTACATCTTCGAATACCAAAGCATGATGGCAGAGCTCACTGGAATGGACATTTCCAATGCCTCTCTCTATGATGGGACAACAGCCACTGCCGAAGCCGTGTTAATGGCAAATGCGATAGCAAAGAAAGCCCACCGGGTATTAGTTTCCGACACGATTGACCCTAAGACACTCGCAGTCATCAGAACCTACGCCTACTTCCACGGTGTCGATATCGTCATGGTCAAGGCATGCGATGGCATCACCGATCGCACAGACCTTGAGCAAAAGCTTACGGCAGGTGGCGTCGCTGGCGTTGTTGTCCAACAGCCTAATCGCTATGGCATCATTGAGGATTTCTCCGGACTTGCCGATGCGTGCCATGCACAAAAGGCTTTGCTGATCATCAACAGTGTGGCTGCTGATCTCGCCTTGCTGAAAACACCAGGAGAATGGGGCGCCGACGTAGCTGTGGGCGATGGACAGTCGTTAGGTCTTCCTATGCAGTTCGGTGGTCCTTACTTCGGCTATATGTGCACGACAGAAAAGCTGATGAGGAAGATGCCGGGACGAATCGTCGGAAAGACAGTCGACAAGAATGGACAACGCGTGTTCGTACTTACCCTCCAAGCTCGCGAACAGCATATCCGCCGTCAAAAGGCCACATCCAATATCTGCTCTAACGAGAGCCTGATGACTCTCTATGCCACAATCTACATGTCCATTATGGGAAAGGAAGGTATCAAGGAAGCTGCCCAATTATCTTATGATGGAGCGCATTATCTTTGTGAAGAACTACAGAAGACCGGGCATTTCCATCTTCTTTACGAACAGCCTTTCTTCAATGAGTTTTGCATGAAATATGATCATGACGTGGATGCATTGCAACAACATTTCATCCATCATGGTATCTTGGGCGGCATCAAGGTGAGCGATGATACGCTGATGTTTGCCGTTACGGAAAAAAGAACCAAGGAAGAGATCGACAAGCTCGTTGCCTTAACCTTGAATCCTAAACTCTTTTAAAGCCTCATCATCATGAATAACAAATTATACGGAAACCTGATATTTGAACTCTCCCATCCAGGACGCAAAGGATACAGCCTGCCGAAGAATCGCTTCGGCCATTATGAGATCCCATCTGGATTGAAGAGAGAGGCAGACGCAGAACTGCCAGAGTGTGATGAGATGACGGTTGTACGCCATTACACAAATCTGAGTGAAAACAACTTTGGTGTGGACAATGGATTCTATCCCTTGGGAAGTTGCACCATGAAATATAATCCTGGCATCAATGAGGAGATAGCTTCTCTGCCTGACTTTGTCAACCTGCATCCCTTGCAGCCTGTTGAAACCTGCCAAGGGGCACTAGAGGCATATTACGAACTGCAACAAGCCTTGGCAGAGATCTCTGGATTAAGTGAATTTACTTTGAATCCTTGCGCCGGTGCGCATGGCGAACTGACAGGCTTGATGACGATCCGTTCCTATCATAAGAGCCGGGGAGATGAGAAACGTACCAAGGTGATCATCCCGGATTCTGCCCATGGCACAAACCCTGCCTCAGCAGCAGTTTGCGGACTGGAAGTCGTAGAGGTAAAGAGCACGCCCGAAGGACTGGTTGACGTTGAAGACTTGAAACCACTGTTAGGAGACGACATCGCAGCCATGATGATGACAAATCCCAATACCCTCGGGCTCTTTGAAAAGGAAATACCAGAGATTGCACAACTGGTACACGGATGTGGGGGACTCATGTATTACGATGGGGCAAATCTCAACCCGATGCTCGGTGCTTGCCGACCCGGAGACATGGGATTTGATGTCATGCACATCAATCTACACAAGACTTTCTCTACGCCTCATGGAGGAGGAGGACCGGGAAGTGGTCCCGTAGGCGTACGCAAAGGACTGGAAGAATTTCTTCCTAAGCCCAGGGTAATCAAGGATAAGGACGGAAAGTTCGTAATCGAGAACAACCTTGAAGGCTATGATATTCGTCAAAACCATATCGGTGCTTTCCTTGGTAATTTCAACGTGGAATTGAAAGCCTTAGCTTATATCCTGACACTGGGCAAAGAAAATATCAAGTTAGTAGGACCTTTGTCCACGCTTAATGCCAACTATATTAAAGAGGTATTAAAAGATGCCTATGAACTCCCCATACCAGGTCTTTGTAAGCATGAATTTGTATTCAACGGACTGAAAGACAAGAGCACGGGCGTAACGACCATGGATGTCGCCAAGAGACTGCTTGACTATGGATACCATGCTCCTACCATCTATTTCCCTCTACTTTTCCATGAGTCTCTGATGATTGAGCCCACGGAGAACGAAAGTAAGGATACTATTGACGGATTCTGTGATGTCATGCACAAAATAGCAAGAGAGGCTACCGAAAATCCTGAATACGTGAAATCAGCGCCTCATCATACGCCTATATCACGTGCAGATGACGTGTTGGCAGCTAAAGATCCTATCGTAACTTATAAACAATTGGCGAATGACAAAGACTGACGTCATCATCATCGGCAGTGGGCCCGGAGGGTATCGCGCTGCCGAATATGCAGCGAAGAACGGGCTTGAAGTAACCATCATCGAGGAGAATGAACCTGGAGGGACATGCCTAAACTGCGGATGTATCCCTACAAAGACGTTCTGCAAACATGCTGAGTTAATTGACCAGTTGCAAGAGGGTGAGACCTATGGACTCAAAAACCTCCACTATGACATCGACTTCCATCAAATCATGGAAAGAAAGCAACAGGTAGTGCTGCAACTACGAGAAGGCGTGAGGACACTGCTCTCTTCTCCCAATATCCATTTGGTGAAAGGGAAGGCTCAGTTTAAGGACAAGAACACGGTCATTGCCAACGATGAGGAATACAGTGCACCACACATCATCATTGCTACTGGATCTCATGCCAAGATGCCACCCGTGGAAGGCATTGACATCCCGGGAGTCATCACCTCTACAGAAATGCTTGACATTGACCATATACCTCAAGAACTCTGCATTATCGGGGCGGGAGTCATTGGAATGGAATTCGCATCGATCTTCCATAGCTTCGGAAGTAAAGTGACTGTCATCGAGTTCCTAAAGGAATGTATCCCAACCCTCGATAGCGATATTGCCAAAAGGCTCCGCAAGACATTAGAGCACAAAGGGATAGAATTTCATCTGCAGTCTGGCGTTCAGAAGATCGAAAGAAGCGGACAAAGACTGACAGTTACCTTTGAGAAAAAAGGTAAGATTCTATCATTAGATGCCGATACCGTACTCGTGGCAACAGGAAGAGGTGCAAACATTGACGGACTGGGCCTGGATATCATAGGGGTCAATTATGACAAGAAAGGGATTATCGTTGATGAGAACATGAGTACCAATGTTGACGGAATTTATGCCATTGGTGATGTCAATGGGAAGATGATGCTTGCCCATGTCGCCACCTTCCAAGGGTTCCGGGCTATCAATGCGATCTTGGGGAAGAAGGATCATATCCGCTTCGATATTATCCCTTCTGCCATCTTCACAAATCCCGAAGCTGCCAGCGTAGGTAAGTCGGAGCAACAATGCAAGGACCTGTCCATTCCCTATGTCTGCCATAAAGGCTATTATCGTTCGAATGGCAAGGCTTTAGCCATGAATGCGACGGAGGGCATGGTAAAGCTCCTCACGGATACGGATGACAAGATCATTGGATGCCATATCTATGGTGCACATGCCGCGGATCTGGTACAGGAGATAGCGGCATTGATGAATGAAGATATAAAGCTGACAGAACTTGGGCAAATCATCCATACACATCCGACATTAGAAGAAATTTTACAAGATATTGCCCTATAAAGTAGGAAGGAGCAACGTTAATTTCTGTCAACATTGCTCCTTTCTCTTATTTTTTTCGTACCTTAGCACACGAGGAACGATCCTACTAAGCAATGAGAAAAATTTTACTGATCATTTTCGCTTTCTTGCACACACTGTATGGTCATACCCAAGGATTGCAGGCCATGCTCAGTCATTATTCTACAGAAAATGGCCTGACGAGTAATGCAGTGTCAGATATTATCCAAGACAAATACGGATATATATGGATTTCTACATGGAACGGACTCTGCAGGTACGATGGATATCATTTCTTCAATTATACAACTGGTACTGCAAGTGGGATACCGTTTCTCCACAACCGCATCTTGGAGATTGCGGCAGATACAGGGTCAAACATCTGGATGAGGATGTATGACAACCGTATCTTTGTCTTAAACAGGAAAACGGATTGCATTGAGAATCCGTTCCGCAACATGAAAGATGGCAGCAATTTCATTAGCACGCTACCCATTACCGTCTCCACTGATGGGCATGTCTATTCTTATATCCAAGGAAAAGGCATCTATCAGCTAAGACTCTCTGACCAACAAATCCACCACCGACTCTTTCCTCTCCATCATTTGGAAATCAAGAAGATGGTAAGTGGGCACACAAACCAACTATGGATTGTGACGACAAAAGGGCTCGCTGCTCTTAACGTGGAGACAGGAAAGATCGAGTGGATCAGGACTGTCCCTTCTCAAGACCTTTCCGCAATGACCTTATACCGGAACGACTTGTACATAGGAACTCATGGCGGAGAACTATTTGTTCTTTCCTCTACCTTTCCGTATCGGGTCACCAGACATGTCTCATTGGGACAGGAACCGATTACCTCACTAAATGTCGACTCACATGGCATCATCTGGTATACGACCCAGAAAGAAGGAATCTCACGCTATAATCCTGTAGATGCCAGCAAAAGAGAATTTACGCAGGAGGTGCCTGCGCCAGAATCCGACACACATGGGGCTACCCTTTATGAGTTTGGCAACCTACTGTGGGCAAAAATGAATCATGGAGGATTTGGTTATTACGATAGAAAACATGATGATTTCAAATACTTCTATAATAGTCCAGACAATTCTTGGAATCTGTCTAATACAGTAGCGACCTATCTGGCATTGCCAGAAGGAGTTCTATGGATGTCTACCAACAGGCGGGGACTGGAGAAACTGGAATTAATGAATGAGCGTATCCGGCGGCAATACGTAGCGCCAGAATCCAAAGCGTTTGGAATCAACGAAGTGAGAGGGATGCTATACGACCCCATCCATCACCAAACCATCCTCAGCAATAAAAGAGGGGATGTGTTTTTCTATCGGGGTACAGATGGAAAGAAACCTGTCCGCATCCTCCATCTCGGAGGACGCATCTATGGTTTATCATGGGATCATGAGGGCAGCATCTGGATCAGCAATAAGGACATGGGACTGTTCTTGTACAAGGACAATACCCTTCATCATTTCACGTCCCAAGACAAATCTGACTTTCACCTCAATTCTGATGCTGTCTATGAAACTGTCCAAGACAGGAAAGGAAACATCTGGGTAGCTACCTACGGAGGTGGCGTCAACTTAATCAGAACCACCAAGAACGCGGAAGGGAAACTGAATATTCAATTCCTAAACCGAAACAACTGGCAAGGAATGCATTATCCCTCTAAAGATTATCAGAAAGTAAGGACTATCTGCCAAGGACCGGAAGGCCAAATTTGGGCAGGGACTACCGATGGTATTCTGATCTTAACTCGCCATGGGCACCTTGGCGTGTCCGCAACGCCACTACAGCAGACAGAGGAAAAAGGTGGACAACTTGCCAATAACGACATCATCCAAATTGTCAGGGCACACGATGGTTCCTTATGGATAGCCACAAATGGTGGTGGACTCTGTCATACATTAGGAAAAGACAAAGAGGGAAAATGGAAGTTTGAGACCTTTAACCAAGAAAGTGGATTACCGTCCGATGAGATCCGGGGGATTACTTTCTCCAAGAATGGAGATGTATGGTTCTCCTCTGATCAGAACATTTGCTCTTACGACACACAGAAAAAACTCCTGACTAATTTTACCATGCAAGACGGAGTTGGTGGAGTGGCTTGTTCGGAGGGTTCTGCTATCACGTTGCCTAATGGCAAGATGCTATTTGGCACGCTGAACGGTTTTTATATCGTTGACCGGTCCAAATTGACTACTCAGAAAGGTAGCATGCTGCGACTCCAAATCACGGATTTTTTTGTCAACGACCAGTTGATGTCGCCTCGCCTCAACAAGACCTACGACTATTACGTCCCAGACAGTAATTTCGTCAGGCTTCCTTCCAGGACCAGTGTCTTTGCCTTCCGGTTTACTTCTCTCAACTATCAGTTGCAACACCGTGTCCACTATCAGTATATGTTAGAAGGATACGATGATAGATGGAAGAATGCGGATGCCACAAGAACCGTCAGCTTCAGCGACATTCCTGCTGGTACTTATCACTTTCGCGTTAAGGCTTTCCTGTTAGAATCGCCCGGAAAATACGATGAACGCACGGTTACCGTTGTCGTTCCTCCCTACTTATTTGCATCCACCACCGCCCTGCTCATTTATTTCTTCCTGATTGTAATCGGAATTTCTTTTTTCCTTTACTGGAGAGATGAAAATAAAAGACGACAAATCGAGCAGATGCGCGTCCTTAAAGTCGGTCCACAGGAGATAGCTTTCCAACGGGATGACGACTATGAATTTGTCAAGAAACTCTTAGACTGGTTGGAGTCACACTACTCCGATTCGAATATGAAAATCGACGACATGGTATCGCAAAGCCGCCTGTCTCGGACATCCTTCTATAACCAGCTGAAGACACTCACAGGATTATCACCTAAGGAATTTGTGAGCGACTTTCGGTTGAAGAAAGCTATGATGTATCTGGAAAAGGATACATGTACGATCGCTGAAGTTGCTTACAACACGGGATTCAATGACCCTGTATACTTCGCTAGAATCTTTAAGCAAAGAACTGGTCTCACCCCAAAACAATATCGCCAGGATCCTTCGTCTGCCCACTCCCAAGGAGGTGGAGAACAACAAGACGCGTAATTGTCTTATTCCCCTATCACCTTTTGGAGAAGCGGAGGAACGGAAAGATGTTCACAGTCTACTTCCTGCAATTTCTCCTTCCCGGCCTTGGTCAGCTGGTAATGCATCACCCGCTTGTCCTTCCTGTCAAAAGAACGTTGCAGCAACTTCTTTCTTTCTAAGGAACGAATCACCTTCGAAGCGTTCGACTGTGTTAATCCTAAGCGTTCACTAATCTCGCCTGCTGTCAGGTTGGCGTTCTCACTCAACTGGCAAAGCAGCATAGCCTCATTCAAATTAAGGCCAAAAGCTGCTTCCATATGACTCTCTACTCCCGAAATGGCGCGATAGATATCGCGCAAACGACACATTTTCTTTTTATCAAACATCCCAAGATCAAATAAACAAGTTAACATTCGATTGTTCCGCACGCTGCATGTAGGTGGCTACTCCTCCTACGGTTACTCCGTCCAAAAGCTCCTCCTTTGCGATGCCCATCATCTCCATGGTCATCTGGCAAGCAATGAATTCCACACCCGCTTCCTGGGCTTTTTGTCTCAGTTCTTCCAATGAATCAATTCCCTTCTTCCGCATGACAAAACGCATCATGCTGTCTCCCAGCCCCATAAAACTCAGCTGGGAGAGATGAAGGCGATGAGAGGAAGAAGGCATCATCCAACCAAACAGTTTTCCAAAGAGATCTTTGCGCACACGTGGCTTTTTCTCTTTTTTGATGACATTCAATCCCCAAAACGTAAAGAAGATAGAAACTTTCTTTCCCATAGCTGCCGCGCCATTGGCAAGGACAAAAGTGGCTATAGCACGGTCAAGGTCATCACTAAACATGATAAAGGTCTTGTTGCCGGGCATGCTGATTACCGGAGGCTCGAATCCCTCTCCCTTCTCTTGTCTTTTACGCACTACGACATGGTATAGGCCTTCCTTTTCCGACTCTCGGACGAAATGGTTGCCTGTACTCTCACACCATGCCTGTGCATCACGAGGGAATCCTGGATCCGTAGCCGTCACCTCTACACAGGAGCCAGCCGTCATTCCATCCATTGTCTGTTTCAGTTTGAGAATGGGTCCAGGACATGACAATCCACAAGCATCTAAATGGAGAACAGAATCTGTCGGGTGGTTCTTTTCCACCGCTACGACGTCTTTTCTTGGGGAAGGAGGAACAATCGGATGGGTAGCAGAGGCATAAAGCTTATACCCTCCTGACAAGTTTCTCACCTGCTGATATCCACGTCCTAAAAGAATACGCTGGGCAAGGTAGCCACGCAACCCTACTGCACAGAACACCACAACCGGTTTGTCATGGGGAATCTCGTCAAGGCGCCCACGTAAATCATCCAAAGGGATGTTAACCGCCCCTTCTATAGTACCCAACTGATACTCCTGGGGTGTACGTACATCAACCAGCGTAATCGTCTTTTTGTCTTGATCCCGTAACCACCGCCAATATACAACAGGCATCGAGCCATTGAGGATATTCCCTGCTACATATCCTGCAATAGCTACCGGATCCTTTGCTGAAGAGAATGGGGGTGCATACGCCTGTTCAAGGGACATCAAATCTGCTACCGTTCCCTGATGTTTGATCACCATGGCTATTTCGTCAATACGCTTATCTGCTCCATCATGACCGATACATTGTGCACCATAGACCTTTCCTGTATGGACATCGAATATTAACTTTGTAGTAAGTGGGAATGCCCCAGGATAGTAACTCGCATGAGCAACTGTGGTCGTGGTGGATGAGGCATAGTCTATTCCTAATGCCTTTAACCGCTTGGCTGGCAGACCCGTCACAGCCACACTGATACCAAATATCTTTGCCACCGCTGTCCCGATACTTCCTTCATATCGTTCTAAATTGCCAAGAACCATATTGTTCGCTGCGATTCGTGCTTGCCTATTGGCAGGACCCGCTAAGAAATTTAGCCACGGCCGCCCCGTAAGGGGATGAGGATATTCAATGGCATCTCCTACCGCATAGATGCATGCATCAGAAGTCTGCAAGTACTCGTTCACCTGTATGCCCCTTTCTCCCAATGCCAACCCTGACTGCTCAGCCAACCGCGTGTTAGGACGTACGCCAATAGACAAGAGAACCATATCTGCGTCCAATTGCTGCCCTTCCGATAAATTTACCAAGATTCGCCCATCGATGTCCGTGAATCCTTGGACTGCAGTGCCAAGATAGAGGGAAATCCCATGACGTACCAATTCTTGATGAACAAAAGAAGCCATACTGAAATCGATAGGAGTCAACACTTGATCTGCCATCTCCACGATGGAGACCTGCCATCCCGCCTCCACGAGGTTTTCTGCCATCTCCAATCCGATGAAACCTCCACCAACAATGACCACTTTACCTCCGCCACGCTGGTTCATAAAAGTTTTAATACGATCGGTATCCTCCACATTCCGTAAGGTAAAAATACCTGGATGGTCTATGCCCTCCAATCGGGGACGAACGGGTTGGGCACCTGGAGCAAGTAGCAGCTTGTCATAACCAACATTCTCTTGATCACCGGATGACAAACGGATGTTAATGATCTTCGCTTCCCGATCGATACCGATCGCCTCCGCCTCAGTCCACACCTCCACCTGGAATCGTTTGGAAAAGTCTGTGGGTGTCTGCACGAACAAACGATCACGGTCTTGGATAACACCGCCCAAATAATACGGTAGACCGCAATTGGCATAAGAGATATACTTCCCCTTCTCTATCAGGACAATCTCACACTTTTCATCCAGTCTCCTCAAACGGGCTGCCGCAGTAGCACCACCTGCCACGCCTCCGATAATTACATATCTCATACCTATATTCCTTTTTAATTATTTTCCTGCGGCAAATATAGGATTATTTTCTTTATGCAACAAATTTCCTATGGAATATAATTCTTTTTTATAATAAATTAAGCCTTCAAGGAAGAATGAAGGCATACCGACCTTAGCGTAACTCCGGAATGTCCGCTGTGTCCGGAACCTTGATACCGGGAAATACTTCCTCCAACTTTTTCTCCAACTTCCAAGTAAGCACGGTACTCAGGCATACCTTCCCATCAGGACCGACTAACACATAGGAAGGAATCCAATGGATCCCATACGCCTTTGTGATGGAAGCATCACGCATATTTTTCAATTCAGAGACCTGCGGATAGCTAATCCCATACTTCTCTATTGCATTCTGCCATGATTCTTTCCGGGTGTCAAAACTGATACCTACAAACTGCACGCCTTGCTTGCTGAACCGATCGTATATCCGTTTCATCTCTGGCATATCCTTACGGCAGTCTCCGCACCAAGAAGCCCAGAAATCAAGGACACAATACTGCCCTCGATACTGCGATAACTTAATGGTCTTACCGTCTATTGTCTGTAGTTGGAAATCTGGTGCCTCAGTACCTGCCTTTGGAAGATCTACGGCATACTTTGTGTCAACATCGTCAGCAGAACTTGACTGTGCCGAAGCATTTGTGGGTAGCAATGTCATGACTGCCATCCCAATCAAGAATGAAACAAGTAACTTTTTCATCATGAAGGATGATTTGTATTTTCTTTAAAACCTTGAAAACGATCTTCTCAAATCACGACAGCTGTACCACTGACAGCCACCATGAGCATAGATCCATTTTGGCCAATCGTCTCATAATCAATATCGATTCCAACAATAGCATTGGCGCCCATTGCAGCTGCCCGATCCTGCATCTCCTGTAGGGACGTTTCTTTTGCCTCTCGCAGCACTTTCTCGTAGCTGCCCGATCGTCCGCCGATAATATCGCGGATCCCAGCAAAGAAATCTTTCACGAAATTGGCTCCGATAATGGTCTCACCCGTAACAATCCCTTTATACTCTCTGATAGTCTGACCTTCTATGGTCGGTGTTGTAGATAAAATCATCTTTCCTCATATTAATGTTACCTTGCAAAGGTACTGCAAACCGAGAGAAATACAAAATAAAACTTGTTTTATTTTTATTTCCGAGGTGCAGCGTAACTTATCAAAAGGTACTGCAAACCGAGAGAAATACACGATTTGATTGATTATCAAATCTTCTAAAACTTGTTTTATTTTTATTTCCGAGGTGCAGTCCCAATCTCTTCAAGTCATGTCTCCAATCGTAAAAATAACCTAAATATGAAGAAAGGAAAGAAGATTATCCATTGCTTTTTCGTAATATTGCAGTCGCATTATATTTAGAATAATAAAGAATGGCCTCGAAAACTACTCCTTCGGGAAGTCTCTCCCATCGCCTAAGTGCGATGGGACTGTTGGTAACATTAGGTATTGTGTACGGTGATATCGGTACGTCACCGCTCTACGTCATGAAGGCTATTACCGGTGCCACACCCTTGGTGACAGCCGACTATATCCTCGGTGCTGTTTCTTGCATCATCTGGACACTCACCTTCCAGACAACATTGAAATATGTCGTGCTCGCCCTTCGTGCAGATAATAGAGGGGAAGGTGGCATTTTAGCACTCTATGCCTTGGTAAGGAGACGGGGCAGGATGTGGCTTTACCTACTTGCCATCATCGGAGCCAGCACACTGGTTGCAGATGGCATCATCACGCCATCTATCACGGTACTGTCTGCCATTGAGGGACTGCGCGCTTATGAGCCATCCACTCCTGTCATCCCAATTGCCATCGCCATCCTGACTGTACTGTTCTTTATCCAACAATTTGGTACCCATGCGATCGGCAAACTCTTTGGTCCCTTGATGTTCGTATGGTTTACGATGATCGGCATTTTAGGACTGGCGCATATTGGCAACTATCTACCAATTCTCAAGGCTTTTAATCCTTGGTATGCCATCCATCTCTTGGCCACGAGCCCGGAATGGTTCTTGATCTTAGGAGCTGTCTTCCTATGCACAACAGGTGCTGAGGCTCTCTATTCCGACTTAGGACATTGTGGCAAGCAAAATATCCGGGTCAGCTGGATCTTCGTCAAGACTATGCTCATCTGCAACTATTTAGGACAAGGAGCATGGGTCATCAAGCATGCCGGAAACTTGCATCCAGGTATCAATCCCTTCTATGCCATCATGCCACAAGCATTCCTCCCCATAGGTATAACAATGGCAACGATAGCTGCCATCGTGGCGAGCCAAGCTCTGATCAGTGGATCGTTTACAATCTTCAGCGAGGTCATGAACTTGCATTTCTGGCCACGGCAGAGAATCAAATATCCCACAGATGTTAAAGGACAATTGTATATCCCTTTCATCAATGTCAGTCTTTATATACTATGTATCATTGTCATTCTGTTCTTCCAAACTTCAAGCAATATGGAGGCGGCTTACGGACTTGCTATCACGGTGACGATGCTGATGACCACATTGCTGTTAGGATGTTATCTCCACTATAACAGACTGAACCTATGGATATTGGTCCCGGTGATCGGCTTCTTCGTACTTTTAGAGGGAATCTTTTTCATTGCCAACCTGGCGAAGTTCCTACATGGTGGTTGGGTGACGATGCTCCTTGCCGGCATCATTTGCATGGTAATGTATGTATGGTACAATGCGGAAAAGATTAGGAACTCGTATGTAGAACGGCGTGATATTAGAAACTACTTTGACATTATTTCTGACATCAAGGCAGATGAATCGATCGGCAAGTTTGCTACGAATGTCGTATACATGAGCAAGCTCTCAGGTAAATATGACGTGGAGCAGAAAGTATTGTATTCTATCATCAATAAGCATCCTATGCGCGCTGACCATTACTGGTTGATTCACACCGACTATGAGGATGCACCGAACGAGCGGAGCTATGATTTTTATGAGCTAATCCCAGGGACGCTATATCGACTGAACCTGCACTTGGGTTTCCGAGTTCAACCTTTTGTCAATCTCTACTTGCGGCAAGTAATTGAAGACCAAGTGGCAGCAGGGCATTTTAGCCTGCAAAGTGGCTATGCGTCCTTGCGCAAGCATCACGTGACCGGTAACTTTATCTTTGTATTCATCAAACGTGTCTATGCAGAGTTTAATGTATTCACGCCAAAAGCTCGTTTTATCATGACCATTTACAACATTGTACACCACCTGAAGCAAAGTGCGCCCAAAGCACTTGGACTCAGTACCAGTAACGTCTTTGTCGAGCAAGTACCCCTTGTAGTCAGGCAGAGGAAGTTGGAAAGGGTCAAGGAAAGGCAGATCACTGATCATACCGATCAGGAGTAAGGAGCCACTGTCATCTCCAACAGAAGTAAAGATAGTATGAGAGACCTCAAAGCCCCTGACGCAGCATGTATCAGGGGCTTTGAGATTCACATGGGGATAATAGATGTATTCCTATTCATCCCAGCTTTCCGGGGTCATTGAACTATAATCGTCCGTGTCATCTGATAATCTTACCGGCTTGGCACCAGCAGGACCACCGTATCCAGGGGCGCTGCCCGTACCAAAGGACACATCACCATCAAGACAACTATCATAAAGGTTGATCTTGACGACAGCAGCCTTTGGGGATATATAAGATCTTTTCATTGTCCTAACATTTTTGAAGTTCATTATTTCATAATCACTTTATGACCGTTATGAATATAAATGCCATGAGACGGTCTCTCCACCTTCATGCCTTCTATATTATAATAAGGTGTATGCGCAGCTGGAGCATCGCTGATTGAAGTAATGCCGGTTGTCGTGTTATCAATAGCCATCTCCATAACGGCTGACTTAGCCCCAGAAGGACTGCTCAGCAAGAGGTAAGCGCGGAAAGGACTGAGCCAAGCTTTAGAACTGAATTTAACAAACGTACCAGCCGGATAGGTCTTACCGTTATAAGTAAACTGTGAGCCTGCCATTCCGTATGCCGTTCCGATGACGTCTGAGAAAGACTTACCTGTGTAGACGCCATAAAGTCCATTCTCTGATTTCTCTATGGTAGGGTCCGTCACTGCCGCAATCGTCTGCGAATGAGAGGAAGATAGCGTGGCTTTTTCGGTCGGGATAAAGAAATAAGGAGTAGCAGCCGCAGGGGTCGTCACTGGTGTGATCACGATTTTCGTGCCCTCTATACCTTTATAAGTATACAAGGTACCGTTCTTTGGTGCATCTACAGCAAAGGGAAGGCATACAGATGCGGCTGAGCCTGCAGTGTACTGACGGTAATAGGTACTCTTGCCGGCAGTAAAGTCATGGGGGTTGACAAAGGTATACCACGTATAGTTCTTACCTGACGCCTTGCCGTCATCGAGATCTGACACTTCATAAACGCCAAAATTATTGCAAGAATAAGCGGATGTGTCTGTATTCTTGAGGATGAAGTTCTCATCTAATGGCCTTTTCAGAGATGTTTCCGTCTTGCCATCGGTCTTATATACAGTCTCTGTTGTCGCAGTTGTTGTCGGATAATCCGTCATACCCGTGGGCAGGAAGACGAGCGTATAAGGTGGCAGACCGCCGAAAGGAGCAGTACCAGCCAACTCACTCAGATAACCGGTAGACTTCGTATATTGATAAGGAGGCGTTGAGCTGCTTTTCTCAGTGGTAGGTATTCTCGTGAGGGTGTAACCGGAAGAAAAAGAAAACTTACTATTCAAAAGTTTACCTGCATCCGTCGTATTACGCTGAGATAAATCAACGTATCTAAGTGACTTCACACCCGAGAAGGCATCGCCTTTGATGGTGATAGGATCATCACTCTCATTGGGTATAATGGTAATAGACTGTAAATTATCGTTGCCAGCAAATGCCTTGGAATCAATGATCGTGATGTCGGGAGATTGTCCCGTCTCGATATTCATCAAGTCAAGATGCCATTCTTCATCATTGAAGTTCAATTTGACATTCGTCACATCGCTATTGAGCACGGCTTTGTGTACCGCAAGTTTGGCGCCACCATTAACATTACTTGCTAAAAGCAATTCATATTTACCATCATTGGTCGTATGAGTAAAGGTAAGACCATTGACCGTTTCTGGTATCCAGTCTTCATGTGAATTCTGGGTGCAATTGTCAACAAATGTCTTGATATAGTCAGCAGGCAGATAGAGATTTTTACCGGGCAGTCCAAACTTCTTGTTTGCCAACGCCGTCAAGAAGGGATAATATCCATCCGTATCACCATCTCCATAATAATAAACATTAGTCACATTTTCACTGCTGAAGACTTCAGAAGAAGCTTTAACCTTAGTGCCAAAGTTACCCATAATATGAAGGTTCGTGATTGTCCTGCCCTTAAAGACATCCTTACCAAAAGTAAGTCCATCAGCAGGATAGGTTGCATTGGAGCCCATATCCACCTCCGAGATATTGACTGTCGTCTCCACCGCAAACGCATTGTTTCCAATCGAGGTTACAGTCTGAGGTATAACAAGCGTCCCTGTTAATCCTGTCGTACCCGAAAAGGCATTGGCTCCAATGGTAAGAAGATCGTAATCATAACTTGGGTCTCTTTCAAAAAGCACGTCTGTAATACCTGTCTGATCTTTGAAAGCTTCGGCTGGAATCTCCGTTACCCCATAGGTATAATAGGAGGAGCCGTCTTTCACATAGATAGTTGACGGTATAGTAAGCTTTCCGCTAATAGAACCTACTGGCTTAACCGATACTGCACCTTCTGAAAATTTAGAAGAGGGAACAGCCGTTACCGTAAAAGAAAGTTTACTGAGATATGACGGTTGCTCATAACTACTTGTGCCAACCTTAATGTACACGTTACTTCCACTAAAACTATCTCCTACATTTACATTAGTAGCATCAGCCCCCACAGATAAAATCGCCATAAGCATGAGGAGCAATCCTTTCCTTAGAATCGCCTTGTGTGGTCTGCTCGTTGGATCACACAATAAATGAAACACATTTCGTACCATATTGTATCACATTTTTGTTAATTCTATCAAGTCGCTAACAGCATTGATCAAGTGAGCTTTCCCGGGAAGGCACCAAATCACTGCGTCGGATAGAGGTGCTGTCCCATTCAAGTTTAGTTTTCTCTTATAATTCCGTGCAAAATTAATGATTATAGCGATAGGTTGATATCGAATCTTGTTAAAATATTGTTATAAGATCTATATACTATGTGACATGCCAGAAATAAAATAACATGCGTTTTATTTTGTATTCCTCTCGGTTTATATTATCTTTGCAAAAACATTAAAAACAATTATCGAATGAAAAGCAAATTGCTATGTATAGGCTTTGCCTTACTAACTTCTTTGTCTATAAAAGCACAAAGGGCTGTGGACTACGTGGACCCATTCATCGGTACCACCAACTTCAGCGTTTGTAACCCAGGAGCCGTCTGCCCAGATGGAATGATGTCGGTATGCCCTTTTAATGTGATGGGATCCGACTTGAACCCGAACGACAAAGACGCACGATGGTGGTCTGCACCTTACGAGTATCATAACAAATACTTCACAGGATTTGCCCACGTCACGCTTAGCGGCGTGGGATGCCCAGAAATGGGAACACTGTTGCTGATGCCAACGGCTGGCACCTTGGACGTCGACTACCACCACTACGGATCTACTTACAAAAATGAAAAGGCACGTCCTGGATACTATTCCAATGTACTTGACAAATATGGCATTCAATGTGAAGTAACCTCCACGCTACGCTCTTCCATAGAACGGTTCACCTTTCCCAAAGGACAGGGGAACATCCTGCTGAACATCGGTGATGGACTGACCAATGAGGTTGGAGGAATGGTGCGGAAGGTCAGCGATACCGAGATCGAGGGATTCCGACTATTAGGGACCTTCTGCTATAACCCCCAGGCTGTTTTCCCGATGTACTTCGTCCTAAAAGTGAATAAGAAACCAGTTTCTACCGGTTACTGGAAAAAGCAACCCGCTATGACCGCTGAGGCTGAATGGGACCATGACAGTGGGAAATACAAGTTATATACACAATACGGCAAGGAAATGGCAGGCAATGAGATCGGCTATTACTTCACTTACGACTGCCAGCAGGACGAACAGATTGAAGTGAAAATAGGCGTATCATTCGTCTCCATCGCCAATGCCCGTGCGAATATGGACGCGGAACAGGAAGGATTCGATTTCGAGAAGGTCTGCCAACAAGCCCATGACCGCTGGGAAACTGCCTTGGATAAGGTAACTGTTGAAGGCGGGACAGATGCCCAAAAACGCATTTTCTACACTGCCCTTTATCATGCGCTTCTCCACCCAAACATCCTACAGGATGTCAACGGTGAATATCCAAAAATGGAAAGTGACGCCATTGGCAAGACATCTGGCAACAGGTACACCGTTTTCTCTCTCTGGGATACCTACCGCAATCTCAATCCCCTGCTCACCCTCCTCTATCCGGAGAAGCAACTCGACCTGATGCGCTCCATGACGAATATGTATAAGGAATGGGGATGGATGCCAAAGTGGGAACTCTATGGGCGTGAGACATGGACGATGGAAGGTGATCCTTCCATTCCCGTGATCGCGGATGCTTATCTGAAAGGATTGCGCGACTTCGATGTCAACACAGCCTACGAGGCTTTCCTCAAGTCGGCTACCACACCGAGCAAAGACAATAAGATGCGCCCAGACATTGATCCTTATATCAGCAAGGGGTATATCCCTATGGGATTCTATGCCGCGGATATGTCTGGTGACAATTCTGTATCCCACGCATTAGAATACTATATCGCCGACTATGCCCTCTCCCAACTTGCATCGGCCTTAGGAAAGAAGGCTGATGCCAAGAAATTCTACCAACGGAGCTTAGGATACAGGAACTACTACTCGAAAGAATATGGGGTCTTACGCCCAAGGAAGAAAGACGGCTCGTTCCTCACTCCCTTTGATCCGAAAGACGGGGCAGACTTTTCCAATGCACCTGGGTTCCATGAGGGATCGGCATGGAACTATACTTTCTATGCGCCACATGACATCTTAGGACTGGCAAAGTTGATGGGCGGAAAGAAAGCCTTCGTGAACAGGTTGCAGTATCTCTTCGATAAGAACCTGTACGATCCTGCCAACGAACCAGATATCGCAGACGCTTACCTCTTCGACTATTTCAAGGGAGAGGAATGGAGAACTCAAAAGGAAGTAAACCGATTGCTGCAAAAATACTATAAGGCTGCGCCTGACGGCATTCCCGGCAATGACGATACTGGCACTATGTCGGCATGGGCGATCTTCTCGATGATGGGATTCTATCCTGACTGTCCAGGATCTCCTTACTACTCAGTGACAACGCCTGTCTTCGATAAGATCACCTTACACCTCAACAAGAAATACTATCCCCACGGCGACCTCGTCATTGAGGCTCCCCATCGTTCTACTGCTGATATTTACATCAAGCAGATGACCTTGGGCGGAAAGCCACTCAACCGTTTCCGTATCTCTCACCAGGAACTGATCCAAGGAGGACTGTTGAAAATGGAACTTAGTGACAGGCACGAGCCATCCGGGAAATAAAAATCGGAGCAGTACTGGCTCTTACCGGAAGGAATAACAATACTGGCGGATGCCCCATAGGGACACCCGCCAGTATTCTTTTTTTCTCGTAGTTGTTATTTACTTCTCCAAAGACCGTGCAAGTTACAATACTCACGGGCATAGACATCTGTTGCCCGAGTCATGAACTCAGCCACCGGCTTGTCTTCAGGCGTAAGGTACTTACGCAATACCTCGTTATCACTCGTGATCAACTCTATCATCTGGATATAATGAGCCTCCGTCATAGGATGCAACACCTCACCGACAGTTACGCGATAACCACCCTCTATTTTCTCTACGACAGGCACATGCTTCTCCGTAGCAGCATCCGTCGTATTCTCTTTCAGTTGCTCAAAACCGCACATGCCCTTGTCTGTGGGGACAAGAATCTCTACAATATTGCCACATTCAGGGCATTTATATACTTCATTTCTTTTCGTCATTTCTTTCTGTTTTAATGGTGAATACTTCTTGAATAACACTTTTCTTTGTCTCCAAAGATAGTCATAAATCGCGATGCTGGCAACATTTCCATCAGAAGAGACGACTTTTTTAGGATATTTTAAGTAGAAGGTATCCTTTCCATAGCCATCAAGAACGGAAGCATCCGAAATACAAGAAGGCCAAAAGGGCAATAATGACAAACAGAAGGATACTCTTGATCAAGCAACTGGTAATCTTTTTGAGGACAATAACACCCACGACGATTCCAACAATGACGAAAACGTAATACATAAAATGTGAATCCATAAATCTTCTGGTTTATTTGAATAAATGCCGGAACAAGGCCGGGATTGGGGTTTCAAACTCCAAGCTCTCATGAGTCACGGGATGATAGAAGCATAGAAGATAAGCATGGAGGCAAAGGCGATGGAGCGGATCGTCACCATTCCCGTATTTCACATCCCCACATACAGGATGCCCCATGTCGGCAGTGTGGACACGGATTTGGTTCTTCCTTCCTGTCTCTAAGCGGAACTCCACCAAGGAATGTTCTGTTGTGCGGTCGAGAACATGGAAATGAGTGACAGCATATTTTCCTCCATTATCCACCGGACTGGAGTAAGTCACGTACGCCTTATTGTCTTTCAGCCAGTTGGCGATGGTGCCTTCATCCTCCTCCATCTCCCCACTAACCACGGCGACATAACGGCGGTCGTAAACCACATGATGCCAGTCAGCCTCAAAGAGACGGGCCGTCTGCATATCCTTAGCATACACCATCAGCCCACTGGTATCGCGATCGAGACGATGCACCACATGAGCAGTACAACGCTGGCGCGTCTTCTTGAAATAATCATCCAATACGCTCTTGACATTCAGGGAAGAATGACCGGCTGCCATGGACAGGATTCCTATGTTTTTCTCAATGACGACTAAGTATTGGTCTTCATAGACGATCTTGACATAACGGCTTTTGAACCTGTCATTCTGCTTCGACTTGCTCACAGCAACCTTCATCCCCGGTTTAAGGGGATAATCGAATTGCGTGACACACTTTCCGTTCACCTTGATTCCTCTGCCCTGAAGAGTCGCCTTGATCTTCGACTTGCTTTCCTTAACGTTTGACAATAGCCATTCCAACAAGGGAGCTTTTTCCTTCACAGCATAATGCTCATACTCGCCCTTTTGCTGATAGTAATTTCTCATCTTCCGCTTTTTGCCTGCAAAGATACTGCAAACCGAGGGGAATGCAAAATAAATATCGAAGATTTTATTTTCATTCCCGAG
>ERZ779941.357-NODE-357-length-21117-cov-3.389802_pt1 | contig 21117 bp, 29 predicted proteins | sample MGYA00511952_ERZ779941 | MGnify/ENA primary metagenome ERZ779941 (study PRJEB29588, sample SAMEA2142846) | human gut metagenome | biome: human gut; feature: human-associated habitat; material: faeces | place: Denmark | collected 2008/2010 ...
GAGCCTCTTCCAGCTTAGCATCAAGATTACCGATGTGACGAGTGGACCACTTACGACGGGTCTGGGAGAGGGCAAGATTCAGAGTGTTGTTACAAACCACACGAATCGGGGTCATGCAAACCTTAACCGACCCGGTACCGTCATGAGTGTTAGTGAAACAGATGTAAGTGTCGAACTTATCATCGAGAATGTACTTCTCAGGGAGCTTAGCAAGAAGCCAGACGCGACGACCATCGTTCAGGCTGCCTGCCGTTTCATATCGGGCATCTCCTGCTACAAGCTCATCCGTGAAACTGAAGGCCTCTCGATTCTGGACGATGGAATAACGACCAGACACAATACCGAGAGTGCTGTTATCAGAACTACGAGCGGTACGGAAGTAATTCGGGATCTGGATACCATTCTCATTGAAAATAGGCTTCTTCTCTACTTCCCAATCAAGCCCCGCAATCTTCAGGGCTTCTTCACTGGTCAGGGCTTCTTCAACAGCAGTGCCAAGACCGTGCCAAGGGACAAAACGACCGTTCTCCTCATTAGAAGTATAGAACATGGATTCGACAAGAGCAGACATTGTTGTATCTCCTTTACAAAATATTTTTTATTGATTATAGTCTAATTATATTATGTCGTAGGGGTGAAATCAACTAACACTTATTAAATCAATCTGCCGAATACCTCGTCAATGATTTCTTTATCTGTGTGGAAACAGTACGTCTGATGATCCAGACCCGGAAGCTTCCTGTAAGTTGCGTCAAGCATATTACGAAACTTATCTGCTTCAACGAAATCAAGAAACCAGCCTTCCCGATGTTCGAAGGATCCGTCAATAGGGGATCCCCAAATACATACAACCAGCCACATATTATCCGCTCGGGAAGCAAGGTCCTTCAGAAGAGCCCTATTGTACTCTCTTCTCTTCTGGAGATATTCGTTGTCTTTCTGAAACTGATCGTCGGTGTACATGTTGTGTACCTCCTGTGTAATTTATTTTACACTTATATTGTAAAGTGTTGTCCTAGGAACTTCACATTTCAGTGGGATCCATATGCTTTCCGCATCCAGTAAGTTGTTCCTTCCTCTTCCGGAACAGTGATTGTGACGACACCCTTATACGTTTCAGGATGATTTTTCATATACTGAAGCCGATAGATTCCTACCTTACATTCTACAGGAGTCTTACAGGTGTACTTTTCTCCGTCTTCAAACAAAATCTGAAAGGCACCAAAATTGTTGGAATACTGACGGAGAGTGTTGATGATAAAATCCAGATTAGTAGTCATGAGAATAGATTCCTTTCTTATTTTAGTATTTAATTAGATAACTCTTTCACATATCTTTCCAAAAGTCAAGTTTGGTCCACCCAAAATCGTCACAGTAGTAAACTCTGACGTTCAGTTCGTTATCATCAGACAGAACAATGATATCCGACACGCTCATCGACCGGACACCGGGGTGATTCTCCTGGGACTGGTTCATCAGAGAGAAAAGAAGATCAAGAGCTTCGTCATCAGAAGGAGCAAAGATTTCGCCTTCCTGAGCCAGATCGTAATCAGAAACTTTAAACCCGTTCTCCTTAGCAAACTCAAAGGGCTCGAACCTATAATCTCTGTTGTTTGTCATATACCAAGAGTAGCGCATCTTCTGTTCTCCTTTCTTATTGTGTAGAAGGGGAGTTCCTTTACCTGTCGGGTCTAATTGGTAGAAGGCCAGTTAACAGGGTCTGCGAACGCTACCACGTTCATCGGGTTGGCTCTTTCAGCCCCTCCCTCTATCTACAATAATAATGTATAATAACAATTAGAATAAATCAACTAATAAAAAAAGCTGCCGAATTTCTTCGACAGCAATTAACATATTATATATTATTTTTCTTTATCTTCAAGAACCCAGATATCACCACGCCGTTCAATGACGTTATAATTTTCATACACTTCATTGATGCTAACGCTATCGTCAATAATACATTCATATTGATTTCGATCATTAGTGCGCCAATGAGATTTGCTTGTAATTACAATAGTAGGAATTGCAATCATCGCAAGCAAAGAAATAGTACCAAAAATTACAACCCCAGTGTCATTACTGTTTAGCATCAAAACAAGAGCCACGATACAAATAAGACCGAGGGCAAGAACTGTCGGCAGCACCCACTGTGCATAGTCATCAACTATGATTGTATTCAGAATTGTAATTCCGTCCATATCGTTACTTCGCTCCTTTATACCATCGGATAGCTTTCAACATGATTTCTGGAAATGAATAACAAACTCCGAATGTATTGCCTTCGCTGTCATTTGCTGACCAAACAAACATCGAAGGCTTTACATATTGAATTGTTATGTTGTTATGAGAGGTACTCTTTGTTCTGTAGACACGTATTCTGCTCTGCTCTTCAACAGTATACCAGGGAATATTAAGCTCCGTAAAAATGCATGAAAGAGAATCAAGCTCATTCATATTTACACCCCCGAGCTTCCAAAACCACCGGAGCCTCGGTCAGTGTCATCAAGACTTTCTACTTCAATAAGCTCTGTTGTGATACAGGGCAGAATTGTAAACTGAGCAATACGGTCACCGTGATGAATGACCTGAGGCTCATCGCTGTCGTTCCGAAGAACAACCATCCATTCCCCTCGATAGTCACAGTCAATTATTCCGGTGCTGTTTGCAAGACGGAGGCCTCGCTTACAGCCCATTCCGCTACGAGCATAAACAGCAGCAAAATATCCCTTCGGGATAGACGTTGTAAAACCAGTGTGAAAAGAGGAAGAGCTATGAGGAGGAACAGTTTCAGAAAGAGCTGCACTAGAGCCTAGGTCAGCATAAATGTCAAAACACGCATCAGTTTCATGCGCCTTTGTAGGAATTGTTGCTGTATTAGAACACTTTTTAATCTGCATACTAACAAGGGGAAATACGTTAGAGGACCCGTATGTAAAACCTGTGTTTTGATCTTCTACAAGATACGTTGTAGCAGATATAAACCCTGTTTCCAGATCTTTTACAGGATCTTCTGCGGCAGGTTGTTCAGCACCCTCGTTCTTACTGGCTCTATATTTCTTTCGATACTCAGCAACCGTGCAATGATTTGCACTGGAATACTGTTCCGGAAGTACTGCGCCATCAAACTCCCAGTTACAGTTATCACAGATCCAAAAAGAATCTAACGTAGGTTCTCCACAAATAGGACACTTAACAATAGTGTACCCATAATTCTGAAATTCCTCAGTTTTCTTCAGCTCTTCAACTGTCATCTTTGTACCCCTTTCTTATTCCGTTGCTGGAAGCTCGTCTACATATTCAAGTGCTTTCTTCCCAGTAAACTCTCTTAAAGGCCTGTGGTAGAAAGTTACAATAATGGGCTCTCCCTTAGGACTTCTGTGATATACAACATACTCTTCCGTTTTAGTGTTGTACTTAATGTACGCCTGTTGCCCTTTATTATCAACAGCTACATACCCAAGGATACTTTTGTAATCAACACGACTATTTGCAAGGCGATCTGCTGCCTGCTCATAACTGTCTTCTGTCATGTGCTTACCAAATTCTTTTTGGTCTACAACATGTTTTTGATACTTCTTTGATTTTACAGAAGGGCTAAGAAAGCGTTCCTCTAAATCAAAGTCCTCTGTAGTTAATCGTGTAAACTTCATTCTTATAAACCTTTTTCAAAATTTATTACTTCTTATTTGTTATCTATTTCTATGGTACTCGGTACTGGACTTGAACCAGCGACCTCTCGGGTGTAAACCGAACGCTCTAACCAGCTGAGCTAACCGAGTATATTATCATTATATAGTAAAGTGGCAGATGAGATCAACACCCGCCACTTATTTTATTTGGTGGGCCGAGCTAGGATCGAACTAGCCGAGCAATCAAGCACCTGATTTACAGTCAGGTCCGCTACCTTCTACGGAATACCGGCCCATATAAAATGAGCTAATTGGTGCCGATGACCGGACTCGAACCGGTACGTGCATCCGCACGACAGATTTTAATGGTGCTTTACATTGGTGCTGCCCCAATCTAGATCACTGGATGTAAGGCGTCTGTTGTGTCTACCAATTCCACCACACCGGCATATAAAATTTAGAAATAGCCCATATATTTAAAACAAGACAGCCAATAATGTAAAACATTCAATATCTTTTCATAAGTAAATAGTTGCTGTTGCTGTCTTAATAAACTTCTACTAGACGCTTTATCAGGTTCATATTAACAGTATGATTGATAATGTATTGCTGTTAGCGTCTACATTTTTTATTCTTTTAGCCTCATGGTGATTACTTTGGAACGAAAAACTCTGAGATCTTGTTTACTAAAGTTGTCAAATGACCTTATCCAAATATTATTAGGAAGAGCTACTACAAACTTAACGGCTTCCTCAAGAGAATTGAACTCCTTTGTGAAGAATCCCTTATTAGGGCGACGCCCTAGATATCCACACTTGAAATAATGTTCAATTCGGAATAGTCTGACAAAAGTGATTTTGTACATCTGTTTAACTCTCCTTTGTTAACAATCAGGTCCTCTACACGCACATCAGTGAGTTAGCTACGTGCCATTCGATACTCAGTACGTATCTCCAACCATTCCATCGAGGAATAATTGATTGTTCCAGCTTCAGGCTATACAGCATAAGCAAGATATCTGAATAACTTGCTGGTCGGTTGTGAACCGCATACACTTGTTAATTAACGAAGAGTAACTTGCTATTACTTGCGCCCTTTCACTTCCCACAAGCGCTATATGGTACTCCCGATTGGATTTGAACCAATAGTCTCTAGATTATAAGTCCAGGGCTCTGACCAATTGAGCTACGAGAGTATGTTTTTAGGCTACTTTGAAAGTAACTTCGTGACTGGGTTTCTCACTTCTGAGATTCTCTTTCTCGAATTTTTTTCTTTCTACACCTCTATTATATTATAGAGGATTGCCGAAATCAACTAACTAATTACAAGACGCTAAAGACAGAAAGGAGGCACACTTGTTATGGTGTAGTAAGAATTATAAAAATTATAAAATAAAAAATTATAAAATAAAAAATTATAAAATAATTTTGCTGTATGCGTCTTTTATATGGTCCAAGTGAAGAGATTCGAACTCCCAGCTTCTGCGCCCCAAACGCAGCCGTCTACCAATTGACTTACACCTGGATTTTGGATAGGGTTATTTAGTCTTTTTCTGTGTTAGTCCCTATCAGCTAATGCACATAGTGTAGAGCGACTACACCTCTGGCGGGGAGTACACGACTCGAACGTGCACTACCTTTTACAGGTAGGAAGGATTAGCAATCCTCTGGAGTACCGATTATCCCAACCCCCCATATAATCGGGGCTGAAAATTCAGCCCTTATGTTAACAACTGTTTATACAATATCTTTCACTGCATTCTCTACAGCATCGTATCGAGGATCCATTATCGTCTCCAGCAACGCCTTGTAAGGATCAAGTTCATTTGTCAGGACCATCTTGCAAACAGAAGGAGAAAATCCACTGACGAGAGCTACTCCAAGATCGTTCTCTTTCATCGGAATGGCTCCTGTACGAGAACAAACATTCCAGAAAACAAGTCGAGGAATCTTATACCCAGCATTCTCCCATCTACGGCGAATTGTGTCAAACAGCGTGTTAGAGGGAGATGCAAAATAACGTCCTCCGTGGGTGGCTGTGTCAAATTCCATGTCGCTAAGAATCAGAATATTCTGCGGAATGTCTTCCTGCTTGCAATTGGTACGAATTGCAGTTTCAAGAATCAGATCAAACACAGCTTCAATATTTGTATTGCTTATTTCACTATGGTTACGAGCAATACGAATATTATCAAGAAGAGTTCTTCCGTCAAGACTTACAAACTTAGGGCAAGAAGAAAAGGTAATGTAACGGTTTCTGTACGGGCCTTTGCTATGCTGCGCAAAATAGATTGCAAGAGAGTGAGCAACTTCCCAGGCAGTGACACTCGTGTCACCTATCCTACGACCCATAGAGCCGCTACCGTCTGCAACAACCATTGTAGACCCATTGCCCTGAACATAGTCCGGAAGGTTATTCCAAAGCTGCTCAACTGCTTTATCAAGGGAGGTACCCCACCAATACTTATGAACTACATCATGAGGAAACAGCGTAGCAGCGTTAATCTTCTTTTCGCCCTTCTGCAAAGATTCAAGATACTTATTACGACGTTCTTCATCGTGACGAAGAAAGGCATCCTTGTAAAGAAGGTTCGCCTGGGAAGGAACAGCCTCGTAGTCAATATCTTCCCACTGTTTAGCAGACATCATCGTCTCTGTGACATTGAGCTTGCTACGAAGTTCGCTGAGAATTTTACGATACTGACGTTCTGTAAGCCTCAGAGAGTTAGCCAGGTCACGAGCCATTTTACGGGTCTTGTCGGAAGAGGTGTTTACCGAAGGCATCCACTTTGCCAGAAGAGAAATAGAGTCGTTTCGCTTAGCGGCGAGAATGTCCTTGGCAAGCTGCTGTTTGACTACACTCACGACAGCATTACGCACTCCGTCAGTCATATACATCAGATCCCAAAGGTCATCCCAACGACCGTAGATAGGAACAAGAGGAACAAGAGATTCTACAAGCGCAGAATTTCTAATGGCAAGGGCTTTCATGCAAACACGAAACAGTCGACGCTCTCCCATGCCTCCACGAACATCTCTAGCAAAGAAAAGCCAACGCACTGCCGGGACAGGATCCTCTTCAAATGCAGCAATAAATTTGCTGGCAACGTCCACTTCCCTCATGCTTCGAAGAGAGGAAACAGAGAAGTTCAGGTCAAGAAGATACTTTCCTGTAGTCTTATGACCAAGGGCACCGTTCTCAGTGTAAACCAGAGTACCGATATCCTGAGTCTTTTTCATTTCGTTCATAAATTCCATGTTATCTTGTCCTTTCTAAACACTGTTTTTTGGTTCATATACCATACTATTAAACTTGCTGTAAGTGTTTCTAACAAAATAAATCTGATGTAAAAAGCCGCTGAACATCCTATTGTAACGCTTTCAACTTGCGGGACTTCTATTGTTTATTTGCTAGCAGAATTTGAACCATTAACTATAGCGACTAACTACATCAGGAAAGGGAGTGAAGCTGATGTCTTTACGACATCTGGCGCGCCCCTGAGGTGCCGACCCCCATACCCTCATCAGGTACACACTGTTTTCAAGACAGGTCCCAGAGCCGTCCGGGGTAAGGACGCGTATTTGTTTATGCTTATATTCTATTATATTGTGAGCTTGAAATCAACTAAAAGTAGGCAGAAAAGCAAGGTTTCCACAATATCAACACCGCGTGCTTTAAGTGTATTCTGCGCTTCTTGGCTTAATAGAACGATTCCAGAAACTTGTAGATTTCCTCGTCCGACTGCTTCTCGTCCGTCCGGAATGACGCTATCAGCTTCTGCGCCATCTCGTCCGAGCCATAGTCCCTCTCAAGCAATTCCGTTGCCGTCAGTTTCTGCTCCGCCATTCATGCCGCCTCCTATCAGATTATTTTCAATACTACACTAACTTAATTTGTTTTTTAACGTTCAAGCGAATACGTTTAGACGACTTGCACGGCAGACACTTTTTAATTTTAACAAGACGCGTAATTTACGGGATCGAACCGTATCACTTTAGAGTTGAAGTCTAAAATTTTAACCATTAAGTATGTTGCTGTGTGCGTCTTTAGAGCGATGAAGAAATAAAATCTTTTTAAATGGTGGACCGTATCGGGCTTGAACCGACAAACATATCCAACCCAACGTAGTTTATCTTATTCGGGTACTCACCATACACTTTATCAAAACTTACAATAGCTTGATACAGCTCTTCAAGCGTCGTAGAGTTTGAAGATCTCTTACTAAAGTTTTCTTCTTGCGTCATAACTTCACAGTTACATGGGTGAGAAATTATATAAGGGTCAATCCGATTACGATAACCATAGTCTTTAGAAATTCTGTGATCTCTAGTAAACCCGTCTATGTTGTTTCCTCTATTTGGAGCAGAATACGCTCCCTTTAGTAAAAGGGCATCTTTCCCTTGTGTCAAGAAGTTAAAGTCACCAATTGAGAATTGAAATCTACACTGCTCATAGTACAGAGTTTTTATGGACTTTCTATATAACGCCTTCAATTTACAATAGTTGTTGTAGTCGTCTTTACAGTTGTTGTTACAGAACTTTCTATAGGAAGACGATGTCCAAAATTGCTGACCACAGTTTTTGCAGATTTGAAGCTTTATATTTCGACGAACAATAGCGTTTGAAATTCTTTTCTTTGTCTCTTCACAGTGCTTCCTTCGTCTAGAACAAATAACGGAACAAAACCGACCCGAACCCCAATAAGATGTTAGAATTTTTCCGCAAGTCTCACAAGTGTGTTTTTCCGAAATCCAAGCCTGTAATTTTTCTTCTTTCTTCCTTTTGTATGTTGACACAATCGTCTTAGCTTGTGCGTCGGAGTGCCGTCGAGTTTCCACGCTTTTCAGATATTCTGTGCTACCATACTTCTCTATATTATGTTTTATGCAATGACTCTTATGCCCATTGAATGCTTGTGGGTTGTTAAAGACACGTCCGCATACACAAGTGTACGTTTTTTCGTTGCTCATTTATCTTTTCCTATTCAAAAGATATTATATATGTCAGCTGAATGAAATAGGCACTCTTTTCTCAACGGTCAATTACTCCGTTGCTACCTGACATACCATAGTTACTCAATGTACTATTAGTTTAAACAATCTGTACCGCGTGAAGGTTGTACATTTCACAGATCTGGACCGTATCGGGCTTGAACCGATGACCTCTGGAATGCAAATCCAGCGCTCTCCCAACTGAGCTAACAGCCCATGAAAACAGATATTGTCAAGCCTTATTCAAATAAGTGTTTGCATAATCTGTTTAAATCGTTATCATACTTAAACATATTGACCAGATAATTATTAAGTATGATAACTAGGAAATAACCATTTAATAAAGACAATGTCATTAGAGGTCAACCGAACAACACTTTCTTTACAATAACTTGGATTTATGTTATTTGATAAAGCCTTTACATTTTCTACTTGCATCCTGGCAGAGGTATGTAAAGGAAATGGCAGGGAGATAACGACTCGAACGTTAATCAGCGATTTTGGAGACCGTTATTCTAACCAATTAAACTATCTCCCTGTATGATAGCTAATACTTGTATCGCCTACACTATCAGGGACTATACAAGAAGTGTGTTTTAAGTAAACACCAACTCTTCTCAAACCTACATTTCAGAGGATTCTTTATTTCACTGTTTCGTTGTTAAGAGTGAAGATCTGTAATGTTCTGCAATCTCTCTATACGTTCTAATTTCAGTTCCTAGAAAAGAACCTTAGGGCTTACACTGTCCTCTAAGCGACCTGGGCACAATCATACTCTGCCCTGGAGTTTGGTGGTCCTTAGTAGATTTGAACTACTGACCCTACGATTATCAATCGTATGCTCTAACCAAACTGAGCTAAAAGACCTTATAGCCTTACCAAAGAACTCAATGCTTCAGATAAGGCATCTATATTCATCATATAGTGTGCTACGATTTCTCGTATCCTATTCGCAACCCAGTAGGTCGGAATAGCCTTTGGTGCCTCGCCGGGGTGCTGCCCCCCGTCTCCCGAAATTAAAAGTTTCGTGCTTTCCTAGTTAAGCTAGCGAGGCACGTATTTCCTCTATTATACGATGCCGTTCTTCAAAAGTAGATTTTTGATACTCTGACCAACGTATCCTAAATACAACCCACCCGTTTGAAATTAAGTACTTATCGCGTTCCGAGTCAGAAATTTTAATACGTTTATCTAAATAATGTTGGTCTCCATCAATTTCAATATCAATCTTCTTAGCTACATTACAAAAATCTAATTCATATTTACTTATTCTATAATGATATGTCAGATCAATGTTTTCTTTCTTAAAAAGTTCTATAAAGTACATTTCGGGATAAGAAGTTCTTGAAGAATGATTGATAACATAAGGAACTTTATCGGGATTCATTGAAAGGTAGTCTTTCATTTTCCTTGAAATAAGTTCCTTAGTTTCTTGAGTATGTGTTCTACCTTTAAACGAAGGAGTTAGTTCTCCTGTTTTATATTTTTCACGAAGAGCTTCTGAAAATTCTTTAACTCTAGAATCTGTTTCTTTAGTTAAGCCTTTATTCCAAGAAGGATGACCAACAGAACAGAAAGGAATAAACTTACTCTGTATTTGTCTGTTAGGATTCTCACTACATAACCTTTCATGATTACAAAGGCTATTTCTACTCTTGAATTCTTTTTTGCAGTATTTACAGAATAGATCTTCGTGATCCAAAGCCCATCTTGAAGGAAGAAATGTGTCAGGATGATTTTTATGTCTTCTTATGTGTTTACTATAGTTTGACTTACTTATCTCCTGACCACATAATTCACACTTTATCTTAGTTCTCACCATAATTATATATCACCTGATTATATTAAATGATATATAATTTAGCACTAAGATAAGTCTAAAGTTCTACCAACTGAGCTAAACGGGATTATAAAAGGCGCAGAAGAAGCTGCGCCTATTTGGTGCCAGCAACAGGACTCGAACCTGCAAGCCTCTCGGCACGTGCTCCTAAGGCACGCGTGTATACCAATTTCACCATACTGGCATGTAGCTAGATAAAATTACGTCTGTCTACCAACTGAGCTAAGGAGCTGGATCAGAAGTCTTGGTCGGTCAACTTCTAGGAGAGCTTCCACCTTGAACGCTTCGTCTACTTCGGGCATCCCCTCACGTCTGACGCTCATCTCTCTTTGCCCTACTTCTATATTTCGTCGTTGTGATATAGGGCTCACATACGCACGGGACTCTTTAGGGTGTCCCCAAGGCTTACCAGCCTATAAAATCAACCCGTTACAATTCACCATTCGATATTCTGTAACGCGTACCTCCTAAGTTGTGTAGCAATACCTTAGGCAAAAGGATTTTTCGTGGTTGCGCATGATCTCAAAGCTACGCACACTGGCACCCCAGAAGGGACTCGAACCCCCGACCCTGCGCTTAGAAGGCGCATGCTCTATTCCAGCTGAGCTACTGAGGCATATAAAACAAGACACCAAATTCTTTGAAACCTAAATTCAAATATAGATTATTATTGCTGCTTGTGTCTTGAATTGGTTGCGGGAGCCAGATTTGAACTGGCGTCTCAAGGGTTATGAGCCCTGCCTGGAACCGCTCCATATATCCCGCGATATAATGGTCACGCCTACGGGACTCGAACCCATATTACGTGCGTGAAAGGCACGTGACCTTACCAGTTAGTCGAAGGCGCGATTTGGCGGGAGATAAAGGAATTGAACCTCTATAGGTCGGTTAACAGCCGACTGCCTGAACCATTAGGCTAATCTCCCATATGGACGGGTGTAAGGGAATTGAACCCTCATCTTCTGATTGGAAGTCAGAAATAATAACCATTATACCAACACCCGATATAATAGAAGTGAAATCGTCATTTCGGAACCGTGGCCATCTTCGCGGATAATGGAGCTCCCAGTCCGAATCGAACGGACATCTGAGCATTACAAGTGCCCTGTACTAACCTTTGTACTATGGGAGCATATTTTGTATGGCAGGGGTGGTTGGATTTGAACCAACGTATGCAGGAGTCAAAGTCCTGTGCCTTACCACTTGGCGACACCCCTATATCGGTGGGCCTTTTAAAGTGTTGCCCAGCACTTAATTAGAAGGTCTGAAGTTTATCTCCTGTGTGAATTTTAGTAATACGCATAGGCAATACTTCCCTTCACTATTTCATATAACACGACAAATTATATATTTTCCTAATAAAATATTCAACTTGTTCTTGTTGCTGTTATTGTCGTATTTCTTGTTAAGCGTGAAAATAATTCAGCATCGAAGAATTATACTTCGGAATGCTTGCCTGCTTCTTCTTACAGGGCTTACCAGCTCCCTGCTTGGCCTTCTGCTTAGGTACAGGAGCAGAGTAATTCGGATTGGCACTACAATACTTATTCTTGCATTTGTTGTTTCCAACTCCGCAAGTTGCATAACAGTCATTATACATAACAGTCTTCAATCTCCTCAAGATCATCTTTAGCCAAGAGATACTCTAACACTGACTGCGCTCGATAGTTACTCATCTTGTTGTAGAACATTTGAGCTTCGTGAAGAGCTTTCTTCGCTTCCTTCACCTTACGAACAGCTCGTGCCTGACGCTTATCTGCAACCTTCAGGTTACAACGAGCTACTGCAAGCTGAATCCCCTTGTCCATATCGAATTCATCGTTGGGGTGGCAACGCGCTACACCGCGTACCGTCTTTCCTGCGTAAGTACTTGTTGCTACGACAACCTTTGCGTCAGAGTCAACATGTACTCGACAGTGGCCATAAATCATGGGAACTTGGGCTTCGTTCATTTGTAAATACCTCTTTCTGTTATTTCCTTATACTTCTAGGAAAGTATAATATTTAGTACTAAAGATTTTACTAAAATTATTTAGTACTCAGAGTCTTCCTCTTTTTCTCTCTTGTTGATAAATCTTCTATTATTTCTCATATTATCATTATAAGTGATAACACGATGTAAATCAACTTCGTCTCTTGAGGAGAAAACTCTTTCTTTTCAATGTTCAATGTTTACATTCTTCATTATACTATAAATGATCCTATAAATCAACTAATACGTTTTGCATACTGATTTAACGATGCAAGTTGCACTCCTAAGATATCGTCAAACCTTGAACCCGTATGTGGGACAAATCTTCCAAACTTAACAATTATATTCTTAAACTGTGACAATTCATCTATCTGCGATTTTACTTCTTCTTCTGTATACCCTGTATATACAATTACTGTGTCGTCTGTTTTTCGTCGAAGCTCTGATATTAGTTTCAGAAGATCCTCGTATGAGTCAAATGGTTCTAGACCTCCACAGACTACTGTAGAAGTTATTGGATTTGATAAGTATCTTTCAACAACTTCTTCTACTGGGATTGTAATATTAGGGGATTTGGAAAGGCTGCTGTTTTGGCAGCAAACCTCTCCGCACTCCTGCTCACATTTAAACGTACATGTTGGAAAGATTAAAAACATACAGGGGTCTTTATACTGACAAAAATCTTCGTCTTTAATTCCCTTTAACAACATGTTAAGAATCCATCATTCCTTCACAGTTTAAAACATTGTACCACTTTCTCATATCGCTTTCTTTCTTGCGAATGTTCTGGTAACTAGATTTTGGTGTATAGAATCCCACTACGCGTTGAAACTTTTCTGCTATGACTTTACTTCCACAAACAGGGCAAGTATCTCCGCCGACATAAGAATGACTATTTTCACAAACATTTATTGTTGTAGTAAACGCAAAATAGATAACTCCCTTAGCAGCCACATAGTTTAACATATCCCAAGCGGCCTTCTCACTAGGAAATCTATTTTCAATGTTAATATGAGCAATACAACCTCCGCCACACTTCATGTCAAACAAACTTCCTAAACGACACTTTTCTTTAAGCGTGCAAGGCTCATACAGAGGTATCCACTGGTTAGCATATATGAAGTACTTGTCGTTGTCAAACAAAAGATTGTCCGCCTTGCACATAACTCCTGCAGCGTTTTCTGCGGGGACAAATTCTAGGTTGAACGTAAAGTCACATTCAAAACTGTCCTTAACTTCATTTATAGTATCTAGAATCTGTGTTGCAAATCGGATACCATCATCGGAGTATGATTTATTACCAAACTCGTCAGTGTCAATGTAACCGAACATATCCATAACTTCATACAACCCAATTCCACCAATGGTGCTGAATTGTTTTGACAGTTCAACTGCACCTTCCTGGAAGTTTGGAAGCAGACCCTTTTCAATATTACGTTGAAGAATATGCCGCATACTAGTAAGAGCCTTACAGTCTAGCAGTACACGCTCTCGAAGAATGTCAAGGTACTTCTTTTCCTTGCAGTTAGATTCATATGCAATTCGTACAAGGTTTATAGTACTTACACGACAGGATCCTGTGCTCAAAGCTGTTCCGCCTACGCTATTCACGAAAACATCAAGCTTTGACGTATCTGACAGAAGACGACAACAATTGCTTAGAGTAGAAACATTGTCGCTAACAAAGAAGTTAGAGTCACTCCATAAGATATTATGATTACTACACCATCTGGCAAAGTCATTATCGACAAAAAGATCCCAGTTTTTTGTTTTAATCATCTCGTCCAACTTTTCCTGCGGAATATCTTTCTTCCGAAGAAGAGAATAAGTAAGGACTGGGAATGTAAACATAGAAGTGTGTCGAGTCTCACTTACAACTTCCATAAATACTTTCTGAACATTGATAAAATCTTCAATGTGATCAATAGCAAGTGTTCCGTCTGGGAAGATGATACCGCCAAACAAATTCTCTAGGTATGGACGGTCAAATATAGAAACATTTGTAAATGCACATTGATTGATTCTAAGGAAGGGCTGGTTCAATCTATAGATGAACTTCTGAAAATTCTGACGTAGATATGTGTCAGGATCCTTTAAGTAATAATCATTTTCACAATCCTTCTCCCAGAAATACCATGCCCAAATAAGAACATTCGGGAGGCCTACAGCACCGGATTGTCGATTAGAAAGAAAACTAATGAACTCAATTACATCATCAAAGTATGTTGTTAGATGTTTCGGGGGCTGATTGTTGTAGCCTGATAAGAAGAAAAGACCTTCTCTAGCGAGTCTACTAAGGTCTACGGCATAGCAATACGGGAAGTAGCTTGCAGTAGTTGCATCGTTCAGGTAGAAACCTTTACTAAATTCTTGCTCAAGCCACTGACGAGCTGTTTTGATTCCCCAACGCTTTTTGATTTCGTAGAATATCTTGTTAAGAGCAAACAGCTTATCTGTGCTCTTTCCCTTCTCTGTAATAAAGCTACGGATGTCTCTTCTGTTAGCATTAGCGTTTGGGTCAATACTTATATCAGCAAGAGTATTGTTAGAAACAAAGTGGTCTAGAAATTCCGAGTTGTCTAACTGACTGGGGTGGATACCGTTTATGAACTCAAAGTCTTCTCCATACTTTACTTTAAGGTTTTCTAGACATCTTTCAAAATCTTTATTTAATTTAAGAGTGATTTCCATATGTATACTTACTGCCCTTTCACAAATGTAACTGCTTCTGTAAATCCAAGAACTTGTCCGTTTACTTCAAGTTTCGGGCATTCTGTAAACCCTTTCTGCTTCATCAGTTCCATGTCTCGTACTGTAGTATAAGAAATCTGTTTCTTTTTTAACAGATTTTCTAGCACTTTGCATTTTGGGCAATCAATTGTGTATAGTGTAATCATAAATTCAACCTTTTTCTTCATATTTAGAAACATATTCTAGAAGTTGTGCTGAGTTGTAGAATTCTCCGTCAATCACTGCAAAAGGAAAAACATTTACATGATACTTATTAGCGGCGGCCCGTACCTTGGCTTCATCGTCAATAAGCTGATAAGGAACACCCTTAGACTCCATATACCATGTAAATGTTTCGCAAGTTCCACAGTGAGTACTATAGTACTCAATCATTTAAATACCTCATTATAGTAACTCTAGTAGTTTTTGATAACTCTGGATAATGATATATACAGAATCCCAGTTGTCTGCCCTAACAAGGTCGTTACTTGATTCATCAAAATCTGTGTTGTGAGGTGCATTAAACAAGATCCCGAAATATCCTCCGTTAACAAAGTTTTCCGGGTTGTCATCAACTAGTATGTCGCCCTTAATCAAATACTTGTGTGATGTTACAATAATTTGATCCCAGGAAAGGAAGGGAAGATACTTGAATAAGCATCTCTCTACCTTTGGTACAAGAGTGGTATACCAAGAAGAAGTAACAATAAATACCTCATGTCCTTGATCCATTAGTTCTTTGATACTATCTGCGGCACCTTCTTTAACAGTTACAGTATCCCACAAAGATTCTTCATTAAGGACTTCATAAATCTGTTTTTCCGTTAATGTTGGAAATGAGAGTTGCATATCCCAGTTTCTTATGTCAAACCAATTTACTTCTGTTCCGTACTTCTTATTAAGTAAATCAACCCATGCCTCGCCTAGATTTTCAATCGTGTCATCCATGTCAATTAAAATTCTCAAAGTCAACCTCCTTATTCAGAAGATGTGTATATTATTATACAATAACGTCATTCTACCAAATCATCCTGATGCTTGAGCAAGAATTTCCGGCTAACATTCTTGAAAGAAAGGTCACATGTAGGGTCTCTAAGGACAAACCCTTCACGAATAACAGCGGGGTTGACAGCAGACTTTCCGTCCGCCATGACTTTGAATTCCTCCATGTCTTCAGGCATCTTGAATTCAGTGTCAAGAATAGGTACCCACTTCATTCCCCAAGACTCAACAATGCGCTTTCCGTCACGAGAATCTATTCTGCCACAATCCGAACGGATAAAATTGAAAACATACAGATCATCTTCTTTCAGTTTCAGAGGATTACCCTGAACATTTCCTACAGATTCACCTTGGATACAAACATACTTCAATTCTGGGTTGTTAATAAGATATTCTTTCAGATGCTTTTCAATATCATACTTCTTCGCCATCGCCCAGTAGATATTATACTTGTGGTAACAATTCTGCTCCTCATTCAGCTGTCTAACGTTACGAGACGTAACATAGAATTCAAACTTGTCACGACCACGAAGACGTTCAAGAATATAAGTACTTGAAGTACCATCAAGTTTTTCAGTGACAATAAGAGGTCGAGGATATCCAAGCAGATGAGGAAGATTCTCAATACGAGTTTCGTCCGTTTTGTGAACAAAATTAAACTTTGTCGGAAATCCCTTCGGCGTATCCTTCTTCTTTCCAAAGAATACAAAAAGGATCTTTCTGCCCCACTTATGCTTCAACACCCACTTGAAGAAAGGCTTGTTAAAAAGCTTCTTCTTACGGTCGCACATTGAACGATATTTGGCTTCATTAGAAGGTCTGTCAGCTTTTCTAACGTTGTCTTCTTTCACATAATATTTAATACCGAGTTCTTGTGTGACGTCCTGTCCTTCTTCATATGATGCATCAGGAAGAATTGAAAGAGGCATAATAAGCCCTTGTGAATACTGACCTCTAAGTCGAATTGTACGAACACGGAACTTCCGATCTCTCAGAAATTCAAACTCAGGGCGTTCAGGAACTTTACTGTCAATTTCAATGTAGACTACCTTGTCGCCAACATTGAAACCATCTTTCTTTGCAATTACAACCTTCCACCCCAGAATGGTTGCAACCTCAATGTTGTCTGCCCCTTCAATGGGCTGAATATCAAGAATCTTTTCAACATGAGCAAGAGCTCTCTGTGCCATTATTAAGTACCTCCTATATTAAATAAGTTTTTTCTTTGTATATCGTGTAGTAATTTTCTTCCAAGTTGGAAGAACGGGAATATGTGTAATATTTGAATCTTCAGTTGTAGAATATGTCTCAACTGTAATCTTCTTTTCGGGTCCTTGAAAAACGGAAATACTATCTTTCAACACTGTTTGAAGATACTCTTCGTGAGCATCTTCCTTTTCTTTATACTTATGATTCTTGATAAAACAATTCTCACACAAAGGAAGTATCCAACCGTTGTAAGTCATATGAGAAAACGGATAAGGAACACCACAGGAGATACAAACAAAAGAGCTAAGATACTCATATGACATGAGTACATTACGTATCTGCTGAGTTTCGTGAGTGGTATATATGCAGAGCCGTCCCCACTTTTCTTTGATTTCTGTAATACAAAAATCCTCTGGAATTCCGTCAGGAAAACTGTCTAAAATAGCTTTATTTAAATCTTCAAACAAAAGATCCCCAAATGCTTCAAGCCACCCAGCGGGAATAATGTCTGCCCAAGTTACCATGTCGTCCGTTACTTCAAGAGATTTGTCCCCAATACGAAGCCACGGGTAACGTTCTACAAGTTCTTTATTTGTCATGTTCGCTATCCTCATCTGAAACAGGACCGTTGATATCTGGGGGTGCAACAGAACCTTCTACAGGAGGGGCTGGCGAATTGGTACTTGTAGAGTTAGCACCGCCTTCCACAACACTGTAACTAGGAATCTTGGAAATTACATTGTTAACATAACCTACATACAGGTAGTTAAGAGCATTTAGATAGTTAACAACCTGATTCTGGTTTTCACTGTTCCATACCCGGTTCATAGTGTTGAGCAGACCCCGTACGTTTCCACTCTTGTCGTTGATACTTTCAGAAAGAAAGTCTGCAAAAGAATAATTCTGGTCAATGTACTGCCCAATGCCTTCATCATTGTAATAAACATTATCAACTTTATATACGGTCATTTCTAAACTCCTTTATGATAAACTAGTTTACTCTAATTATAATATATGACTGTACTAAATTCAACTAATAATCGGGTGTAAGAGTTTTAAAATATAGGTAGTAAGTTCTTTACTAAGTTAACAGCAAGTTCTTTACTAAGTAAAGACCAAGTTCTTAACTTAGTTAACTCAAATAATAACAATTGAACAATTATATTCATATATATATTATATATAAATATATAATATAATATTCATATAATTGAAATTTTTCAAACTACATACAGTTTGTATAAGAAAGACACATAAGGCTTTAGAAACATAAACAGATAAAATCAGAGATATGTCCCTCCCCCCCACCGCCACCAGGGTAGGCAAATAAAAAGTAGACCCTAATCGAGTAAGGCCTACTTCTTTTGATATATTCAGTTTTTAATTGCTTTTTTAAGCTAGTTTTAAAAGGATCTTTTCTTGTATCGTAAATATATACTAACAAGTGATAAAAATGTCAGCTACCCCTGTTGCGTCGCCTTGTGCAAAGAACAACACCATATGCTGCATGACGGAATAACGTTCTAATGCTTTTTGTTACAAATGATGAATGCAATTCCAAAGACAAGATACGCTAGTAGTATAATAACTATTGATATCGCGTTGTATTTAACCGACGCTATTACAAGTCGTACTAAATGTTCCATAACTACTCCCATGTGTAGTTTTTGACCTTTATTTTCTGTCGGTTGTATTTAGCTCCTTTGCCTTTCTTTGCTAAAACAACACTTCCACGTCTACGCCACATGAGGTACTGTTGAAGTTCTTCTTTAGTCTTTTTATTCACTCTCTTGTCCATGTTGAAACTTCCTCCGGCTCTCTTTCATACTGTGATTCCCGGAACAGTCTGTGGTCAGAGGTAGCTGCCATTTTCATCTATTAAAGACTATCTTTTACCTCCTGCAGAGTGTCACAGCTGAAGCTGTAGTTGTACCAGCCTCTCTCGTCCCATTCGCTGACATTCCAGCCAACAGACCCTTTCTCAATCATATATTGACGGTCCTCTGTATAGTATGTTCCTGTTCTCTTATCTCTAATAAGTTTAACCATCTAGGTAGTCTCCTTCCTAATTATATGAGAGTTCAATGCAGCCACTCAAGACCGCAGATCATTTCGCCGAACACTTCAGAGAAATACCACTGCTCGATTTCGTCGCCAGCCTCGTACCAGATCTTGGCCTGTTCTTTAGACTCAGTGGTCTCATTAGTTCTCTTGTTTTTGTAAGTGAAGGTCGTTCTCATCTTCTCTGTCTCCTTTGTGGGTTTTCATGTCCTTATCCTACAATTACATTATATAATAAGTTTTGCTATAAATCAACTAACATAAAAATAAAGGGACATGATAATACATGCCCCTTATCTATTCAGTAACATTGTCAGTAGATTTCCGCTTCCAACAATTCGACCATAGAAGTCCCTGGTCTTATCTTCACTTTTACGGTAAGACCCGAGAATGTGTCCTACAAAATCTCTGATCTGCTGATTTCCTTGACCATCATCTTCTATCCAACCGAGGATTTTTCCACTGAACTCTCTGATAGGAACTTTTGTTTTAACATACATACTATTCACCTACTTTGATATTTTTGTATCTTTCTAAGACAGTTTCTTTGTCAACCTCAAATACTTGTGTTATATTCTTTTTTGTGTCTTGAATAAATCTCTCTAGGCTTTTCAATAACTTTCCTTCATTGTATTCTATTTCTGAATACTCAAAAGAAAAACTTTTTAACCTTAGAGTATTATCGTCAGGTAACAATGGTCCAAACATATATGTTTTTGTCCAGCCTAGATTGGTTGTGTGTAGTACGTACCATTCTTGGCCTACATCGTTATATAATATTAAGGCCACTTCCCCCACATTATCAACTTCAACGGAAGCAAGGAAAGAACATTCTGGTAAATAGTTAATTGATGCTTTCATACGACATCACCACTGCTTCATGTGCTGTCTTTATTTCCATCTCACCATTTTCATGATACTTTTTGTAAGTTCTTGAATGTAACTGACCTGTTAATAGAATTGAATCGCTGACCTTCAATGTTTGTGAAAGTTTGCGAGCAAGTTCTCCAAAACATACACAAGGTACATAAGTATCTATGCGAGTTCTTTTATCTTCAGTATATATGTTATTTGCAAGAATAAAATGAAAACTATCTTTTCCATCTTTATTCTTTCTAAGTTTGTCAACCTTGCAAACTTTACCGTCTAGTTGGAATTGATTTATTAGTTCTTGGTCATCCTTTCCAACATCAGGTATATCAAAGTAGGTAAAGACATAAAGCTCTACTTTATTTTTGCCTGTTTCCAGCTTCTGTGAATAAGAACGGACATTTCCTTGTAGCCACACAATCTGGCCTTCAGTGTATTGATTTGCATATCTTTTGAATTTCAAGTCTAGAACGTCGTCTTCTCCATCAGTTCTGGGTACAATTAGTTCTGCTTTTTGGTACTCTATTTCTTTGACATTATGGGAATGTTCAATATTTCGAATCATTCCTTTTAAGATTATCTTATTCATTTAACTTCTCTCAATCATCTTATGTATATTTTCCGTCCCACCAATCGGGTCTCCAGCCTGGTTTGATGCATCCCATAATCTGATTGTTATGTGCCTGCCAGCTTGTTGTTGGAATATTGATTTTAGATCCGCAGTTGCTTGAGCAATCACTACAGCATCCGCCGTAGCAACCGACGTCACAAGCTCCACAAGAAGAGTAGCCCTTGGACGCTGTGCCGATG
>ERZ779941.361-NODE-361-length-20921-cov-4.188632_pt1 | contig 20921 bp, 16 predicted proteins | sample MGYA00511952_ERZ779941 | MGnify/ENA primary metagenome ERZ779941 (study PRJEB29588, sample SAMEA2142846) | human gut metagenome | biome: human gut; feature: human-associated habitat; material: faeces | place: Denmark | collected 2008/2010 ...
AGTGGGATGTACGGATACCAGAGCCATTGCACCTCCTCCGCGTTGATTTCGCTCATGGAAATCAGTTTTAATGGTGTGTTTCCTGTCAAAAAATCTCCTCCGAATCAAAAAGTAAAGGTGCGTACCACGTTTTTCGCGGCACGCACCTTTCTACTTGTAGTATGGAGATTTTTCTGATACACTCAGAGTAATAGCAGACAAATAAAAATCATTTGCGGACAGGTTTTCAAAGGAGAAACGTATGTTTCAGTCCATTACGTTTTATGTTGGAGAAAAAACGCTTGGTATTTACGGAGAAGAATTTCCGCTTGGAGCACTGACAACGGAGGTTTTGAACATCACGCCAGAAGAATATCAAGCGCTTGACGGCAGTTTGAAATCTGCGATAGAAGGTATGGCGCTTTATGAAAAAACACACAAGCTGACCGACTGGCATCAGGCCAATGAGCAGATGCTCCAGCTGAATGAAGTGCTCTGTCGCCGCCGTATTTTTCGTCTGATTCAGACGGACGCATATATTCTGACAGAGGCGAAGCAGCTCACAGAAATGCCGATTGCAGAGGGTGATCCACTTGAAATGGATGCGCACGACCACGAGATTTTACGTCAGATCTGTGCATATGAAGACTACTTGGAAAATCCGAAGAAATACGGCAGAATCAAAAATCCGGAGGAATTGAGCGAAAAACAGCGGGAATGGTAACCCGCGTTATTCCTGTGCACAGCTCGGTTATCGAACGCGCGGCATCAAAGAAACAGCAGCGGACAGTCCATTGACGCAGGCGCTTTCTCGCTGCTATCAGCGCATTGACAAGGACAAAGCACGCGGCATTATCACGGCAGAGGAGCAGATGCGCCTGCGCGCAAAGGCGGAAGAGCTTTACCACGAAGCCCGAACGCAGCCAGGTATGCCCTATGAAGCCTTCAACGAATCCCTGGCAACCAGGAATCTCTATCCGCTCTGTGGTGTGCAGCGCAAAAGCAAGCCTGTTGGCCGTCCAAGAAAACAGAAATGAAGACGCTCTGCATGGAGATGAGAACACATGACGAATGAAGAATTGTATCGGCAGTATCTCAGCGGCGACGCAGAAGCCTTTGAAGAACTCTACCTGCAAATGCAGGGGTTCATTGCTTCTGTTGCAAAGGACGCAGCGCAGAGCTTCGGCTGTTCGGACAAAGAAATACTGGATGAACTGTGCGCCGAAGGTGCTTTGGAACTTTGTGAGTGTCTTTCCACCGGGGCGTATGACGAGGATCGTGGAAAATTGACCACATATCTGCATCCGTTTCTGCGTGGCAAGATGTACCGCTATTTGGAGGCAAATCTCGGTGCCGCGGCGTTGCCAAAAGACGAAATGCAGCGCGTAAAGCAGGCGCAGCGGTTGCACAAAGAGGAGAAGCTTTCTCCGGATGAAGTCGCACAGACGCTCGGCGTTTCCGCTGAAAAAGCTGCGCAGTTGATCGGCTACGAAATGAAGGCACTTTCTGTCTCTGCGCTTTCAGGAGACGATTCAGACGATGATCCGCTTGCGTGGCTGCTGCTTGACCAGCACACCCTCACGCCGGAGCAGGCGGTTTACCGGCAGGTCTGCACGGAGGAACTGGAGCAGCTTTTCCGCACGCTCAGTGCAAAAGACCGCGCGATTCTCGGTCATACCTACGGCGTGTTCGGCTACGAAAAGCTGTCTGCGGACGAGCTGGGCCTGCGTGAAATGCTCTCGCCGGACGGCGTAACAAAAGCCAGGAAAGCTGCACTGGAGCGTCTGCGCAGCCGGTATCCCGGCAGCGGTCTGCACCTCTGGCGGGATGTGTATCATGCGCTAAAAGACATTTCAGATGTCTGACAAATATGCTGCTTCTCAACGGCGTTTCTGCAGACGCGGTATTTGAAAAGAAAAGGACCAGAGGAAAATTCCTCTGGCCCCGATAATTTATTCGCGCGGATATGAAGTATTTATCAGAGGCATCTGTCTCAAAAAGCTCCGGAGCGAGCAGCATGAAACTAATTTAAAATAGTCAATATTCAAAAGATCCACTAAAAACTGTGGATCTTTTGCGCTGTAAGGGCATGATTGTGTGCCGGATTCTAAAGAAATCTGACATTTGCCCCGCCCATGCCGAGCGCGGTCTTAATGCCGATGCCGCTGTAATCTGCCCAGAGCAGGATAGCGCGCCACAGTTCCGCCAGCGGAACAGGAAGTCTGGAGTCCAGCGTAACCTTTCCGACGAATGCCGGAATATACACGTTTTTTAGATGATATCGAACGGTCTTCAATGTGTAATCGCGGATATAAATGCCGCTTTCCAGCATACACAGTGCGTCCGGGTCACAAAGCGGATATTCCTCACAAAAACTGTTCCAACGATTCACAAGACTTTGCAGAATCAGCTTTTCCTGTGGAAAAATCACATAGCGTCCGTTTTGCTTGAACGAAGCGGCGCTCCGAAACTGAATTTCCGTGCACGAGGAGGCAATCTGGCGTGCCTGTCGGATGATGTCTTCAAATTGAATCTCTGTTTTTGGCAGTTTGGAAACAACAGAAATCTCACCTGTGTGCAAGGAAATCGTTTCAATCGATTCTATCGCCGGAGCAAACAGCGCAGAAGCCTCCGTGCTCAGAAGTTGGATATTCCATATAGACGTATCCTTTTCTTTATCAAACGTTACGAACTGAGAAATCGGGTGGTCCTGCTGACTGTGAAGCGCTTCCGCTGCGGCAGAAGGAATCTGCGTCAGCAACCACGCATACAGCTTATAGCCATCCGACGGCATAAGCCGGGCGGACAGTTCTAACTGGTAAGTCGTTATCAAGAGAGCTTCACCTCGCACAGACCATATGGATACAATTCACCTTCGTAAAGCGCATATTTTATAGTCCTCGGCGAGATACCATCCGCGCGGTCTTCTTCGTGTCGGTGCTTGCGGAACGAGCGGCTCAGCTCGTTGATTGCCGCTTGCAGTCCGTCCTTTTCGCCGAGGTACGGATATGTAAGCGTTTTGGAAAAGAAGCCCACGCCGCCGCCCAAAAAGAGCGTGTTGTCATAGGAAACTTCTGCCGCATGACGCGGCGCTGTAAAATGGCGCAAATAGGCCTTCTCGTAGAAGCTGTCAAACGTCCGAATGCTGCGCATCAGGCCCTCTGCCGTAATTTTCTGATGCAGTACCGACTGGTCGAGCGTCAGTTTAAAATGAAGCTTCGTTCCGGGACGGATGCACTCGCGGCAGAGGTTGATCCGGTGCGTCTGCCCATTCGGATCTGCATCTGTTTTACCGGCAAGGATCATGCAGGTGTCGCTGACCGGCAGGCTGTCCGAAATACTGAGGCCGCGCAGGATACTGTTCACTGCGTCATCCAGTACCACGTCGTTCCAATCCTTCTTGAGTTTCAGAGTATGGAGATATGTCCCTTCCGGAAAGCCCTTGCGCGTATCGCCAAACGCAGAATGCGGAGAATTGTCCGAAAGAATCCAATCAGTAAGAATCGCGGTACGGAGCGCACCTTTTACACTGCTTCCGGGAACATAGACGCGGCCGTCTGCTCCGCGCACAAAGGCGTTGATTTCCTTCAGAGAATGATCTGCGTCGAGCGCGTCTGCGGCAGCGATGCTGTAGCGGCTGACAGCGCGGATATCGTTCAGACTCAGGCAGCATTCTGTCGTGAGAAACCGGTAAAGATCCGTCTGCGCCCCCAGCATGAACTGTGTGTACTTATCTTCCAGCTTCCGTTCCAGCAGCAGATGAAAAAACTTTGTTTCATCTAACAGCATCACTTCGTCGCAGGATACTCTGGCGGAACGCGGTGTCAAAAAGACATATTCTTTTTTTACATAGCTTTTGCCGCTGCCAATAAAAAACGGAGCTTTGGCAGTCAGTGTCAGATCGAATACCTCCAGTTGTCCTTCGTGAATCATAACGATACCCCCAGCAGAACAGGAGCTGAATAGCGGTAGACAGGATGTTTTCCGCTTTCTCCGACGTTAAACAGGCCGCCGGAAAACTTCCGCTTCAAAACAGACCCTGCGGCAAGAAAATACTGCGTGTCCTTCTTCTGCGGCTCGGCTGCATAGGTTTCAGATTGAATAAAGCCGCCTCTGCGGGTCAGCTGATAATAGGCACCTTCTAAAACAGCTTCGAGGTCTTCCGTTTCGGGCAGCGCCGTCGTCAGCAGCAGATAAGAGTTGCTTTCCCGCGCAAGCGCGTCATGCAGCCACTCGGTCTGATCGTCGAATGGTTCGTCCAGAAAAATCACATCCTCGATTTCAAAAGAACCATATCCGGCGCTGGTCTTCCCGCCGATCCCGCTCATGCCGAGCAAACGGAGCAGCGTTTCATAATAGGGGCCGTCCTCCTCCGGGCAGCACAGCATGAACCACAGGCCGCAATCTTCAAAGAACCGGAACACGCCGACCTGATACGGGTTAGCGTCCTCACCGTCTGTAACAGCCGCTTTCGTGTAATCCTCATGCACGCCGAAGCCTTCCGCTGTTTCTGGAACAAATGCGGCCCCGCCGTGTACGGACACAGAAAATCGCTCAAAGGCATGCACCGGGAGCCAGCGCAGCTTTTTCATGGTCTTTCGCTGCCTTGCCGGAAGCTCCTCGGATGAGGGCGCATGGATAAAGGGCTTTGGAAGATAGAATGTATCGCCGCAGTAAGGCATGGCGTCGGAAAGCGTCAATTCCCCGCGCCGGACGGCTTCACAGAGCCGTGTCACGCCTGCTTCGCCTTCTGCGTGCAGAGCAGTATGGCAAAGCGCTGAGAAGAGCGTATCGGCGCGGAAGGTTTCTTCCGATGCGTAGAGCGACATTGCAGCGTCGGACAATCCGAAGTGGACAGGTGCGGTGAACCGGAGACTAAACAGAAAACAACTCATAGTTTGCAACCTCCTCAAAGAGGCCCGTCAAAGAAGCCGTATCCGCGTCACAGGCAACACCGGTCAGGCGGAAGTTTGTGAAGCTGACTCTGCCGCTGCCGCGTGAGCCATGTCCGCCAAGATAGTCCAATTGCAGCAGCTTCATGCCCTTTGCAAGCAGCGCCAGATCCTTCTCCGCCTCCGACGTACCGGAAAACTCATAGACGATATTCACGCCGAAACTGGTTCCCGGCACGACGCGCTCGATCTGGCGCGGATTTGCAACAGAATTGATCCGGTTGATGGCGTTTTCAAATTTCACCTCGGTCAGGCCAACCGCTTTCATCTGCTCTTTATTATTGACAAAGCAATCGGCAAACTGGAGCCGCGCCGCTCTGACCGGGTCAGCACTTCCGAACAGGCGCAGGATCGGTGCTTCGTCGTTCTTGAAATCCGGCATATGTTCGATGTCACCGGAAAAACTTCTTGCCAGCAGCGTGCGGAGCTTTCCCTTGAGGCTGCTGCCGGGAACGATTGGATTTCCCGTGAGCGTATCGCGGACAACAGGACTGTCGACCGCACCGATCGCGGAAAAGGCGCCGGACGCGCCGATATGCATACCGGTTCGGACGATCAGATCACACTGAATCAGAATTTTCCCGTACATACTTACGCCTCCTTACCGCCGTAATAGCGATGATACGCTACCAGCGCTTCCATATAGTGTGCAAATGCGATGAGATCCTCGCGACCTATGCCGATGCCCTTGAGATATTGCAGAAGATGTGCCTTTTCGACAAACACCTTCGTTGCAGGATCGCGCCCGGCTTCATATGCTGTGCGGATGCGCATCATGCCGATACCTGCAATGCTCTCCTTTGTCAGTTCCGGTTCGGTACGGAGCCGCTCGGCGTCATAGATTCCGCTGACGAGGCTCAGAAGGTTCCGGATTTTGCTGGTTGTGATTGTTGGACGCTGACCGCTCATTTCGCGCATGATCGCGTCAGCGCGGTCGATGTAGTCATCGGGAACCTTTTCGGGCTGAATTTCTGCGAGCGGCTGGTTGTAAGCCGGGCGCTGCTGTGCGCCATACCCCGAACGCTGCGGCGGGCGGGACTGTCCGCCGCCGGAATAGCCGCGGTTGAAGCCTCCGTAGCTGTTATTGTTGTACGCCATCTGTATCCCCCTCCCGGTTCTCATAGACATGAAGATAAATTGCCGTGATTAATTCGGCGCGGTCTGTTTTGTTCAGCGCCCAGCGGTACATCTTGTCTGCAAACGTCCGGTACGCGCCAAACGCGGGCGATGTGCGCGGCGGCTCCAGCCGGGCAAGCAGATAGGCATATCTGGCGAGCTGTAATTTGCCGTCCTTCGGATCCTGCGCCGTGCGCAGAAGGTCGAGCGTCCGATACAAAAATGCAGTTCCACGCTCTTGACCGCGCGCGCCGAAAAAAGCCTCTAACGCAGCCTTTTTCTCGCCCAGCACGCGCCCGGTAAACGTGTTCCAGCCATAGCAGTGTGCGCTTTCAAAAAGGCAGACTGCATCTTTGTCCGGTTTCTGTTTTGCAAGGTCTTCCAAATCGCCGGAGGCTGCCGCCGAGAGGCGGACCGGGTAATGATCGTCCACCAGAGCAAGTCCCGCGCTGATGGTAAGCGCGCCGCAGGAAAAGGCTGTGAATGCCTGCCGGATGCGAAGCGCCGCCTCTACAACATCATTCCATGCGCCAAGTAAAAACACATCATCGCCGCCGGAATAGACGACCGTCACGGCAAGCGCCGGCTTGCTTTCAAAGCGTCCGGAAAGGATATCGTTGATGTAGCACTTGAAGAACAGGGACATCTGCCGGGAAAACGCCGCTGTGCGCGAGATGGTAACGAAATGCTCCCGTTCCTGCGCAGTTGCTTTTTCCGGGCGCTCGAAGCCTGCAACAAACGCCTGTCCCAGATTGTCCACGTCCATCCGGCACACGCCGATGCGTTTGACGCCGCTGGCCTCCTGCGCAAGCGCTTCGATGCTGTTGCTGAAGGCATAGTCTCCAACGTAGATGCGCGTACTGTATTGAAGCCCGGTATAGGCTTTGTTTTTGGAATAAATTCTCGTCACAGCTTCGCCGCCGTTTAACCGGCTGCGGGCTGTTTTTTCGTCCAAAAAGGTGACGCCAATCATGCCGTCCACAGAAGGAAGTGTAAAATCGGCGGCGTCCAGCTGCGCAGGACTTACAAAATAGATGTCGCAGCGCTGAATTTTCTCAGACAGCGAAACGAACAGCCGGCACCAGCTGCACCGTCCGCCCTGAAGGCTGTCTGTGCGTCCGCAGATTTTGCATTCACGTCCGCCATCGGCGTGGGTGCTGTTGAGTTTTTGAAGCGCCGCTGCGTCATAGCGGTGCATCTTGTGCCCAGCCAGCGCAGAGGATACGCGCCGGAACATCTTCTTGTAGGGGCTGCGCTCGGCAGGGAAGTCAATCAGTTCGTTGCCGCTGCACGGGGTATATCCGTGCGCGAGGAACAGCGAAATGCCGAACTGCTCGGAGAGCCAGTCGTTGAAGCGCCGGTTCCAACGCTCGATCGCTGCCCGGACTTCAGTGGTGTTCGGCAGGAGCATATAGCAGTGTCCGCCGCCGGTATAAAGAAGGTTCGCCCGTCCGACGCCGCAAAGGGACAGCAGCTCGTCTGCGTAATGCTCCATCGCAAGTTCAAGAAAGAACGAGCGGCTTCGCAGGGAACGCAGGGCCTTGTCCGATGCGACTGTGTAGATGAACTTCTGGATGCCGGAAAAATCCGCCGAGTAAAGAAGAAACGCCTGCTCGTCCATGAACTGCTTTTCCTTGTCGAAAAGGCGCTTCTTGAACTGTGTTTCGTTTTGATCTGCGAGATACTCGCTGATGCAGACGCCGACGGCGGCTGTAGTCTTCAAATGGTCAAAGAGCGAAATATCCGGGCTTTCCGCTGTGTTGGTGCTCGATGGGAAGGCGCTGAGGTAGCTTTCCAGCAGACACAGCAGGGAGTTGAGCCACTGCTCCGTGCGCGAAAGCTCCGCGAGCCTCGGTGCCAGCGCGTCCACGGCTGCCTGATACTGCGCCGCCGTCAGAGCATCCAGATTTTCAAGCGGCAGATGCAGCGCGCCTGTCTGCAAAGCAGGCAAAATGGCTTTTCCGGGATGCTCCCCATTCATATGGGAAAACACGGGCACAAGCGGCAGATAGCGCCGGAAACTTGTTTCCTCCGTGTCTATGCTGCGCCGGTCGGCAGCGGCGGAGATATTGTCCGCGATGCAGGCGATCCACGCGATGCTGCTGTCCGCAGGCTGCGCGGCGCGCAGTGCAGCGGCATGGTGCAGGCGGACGCAGTCGAGAATGTCCCGGTCATCCTGCCAAAGCTTTTTCAGGTACGCATAGCCGAGGCTGCTGTGATCGCCAGTTTGTCCGCCCGCACGCAGCACCGGCTTTCCGATGTCGTGCAGCAGGCAGCCAAAGCAGACGCGCACGCTGGCTTCGTTCAAAGCACATCACGCTCCTTTGGTGAAAGTTGTCCCCTTGCGGGGTGTAGATTGTTTCTATGGAGGTATAACTATGAACCGTATCAACAGAAGGTTTCCGTCCCCTTGCGGGGTGTGGGTTGTTTCGCACCAAAGCGGCCCCGCCCCATCAAATAAAACGTTTCCGTCCCCTAGCGGGGTGTGGGTTGTTTCGGCGCACCTAGCCGAGATCGACAAAAAGCTCGGGTTTCCGTCCCCTCGCGGGGTGTGGGTTGTTTCAATGAAAAAGGATGAAAATGGTGAATGGATAACGCGTTTCCGTCCCCTTGCGGGGTGTGGGTTGTTTCTGAACTCCAGAGCTACAATACAATTGTTTCCCGGTTTCCGTCCCCTTGCGGGGTGTGGGTTGTTTCGATGTGCAGTATGTCATCGGCAGAGACTACCAAGTTTCCGTCCCCTTGCGGGGTGTGGGTTGTTTCGGCAAAGCTGCACATTCTTTTTGGTGCAATAGGAAAAAGAATTGTCAACTCTGCTATTTTATTGTATCATATTGGCAGATGGTTTATCAATAGCAAACTGAGAAACTGCAAAGTGCCGTGCGAAGCGCATAAAACAGCGACTTAATTTGTACTGCGAAAATAGAGGTTCGCACACGTAAGAAGGTTCATAAACTTGAAAGCGAGGAACGATCCATGATGAGACTATTGTTTACCTGTATGGGTACGTCAGACCCTGTGCGCGGTTACCACGACGGCCCGATGCTGCATATCATCCGCCATTACCGCCCGGAGGTGATCTGTGTGTTCCTTTCCGGCGAGGCTGCGGCGCTCGACGGCTGTGGCGCGCGGCTGGACACTGTTTTATCGCACATTCAGAACAACTGGGGCGGCTATGCGCCGGAGCTGCGTGTCGTGCGCACACAGATCGATGATCCGTCAGATATGGACGCCGTCGGTGCGCCGATTACGGAGGCTGTGGCGGCGCTGACAGCGGAGTTTCCCGATGGGGAGGTGCTGCTGAATCTCAGCTCCGGCACACCGCAGATGAAAATTGCGCTTGCATTTCTCGCCGCCGATCTGCGGCGCAGCATGCGCGGTATTCAGGTCAAGAATTTTGAACGCGCTTCCGGCACCACCGAGCGGACAAATGCCCCTGATTACAGTGTCGCCGACGAGTTGGAGTGCAACGAGGATGAAGCGCCGGATGCTCCGAACCGCTGCTCGGAGCCGGAGCTCATGCACATGCAGAGGCAAAGAGCCAAAGAACAGCTTCTGACGCTGCTTGACGTACGCGATTACAGCGCGATTTACACGATGAAGAATCTTCCGAACCAGCTGAAGGCGCTGATCGGGCATCTGGACGCGCGCGACAAGATGCAAAGCGAAGCGGCGCGGAATTTTGCGCAGAATCTCAAGCTGCCGTTTTCTTTGTACCCGGTTCGCACCGGTGCGCCGCGCAGCGATTATGCGGAGGTCAGCGAGGCGTATCTGGTGCTTCTCAATCGCAGCCACCGGCAGCAGTATGAGGAGATGATCCTGCGTCTTAATCCGCTTGTTGTCCGGCTGGAATTGCAGCTAATGAAAACCGTGCTGGCGGGGAAAAACCTGCGTTTGGAAGACGTGATCGACCGTCCGTATTCCCGGCGGCCGCGCTTCGTACCGGATATGCTGGCGGAAAAGCTGCCGGAGGTCTATCAAAGCGTCTGCACAGATTTCGGCGCGCCGCTTCGGGAGAGCGATGTCAGCATGGAAGTATGCTATCGGATTTTGGAGCATCTGCCGGATGTTCCTGTAGATGCTATGCCCGTGCTAAAAAGCTGCAACCAGCTGAACGAAAGCTGCCGCAATTCACTTGCACACCAGTTGACCGCCGTGACTGCGAAGCAGATCACCGCCGCCTGCGGCATGCAGCCGGCGCAGCTTCTCAATCAGGTGGGCAAACTGATCGCTGCCATTTATCCGGAGTGCGATCCGGCACTGTTTACGATCTATAAACGCTGCGGAGATTACATCAAATCCAGGATTTTATAACCTTTTATGTCAGGCATAATTGGTGCAGCAGTTCGCGAAAGCGTGCTGCTGCATTTCTGTGCTATTAGAGATGCGCAGAGAAATTCACATGATTTATGTGAATTTTCATTATTTCACTTGTTTCATGTGAAAACTGCGTTATAATATGAATATCCAACACGGAGGTGTGATCGATGCAGTACGAAAATGAGCGCATAGAATTTAAATCCCAGCTGACAGATGATATTTACAAGGAAGTCATCGCCTTTACGAACACGGACGGCGGTGTGATTTATATCGGCATTGACGATCAGGGTAATGTGACCGGCATTGACAATGTGGACGAGACCTACACGCGGCTGACGAACGGCATCCGTGACGCGATCCAGCCGGACGTGACGATGTTCGTGCGTTATGTGCTGCAGGAGAACAAGGTCATTCGCATTGAAGTCGGTGAGGGCAGTTATAAGCCGTATTACCTGAAGAGCAAGGGGCTGAAACCCGCCGGCGTCTATGTCCGGCAGGGCGCAACGAGTGTGCAGGCGTCGCCGGAACAGATCCGGCAGATGATCAAAGATTCGGACGGCGACGTGTTCGAAGAAATGCGCACCGTGCAGCAGAATCTGACCTTTGATGAAGCTGCGGTCGCGTTCAAGCGATACAAGGTGGATTTTTCGGAGGACAAGTATATTGCGCTGGGGCTTCGGAATATTCACGACGACCAGTACACCAATCTGGCGCTGCTCCTGTCCGACCAGTGCCAGCACACGACGAAAATTGCCGTATTCAATGATGAATCCTGCACAGAGTTCCGGGACAGCAAGGAGTTTGGCGGCTCGATCTTCAAGCAGTTTGAAAACTCGATCAACTATCTGGCGCTGTGCAACAGAACCGTCTCTACCATCAAGGGCGTCGTCCGTACGGATAAACAGGACTATCCCGAGGAAGCCATCCGCGAAGCGCTGCTCAATGCGCTGGTGCATCGGGACTACAGCTTCAGCGGCAGTATTATCATCAACGTGAACGACAGCAAAATGGAGTTTATTTCTCTGGGCGGCCTCCTGCCCGGCCTTTCCACGGAGGATATCCGCCTCGGCGTTTCTCAGCCGAGGAATAAAAAGCTGGCAGAGATTTTTCACCGCCTGCGCCTGATTGAAAGCTACGGCACCGGCATCCGCCGCATTTTCAAGCTCTATGCAAACTGCCCCGTCCAGCCCAGCATTGAGGCAACGACAAATGCATTCCGAATCGTACTGCCGAACATGAACGCCGCTTCTGCGGGCGCAGAAAACGCGGCAGAAGCAAAACCCGCTACGCCGGTCATTACGCCGCAGATGAAAATCGTTCTGGACTACCTCAAGGAATACGGTGAAATGCGCGACGAGGAGTTGCAGGAGCTGCTGCATATCAAAAAGACCAGAGCCTATCTGCTGACCCGCCAGATGAGCGAAGAAGGGCTGATCGAGGTCGTCGGCAGAGGGGCGGAAAAGAAGTATAGATTGAAGTAACGAGGAGGTGCGCTATGGCACTGGAAAATAAATTGGGACTGACGAGTTCTGCCGACCTTGCGCGGGAGGAGGAACGGATCAGCAAGAAAAAGGCCGTGTGGCTGTTTGAAAGCGGCACGCTGGACAAGCTGCCTGTCGGCACGTTCGCGTCGCTCAAGGCAATTCATAAGTACCTTTTTGATGACATTTATGACTTTGCGGGTGAGCTTCGCACTGTGAATTTGGCGAAAGGCAATTTCCGCTTCGCGCCGCTCATGTATCTGGAAGCGGCGCTGACCAACATCGAGAAAATGCCGCAGAGTACATTCGATGAAATCATCGAAAAGTATGTAGAAATGAACGTCGCTCACCCATTCCGCGAGGGTAACGGGCGCAGTATGCGCATCTGGCTCGATTTGATGCTGAAAAACGGTATCGGACAGGTCGTGGATTGGAGCAAGGTCGATAAAGAGGACTATTTGCTTGCGATGGAGCGCAGTCCGATTAAGGACGTGGAGATTAAAGTGCTGCTGAAAGCTGCGCTGACGGATGATGTAAATAGCCGCGAGGTTTTTATGAAAGGCATTGACCATAGCTATTATTACGAGGGATATACGACATTTAAGGCAGAAGATTTGTAGTTTTTAAAAAAGCTGTGGATCAATTGTTGCTATAGCCATTATTGTATATGGTCTTCATGCTTAAACTGACACTATAGAATAGAATAACAGCACCGCTTTCTCAGGAACTCCACATAGCTGAGGAGGCGGTATCCCTCTTGCGTTATTAAAAATAGCTAGAAATCCGATTGCGATATATTAGGGAATGTGCTATTCTTTATGAGTAGGCTCGATATTTTAGGAGGGACAAGCAAGTGGCAGATATTGACAGTTGGGTCGAGGCTCAGGAATTTCAAATAACCTTAGACGCGAACGGAAGAATTATCGACTATTTGGACAATAATATTAAAAGACCAAATACGCCAGAAGAACGAATTCGGCAAAAAATGGTACAAATTCTCCATTGCGAATTTGCTTATCCGATGTCTCATATCGGGATTGAAAAGCAAATTAATATTGGAAGAGAAATCAAACGAGCAGATATAGTGATTTATAACAGTGCAGCAGCTTGTGCCAGCAATGACCAAGGTAACATTTATCTTATTGCCGAGTGCAAGGCTCCTAACATCTTGAACTCAGATGGGCAGTTATATTCTTACATGAGTGCTTCCTCTGCCCAAGGCGGATTCTGGACAAATGGAAATAAAATTGAATTCTACAGGAAAGATGTAACTACTGGGGCATTCATTTCGTGGATTGGGCTACCAAAATATGAGCAAGCATGGGACAGTATCGGCAAATACAAAAAGAGTGATTTGATAATTCCTGTTGACTTAAAGCTAGCTTTTCGTAGGTGTCATAACGCAATTTATAGGTCTGGAATAGACTCGGAAGATATTGCGTTGGACATGGTTCGTATTATATTGTCAAAGATAGAAGACGAATCTAGCGCTAACGAAGAATGTGATTTTCATATTACCCCAGAGGAGTTTAAGGACGAGCATTCAAGAGATGCTGCATGCTCTAGAGTAAGAAAACTATTTTATGCGGTAAGAGATAGATACAAAGACGTATTCTCTGCAAATGAGGATATAACGGCTTCTAACGGGCAATTGGCCGTTGTCATTTCGCAGCTTCAGCAATATGCATTCATGGATTCACCTCATGATGTGATTGGAACAGCATACGAAATTTATGTTGCATCTCATCTAAAAGGAGAACGCGGGCAATATTTCACAAATCGTTTGGTCGTCAATATGATGGTCAAGATGGCTGCTCCAACCGAAAAAGATATTATCTTGGATCCGGCCTGTGGGAGTGGTGGCTTTATTCTCGCTGCAATGAATTATATTTTTGATAATATAGATGCATCTCGTCGATCAGCAACCGCAAAAGAAATACTGAAAAGAAATGTTGTACATCAATTATTTGGTGTTGATATATCTCCAAAGTTAGTTAAAATTGCAAAAGCGAATATGCTTCTCGGAAAAGACGGTCATGGTGGAATCGAACACGCAAATAGCCTTGATACAGTTTCTAAATTATCTGCTCGATTCAATGATATTTGTGGTTTGGGAAAACCGCAGATTATTTTGACTAATCCACCTTTTGGTTCCGGACATGACTTGAGAATCAAAGAAACAAGCATTCTGGAGCAATATAAGAACGGTCACCAATGGGAAATTTCCAAGGATGGAAATATTGTATATTCCGACAAATTAAATGACAGAAACGGTATTGCACCTGAATTACTCTTTCTTGAAAAGTGCTTGAATTGGGTCAAAAATGATGGCATCATTGGCATAGTCATGGCAAAAGGGCAGCTTGATAACCGAGAAGCATTTGCAATCAGAAAAACCGTATGCAATAGAGCGAAGATTCTTGCTGTGGTTAATTTGCATGAGGATACATTTGAACCATTCTGCGGATCAAAAGCCTCTGTTATTTTTCTTCAAAAGAAGTCAGTCGTCCCAAGTGATTATCGTATTTTTATGGCTATATCCAACAAAGTCGGTCAAACCAGTCGTGGCGAAGCAATTTTCAAAAAAGATTCTGAGGGGAATCCCATTATTAAAAATGGGCAGCATGTTCTCGATGAAGATTTGTCGCAAATTGCAGAAGCATATCAGCAGTTTAAGGAAGGTAGCCTGCAGGAAAGCGAATTTAGGTATACAATTGCTTTTTCCGATTTAGATAAGGAAACTCTTTCGTTTAACCCTGTTCATTATTTGCCTCAACATAATGCTGCATTCAAAAAAGTAATAACATTGGGCGATCGCGAAGATTTTGAACTGCATAGGCTTGGCGATATTGCAAAAGTATTTAATGGACCTCGCTTTAAAAGGCCTTACGCAGATATCGGTGTAACTAGTGGTAAAAACATTCGGAGGTACTTCACTGGTACTGCGTTAACACAGTTGAACTCCGATAACGTAAAATACCTTGATAGTTCGAAAGCGAACGCGCAAGTCAAAAAGCACCTAGATGCACTCACAATCCACAAAGGGTATATTTTGGTTTCAGATTCTGGAACGTTAGGGCGAGTCACCTATGCCCTTGAGCAACATGATGGTCACGTTGCAACAAACAACCTCATTCGCATTATTGTAGACGATATACCTTTGCGCGGGTATTTGTATGAATTCCTACAGAGTGAACTGGGGCAGAGTTTAATGCTTAAAAATGCCTATGGCACAAATCAAGAGCATTTGGAGCCTGATATTATTGCTGATATTCCCATCCCCATTCCAAAAGACAAAACAGTTATTCAGAAAATTGGAAATGCTGTAACTGAATCCATAGAGCAACTAGAAAAGTCTATTTCAGCTGGAAACATTGCAAAAACCACATTAAACGAAATTCTTGAATAATATTCTGTAATTGTTATTTTCTACAATTACAAAAACTCTCTATGAGATGCAGTTTTATTTTTTGCCGCTTCTCATAGAGAGCATTTTTTAGTTTGTAAAAGTTGCTTACACTGTCAATGTCGCTATGTACCGCACCGCCTGCATATGCCCCTCCATGATCCGGTTTTTTCTCGTAAATCTCGCAGTTCGTATGGGGCACACGTTCTTGACCATCTGGCCGCCGACGGAGCCGGCTTCGCGGGAGGTCAGGTCGCCGTTGTAGCCGTTCTTCAGGTTGACGCCGACCTCCCTTGGTGTTCTTTTTCATCTTATTTTTTGCCGGGTTCCGGATTGGATGGCAGCGGGAAGCTTCGCACGGGGGCTGGGGCCAGCTCGCCGACAAAGCGGTAAAAGATGCGGATGCTCTGGCAAAACGGCTGCTCCCGGCGGACGGACTTCCGGATACCCTGCGGCAATTCCTTCGGTCCGATCTCAATGCGCTCAACAAACAGCGACAGCGTTTCTCTGTCCAGCTTCTCAATGTGTGTATAGCGCCGTGCAAGGGCGAAAAAACGCTGATAGTCCTCCGCTGCGTTTTCTGTTTTGTCCGGTTCCAATGCTGTCAGAAGTCTTTGAAGTCCCGCGCCCTCAGTTTGAAGCTGCGACACCATATCGGATAGCCGGGCATCCTCCAGTCGCCCCTCCGCATTGTCCATGTAGAGCTTTGTAATCACCCTGTCGATGGTTTTCAGACGGGCGGCAGCCCGCTCCTGCTGAAGCTGCCGGGCCTGGACTGCCTCGGACGTTTGCGTTTCCCGGAGAACATCGCCGACAAGCCGGTCGATCTGTTCATCGGTCATGGCAAGGATCTCGTTCAGATCCTGCCGCACGACCTCCAGAAGGTCACTGTAGCGGATCCGGACACCCTCACAGGGATCTGCAATGTCGGGCCGCTGTCTGGTGCAGGACAGGTACCAGTATTTCTCGCGTTCCCCCTTATAGACCGTTCCGCAGGAACAGAGCGAATGCCCGCAGCGTCCGCAGACGGCAATGCCGGAGAAAATGCTTTTGCGCACGTGGTCGTATTTCTGATAATTCCGAGTTCCCTTTCCGAGATTCAGCGCCGCAGCGTCAAATGTCTCCTGCGAAACAAGCGGCAGATGCGTGCCGCGCGTGACTGCCCAATCCTCCTGCGGGACGGGGAGCTTCTTTTCGGAACGGATGCTGGCCTTTCTCGTTTTGCCAAGCAGCGTATGCCCGAGATAGACCTCATTCTTGAGGATCCGCTTGATCGTCGTATAATTCCAAAGATCAGAGGCGTGGCTGGCGCCCTCGTCGCCAAAATGATCGCGATACAGGACGCGATATTTGAGCGGCGGAATGATCCCGCCGACGTTCAGCTCCATCGCAATTTTCCGGGAGGAATCACCGGAGGCCGCCGCGGCAAAAATTCTCTGCACGACCGGCGCGGTCACCTCATCCGGGATGAGCTGATGCACATTGTCCGGATTCTTTTTGTAGCCATACGGCGGACAGGCACAGTATTGCCCGCTCTCACGCTTGTTTTTCAGAACGTTTTTGACCTTGCGTGAACCGTCACGCAGGTAGACCTCGTTCATGGCGAACTGGAACGGTGCAAAGACGTTTTCACGCGCCGTATCAAAGCCGTCGGAAATCGTGAAGAAGTGGATGCCGTGCTCCGGAAAATATTCTTCGGCGTAGTAGCTTGCCTCGCGCATATTTCGTCCAAGTCTGGAAAGATCGACGGTAATGACCGTATTCGCGCTCTTCTTCCTCAGGAATTCCAGCAGCTTTTTGAAGCCGGGGCGTTCAAAGTTTCCGCCCGACCAGCCGTCATCCTGAAAGACAGCCGCGACGATCAGTTCTCGTTTCGCGCAATACTCTTTAATCAGACTGATCTGGTTTTCAATGCTCCCGGATACGCTCTTTCCGGCCTCATCCACGGAAAGACGCACATATGCGGCAACAACAATTGATATGTTGGTCCTCATGTTTAGCCTCCTCGAACCAACTTCCCGTTCATATTATAACTTACCGGCGCAGATGCGTCAATTTTTCCGTCGGTTTTCGACGATTCCAAGATTTTCTTTGCAATGATCTCTGCGGCGCTGCTCTGATCCCGAAAGCTTCTTTGTACGCAGTAGGTTGCACCGCCAATTTTAATTTCATGCCGATCCGTAGAAAACACCTCCTGCGCGTATTCTGTACGCTTCCCGGATTTTCTAATCAGAATCATGGCTGTGGTATATGGGATCGCAAAAAATGCACCGGTGCGCTGCAGAAGCACCGGTGCATTTTTCATGGCAAGCAGACGCGGCTACCCGTTCAGCGGAAGGGCCAGGCGCAGCAGGAACACACCGTTTTCAGCCTGCAGCTCAAACAGGCCGCCGCGGCGGGCGGCGATGGCCTGCATACTGCGGCAGCCGTAGCCGTGACCCGCGCGGTCGGATACCGGAAGCCCCTCGCACATGACAATCTCGCCCTGATACGGGTTCTTGATTTCCAGCAGCAGCTTATTGAGCCGCACGCCGCAGTACAGCGAGACGGTCCGCTGCTGCTCGTCCAGCCCGGACACGGCGCGGAACGCGTTTTCCAGTCCGTTGGACAAAACGGTGCACAGCTCGGTGTCTGGAATGCTCAGCGCTGCGGGGAGGCGGAGCTCCGCCGTCAGCCGGATGCCGTGCTGCTGCGCCTTTTCCGCAAACGAGGAGCACAGCAGATTGACCAGCTCGTTTTCACAGTAGCGCCGGACGCTCAGTGCCTCGACCTCGGACTGTACACGGTGGATATAGTCCCGCGCCTGTTCTGTCCGGTCTGCTGATAAAAACGCGTCGATCGCGTTCAGGTGGTGGCGCATATCGTGCTGGTACACTGCCGTCTGCGCCTGAGAGCGGCGCATGGCGTCCATTTCCGTCTGCGCCTGCGACCATTTTGCTTCCAACATGGAGCTTTGCATCTCCGCGCTGCCGCGCCGCTGCGTCTGCACGTGATACGCGGTCAGGAATATCACGTAGAATACGATCAGCAGCGCCGGAAGCGACTCGTTGACTGCATGAATTCCGGCGTAAAGGGCATCGGAATAGATCGTCGTTGCGTAATCAAAGAAATAGAACGCGACCGGAAGGCTGCCGAACAGCCCAAGCGCCGCCCTTGAGCAGGTCATGGCTTCGTATGCCGCACGGACAAAATACCGGCGCAGCAGGAGAAAGACCGGAACGATCAGCACCGCATAGCTGATCTCGCCCGCCAGAACAGAGTGCGTCAGCGCACTGACGTTCTCGCGTACCCAGTTGAGAATCTCACAGCACAGGTACGCGGTAAAGACGCTGACGATGGACACGCCAAGCGGCTTATGCTGCAGCGCTACAGCGACATTCTCAACACCCGCGACGATCTGACGGACGACCAGTACGACGAAATGATCGGCTGGTTCGCGTCCGTTGAGGACTGGACAGGCGAGATCAAGGATATGCTCGACGCCTCCTTCGGCTGATCCGCGCACTGCCATAAAGCATAAATCAACGGGAGAACACACAAAGCTGTGCGTTCTCCCGCTTTTGCGTTTTACCGGCGGTTCTGCCAGAGGATCTGCTGCTCTGTTATGAGCGGATAGGTGATAAGCGCGCTGCTGTCGAGATTTTCCCGGTGCAGATCGACCGCTGTCAGACAGCGATTATCATAGGTGGAATAATAATAGACGCCGCTGTGTGCATTGCAGCAGGAGGTATAGATCGTGCGCTCGTACTGCCCGTCTGCCACCTCGCAGCAGCCGCGCTGCTGCTCCACGGCGCCGAGGATGTGGAAAAACTGGCTGACGCTCCCCTGCTCCGTGTCGTCGGAGACGGCGTTCAGCTTTGTAAACGCGGCGCGGACGAAGCGCGACATGGACGACAGATCGCCCGGCAGGCCCAGCGCGCCCATGCCCCGGCTGTATGGGCGCAGCGGGAGCGCTTGGGAAAAGCGGTTTTCCGGCTGTCGGGGCGAAAGGTGCATATAGTTGTTCAGATTGAACAGCTGCTCGCCGAACGGCGGGTTATTGGTCAGAACGCCGATAGGGTTTTCATAGACGTGCAGGCCGTCTGCGGTCGATTCGACCGTGACCGCTTCTCTTTCGTCGGCAATCAGCCAATGCAGCTGCGCGGCGGGCAGAGCGGAGCTGAACGGCGTTCCGGTCAGGTTGAGCCGGGAAAGCTCTGTCCGGGCCTGTTGAACCGACGCGCACCGGCCCAGCAGCCACGGGATGAGCTCAAACTGCGCGATATTCGTCCTGTCCGGCTCTGGCTGCGCGTATACGGCGTTTCCGACGAAATTCAGCCCCGCCATGCACAGGCCGGTTTCGTTGACGGCGTCGTAATACAGTGGGTAGCCGCCCGCCACATGGGCCATGCCGATTATGGCGTAGTGCGTATGCACCGGGCCTGCGTGGTGGAAGTCGAACGGGTAATTTCGCGGCGTAACCGTCACCTGTTCGCCGTAGCTGCATTCGTAATCCAGCGTCCGGCCAAAATAAAGCTGCTTTGTCTGATATGTGATCGCAGTACACATCTTGCGTTGCACTCCTTTCAAGCTTGCGTTGCATTAGTTTGTGCAGTTTTTACCGGATAAAATTCGTTTTTGCAAGCGGCTCCTTGCGGGGTTCCGGAACGCCTGCGGCCTTGCCTGCCTCGATACAGCGCAGGAGCCAGGCCATATTGTGCCCCAAAACGCGCATGATGCGCACGCCCTCCTCGTCCTGCTGGATGTCTTCGGCCCTGGAGCCGTGGACATTGTTCCAATAGCAGGAGGAAACGATGGGCATTTCCGTGATGCCGGGATATTTGAGCAGCTGCTCGTACGCGGCCGTGGTGCCTGCGCGGCGGGCGGAGGTAATGACGGCGGCGGGCTTGCGACAGAACGCTTCCTTCGGCGCAGAATAGAACAGGCGGTCCATGAACGCGGTCATATTGCCGGAGGCCGCCGCGTAGTGGACCGGCGTGCCGAACACAAAGCCGTCCGCGTCCTTTGCCTTTTCGGCAAAGTCGTTGACTGAACCGCCGAAGACGCATTTGCCTGCCTTGGAGCAGCCGCCGCAGGCGATGCATCCGCCGATGGGCGTATTGCCGATCCAGAAAATTTCGGTATCGATTCCGTCCGCGTTCAGCGCGGAAGCGACCTCGCGCAGCGCAGCATCGGTGCAGCCGTGCTCATGCGGACTGCCGTTTACAAGCATGACTTTCATAGGGAATCCCTCCTGATTGGTTTTCTTCTTTCATACCACAGTTTCAGGAAAAATGCAAGCGGAACAGCAGCACAGAAAGCAGCCGCTTTTCCAAAACCGGAAAAGCGGCGGCAGAACGCTCAATCCCCCTCGACCATGCGGTAGCCGACGCCGGATTCGGTGAAGATGTAAGCAGGCTGGGCGGGATTTTTTTCGATCTTGCGGCGGATGTTTGCCATATTGACGCGCAGAATCTGGTTATCGCTGCGGGCGCTGGGGCCCCAGAGCTCCTTGATGAGATAATCATATGTCAGGACCTTGCCCGCGTGCAGGCCGAGCAGCGCAACCAGCTTATATTCGTTCTGCGTGAGATTGGCGTCGCGGCCCGCGATATAAACGCGGTGCTTATCGTAGTCGATGGTCAGCTCTCCGGCGGTGAACACGCCGGAATTGGCGACGGCGGCTGC
>ERZ779941.368-NODE-368-length-20608-cov-2.901377_pt1 | contig 20608 bp, 16 predicted proteins | sample MGYA00511952_ERZ779941 | MGnify/ENA primary metagenome ERZ779941 (study PRJEB29588, sample SAMEA2142846) | human gut metagenome | biome: human gut; feature: human-associated habitat; material: faeces | place: Denmark | collected 2008/2010 ...
GGCACCCTGATCTACAATTACGGTCGTCCCCAGGTATCGAACTATCTGATCGCCAATGCATTGTTCTGGGTGGAGAAATATCATGCGGACGGTATCCGTATGGATGCGGTAGCCAGCATGCTTTATCTGGATTACGGCAGACAGGACGGAGAATGGATCCCTAATATGTACGGTGGAAATGAGAATCTGGAAGCTATCGAAATGATCAAGCATTTTAATTCTGTTCTAAAAAAGAGAGACCCGGGGGTATTGTCCATTGCGGAGGAAAGCACGGCATTTCCCATGATCACCGGATCGCTGGAGGAAGGCGGACTGGGATTTGACCTGAAGTGGAACATGGGCTTCATGAATGACTATCTGGATTATATCAAATACGATCCGTATTTCAGAAGCCACCATCACGGAGAACTTACCTTCAGCATGATCTATGCTTACAGTGAGAAATTCATGCTGGTATTTTCCCATGATGAAGTGGTACACGGCAAAGGAACCTTACTTGGCAAGATGCCCGGAGACAGAGCACAGAAGCTTGCCAACTTACGTCTGACCTACGGCTATATGATGACTCATCCCGGGAAAAAGCTCCTTTTCATGGGACAGGATCTGGCGGAAGAAAAAGAATGGAACGAAATGCGTCAGGTGGAATGGGCACTGGAAGAGCAGAAGGAAAATGCCGGAGTCCAGAGGCTGGTGAAGGATCTGAATACATTATACAGGGAGAATAAGGCACTGTATGAATGTGACGATCAGGCGAAGGGATTCCAGTGGATGAACGAGATCTCTGCCAATGAATGTTATGTAAGCTTTGTGCGTAAAGGCGAAGAAGCAGAGGAGATGCTTTTGGTCGTAGCAAACTTCTCCGGTGTGCCCAGAGAGATCACTACAGGAGTTCCTTACGAGGGAAAATATAAGGAGATCCTGAATACGGATGCTGTCTGCTACGGTGGTACCGGTGTGGTCAATGACCGCATGAAACGGGCAGAGGACGTGGAATGGGATGATAAAAGTACGTCCATCACTGTGAAACTGGCACCGCTATCCTTGAGCATTCTGCAATTTATCCCTTACACAGAGGCAGAGCTGGAAAAAGTGATCGAGAAGCGGATCCGTAAAAATACGCCCATTCGTAAGACGACGAACAAGACCGCAAAAAAGAAACAGGAGAAATAAGATAACATGGATCTGACAGATAACGTAATCGAAGAGGTACAGCAAAAGAAAGGACTGATAGCGTCTTTTCTGGATACCCTTCCGGAGAAAGCATTGAACTTAGGCATCCGTATCGGACTGGCACTGATATTTTTCTTCATCGGTGTACAACTGATCAAGCTGATCCGCAAGATCATCCGCAAGTCCATGAACCGCGCGGGAGCGGAAACGGGAGTGATCCAGTTCGTGGATTCGTTCGTGAAAGCTTCTTTATATATTATACTGATCCTGACCCTGGCATCCTCCTTTGGCGTTGATGCTGCCAGTATCGTGGCACTGCTTGGCTCGGCCGGAGTGGCAGTGGGGCTGGCTGTACAGGGAAGTCTGTCTAATCTGGCGGGCGGTGTGCTGATTTTATTATTGAAGCCGTTTAAGGTGGGAGATTACATTGTGGAAGGCTCCTCCGGTAAGGAAGGTACCGTAAAAGAGATCCAGATCTTCTATACAAAGCTGTTAACCTATGATAATCAGACGATTATTCTTCCCAACGGCAATCTGGCGAATAATACCATTGTGAATGTCACTGCTGCCGAATCCAGACGATGTGATGTGAAGGTGTCTGTTGCTTACAGCGCAGATATTAGGAAGGCAAAGGAAGTCCTGACAAAGGTTCTCTCTGAAGATCCTGATACTATAAAGGAAAGAGAGCATTTTGTATTTGTAGATGAACTGGCAGACTCCGGAATCAACCTATGTGTACGTTGCTGGTTCAAAAATGAGGATTTCTGGCAGGGAAAATGGCGTATTACCGAACAGTGTAAGTATGCACTTGATAAAGCAGAAATTGAAATTCCGTTCCCACAAATGGATGTGCATATGCGTTAATTAAAAATAGATATTGAATTTTACAGACTATGATGATAATATTACCGTTGTGATTCAATGTTTTAATATTTACATTTTAGGAGGAAAAAATTATGAAAAAGTTTCTGGCACTTGCACTTGCATCTGTCATGGCTGTTTCTCTGGTAGCATGTGGCAGCACCAATGCTGACACCAATGCAGAATCCAGTGCGGCAGCTACCACCACTGCAGCAGCAACAGAGAGCGGCAGTGAAGAGCCCGGTCTGAAGATCGCTATCGTATCCAGCCCCTCCGGCGTGGATGACGGTTCCTTCAACCAGGACAACTACAACGGTGTTCTGAAGTTCATCGAGGAGAATCCGAATGCAACCGTAACCCCCATCCGTGAGGAGACCGGTGACAGCGCAGCAGCTGTTCAGGCAGTAGCTGATGTTGTAGCGGATTATGATGTTATTGTATGCTGTGGTTTCCAGTTCGCCGGCATCGGCAATCTGGCACAGGAGAATCCGGATACCAAGTTCATCCTGATCGATTCCTGGCCTACCATTGACGGTACCGAAGTAACTGCTGATCAGGTGATTGACAATGTATACGCTGCTTACTATGCTGAGCAGGAGAGCGGTTTCTATGCAGGTATGGCTGCAGCTCTGTCTACCACCACAGGTAAGGTAGCAGTAGTAAATGGTATTGCATATCCTTCCAACGTTAACTATCAGTATGGTTTCGAGTGCGGTGTTAAGTATGTGAACGGTACCGAAGGCATGAATGTAGAAGTAGTAGAGCTTCCTTCTTACGCAGGTACCGATGTTACCGGCGCTAATGTAGGCGGTAACTATGTTGGTAACTTCTCTGATGAAGCTACCGGTAAGGTACTGGGCAATGCTCTGATCGCTGAAGGCGTAGATATCCTGTTCGTAGCAGCAGGCGGTTCCGGTAACGGCGTATTCACCGCTGCCAAGGAAGCTGACGGCGTTAAGGTTATCGGTTGTGATGTTGACCAGTATGATGACGGTGCAAACGGTGACAGCAATATCGTTCTGACCAGTGGTCTGAAGGTAATGCATGATACTGTTTACAACGTACTGAACGAAGTAAAAGACGGTTCCTTCAAGGGCGCTAATGTGACTCTGACCGCAGCAGATGATGCTACCGGTTTCGTAAGTGAGGAAGGCAGATGCCAGCTTACCGCAGAGGCTATTGAGAAGATCAATGCAGCACAGGCTCTGTTAAAGGAAGGCAAGATCGTTCCTGCGGCAAACTTTAACGGTGTAACTCCGGAGACCTTTACCTGGTAGGAAGAATCAATTCACAAGAAGGTGATGGTGAGGAACTGTCACCTTCTTATTTGTTTACATGAGTAGAAATGAGGATGAACATGTCGGAATATATTGTTGAGATGAAACACATCACCAAACGCTTTCCCGGGATCGTAGCCAACGACGATGTGACGATCCAGATCAAAAAGGGTGAGATCTTTGCCCTGTTGGGAGAGAATGGTGCCGGAAAATCCACCTTGATGAGTATGCTGTTCGGAATGTACGAGCCGGATGAAGGAGAGATCTATATCCGGGGAGAAAAGGTGAAACTGGAATCCCCCAACCATGCCACCAAATTAAACATCGGTATGGTACACCAGCATTTTAAACTGGTATCCAACTATACCATTGCGGAGAATATTGTGATGGGCATGGAACCGGTGAAGAAGGTATTGGGATGTATTCCGGTAGTGGATATGAAGAAGGCCAATCAGGATATCCGGAACCTTTCGGAAAAATACGGACTGGCAGTGAACCCCACCGATGTGATCAGCGACATTAATGTCTCTACACAGCAGAGAGTAGAGATCTTAAAAATGCTTTACAGAGAAGCGGAGATTCTTATTTTCGATGAACCCACAGCGGTTCTGACTCCTCAGGAGATTGACTTTTTATTAGACATTATCAAATCTCTGCGGGATGACGGCAAGACCATCATCTTAATCACACATAAACTGGAAGAGATCAAACGTATTGCAGACAGATGCGCGATCCTGAACCGCGGACGTCTGATGGATGTTATGGATGTGGCGACCACATCCACCAAAGTCATGGCAAACAAAATGGTAGGCCGTGAAGTGAATTTCGAGACAGAAAAAGAACCCGCGAAACCGGGTAAAACTATCCTCGACATACAGCATCTGAACGTCTATAACAAGCAGGATTTTCAGGTGGTAAAGGATGTATCCCTCGAGGTACATTCCGGTGAGATCGTAGCCATAGCAGGCGTAGCCGGCAATGGTCAGGTAGAGATTGCCGATGCCATTGCAGGATTGATCCCAGCACGCTCCGGTAAGATTCTGTTAAACGGCAGAGATATTACGAATCTGTCCATCAGGGAACGTACCACAGAAGGCATTTCCTATATTCCCGAGGACAGACAGAATTATGGACTGGTCATGGATTTTACCCTTTCGGAGAATCTGGCACTGCGTAACTACTACAAAGAGCCTTTCTGCCATAAGGGAGTGCTGGACCAGAAGATTTTTGAAGACAACAGTGAAAAACTGATAGAAAAATATGATATCCGAAGCGGACAGGGCAGCAAGACGGTGGTACGCTCCATGAGCGGCGGTAATCAGCAGAAAGCCATCATCGCCAGAGAAGTGGAGCAGGATTCTTCTCTGATGATCTTCGTACAGCCCACCCGTGGACTGGATATCGGTGCCATAGAGAATATTCACAAACAGATCATTGCGGAGAGAGACAAGGGCAAGGCAATCCTTTTAATCTCTCTGGAACTGGATGAGATCATGAACTGTGCGGATACCATCGCCGTTATTTATAATGGAAGCATACAGAAGATCGCCAAAGCCAGTGAACTGACCACCAATGAAGTGGGTGAGTTCATGATGGGCGTTAAGAACAAGGAGAAGGAGGCATAAGACCATGAAAAAGATGACAAAATTCTGGAATGCAGTAAAGATCCCTCTTCTTGCAATCCTTTGCAGCCTGGTAGTGGGCGGTGTGATCATCGCCGTGACCGGTTCGAATCCTTTCAAGGCTTACTACGCATTGCTGCAGGGCAGCGGACTGGCACCCAAGTCTTCTTATGCAAGCTATAAGAGCATGCTGACAGACTTTATGAGTTATGTGAACTATTTTACCCCTATGATCTTTGCAGCACTAGCGGTAGCAGTAGCCCTGCGTGCGGGACTGTTCAATATCGGTGTCTCCGGACAGATGCTGGCAGCCGGGTTCACCGCGAGTATCATTGTGGGATACAGCAGTTTAAATGCTGTACTGGCAAAGCCTCTGGTAGTGATCATCGGGCTGATCGTCGGCGGACTCGCGGGGGCACTGATCGGCTTTTTGAAGTATCGTTTCAATATTAATGAAGTTGTTTCATCCATTATGTTAAACTACACGTTCCAATATGTGATCAGCTTCTTTATCAATACCTTTTTCGTGGATCCGGTTTCCAGACAGTCAAAGGAGATCTCTAAAGCTTCCAGACTGACACTGATGGATACCGTGGTGGGCAATCTGAAAATGGATATTCCGCTGGGAATTATTCTGGCTCTGCTTATCGTAGTGGCAGTGTGGTTCTTATTAGAGAAGACGAGATTAGGATACGAACTGAAGGCTGTGGGCTATTCCCGCAGTGCCGCAAAATATGCGGGTATTAAAGTCGGCAGAAGCATGGTGCTGTCCATGACGATCTCCGGTGCCCTGGCAGGACTTGCCGGTGTGACTTATTATCTGGGCTATGTGGGTTCCATTCAGCCCAAGGTACTGATCAGCACGGGATTTGATGCTATTGCAGTGTCACTGCTTGGTAACAACAATCCCTTCGGAATCGTATTTTCCACCATGCTGATTACCCTGATCAGTAAAGGCAGTACTTACATGAAATCTGCTGCCGGCGTGGATGCGGAGATCGCATCGGTTATTACCGGAATTATCTTGCTGTTCAGTGCATGTAATGCATACATCAAATGGAAGATGGAACGAGGAAGAAGAGAGAAAACGAACAAGACAAAGGAGGACAAATAAATGGATATTGTGATCATTGACGGGTTATCCTTTGCATTACCTTTATTTATTATGGCAATCGGCGGTATCTACTGCGAGAAGTCCGGTGTGACTATGTTAGCCGTGGAAGGACTGCAGGGTTTCGGTGCCTTTATCGGAGCGTTTGTGGCAGTTGTAGTTGCAGGGAATTTCTCCGGAGATTCTCCGGTACCGTTCTACATTGCCATGATCATGGCGGCAGTAGGAGGAAGTATCTTTGCACTGATCCATGCGTTGTTGTGCCTGAAGTTTAAAGCCAATCAGGTGATCAGTGGTGTGGTAGTCAATATTCTGGCTATGGCACTGACAGCATATTTGACCAAACTACTCAACAGAGTGGTATTTGGTGCCACCTCCGACAAGTTTGTACTGACCGTATCTTCCAGAATTACTATCCCGGGAATTTCTAAGATTCCGGTGCTGGGAGCTATATTTACCAATCTGTATCCTTTTGAGCTGGTGATCGTGGCCGTGGCGTTTATTGCATGGTTTGTAATGTACAAGACACGCTTCGGTATGCATCTGCGTGCCTGTGGTGACAATCCCCATGCGGTGGATGCAGCCGGAAGACAGGTGGGACAGATCCGCCTGGCAGCTATCATGATCTGCGGAGCACTGTCGGGACTTGGCGGTATCTGCTTTGCATATTCTATTTCCGCAAACTTTTCTTCCAGTATCTATGTAGGTTACGGATATCTGGCAATCGCAGCATTGATCTTCGGTAACTGGCGTATCCTTCCGACTCTGGGAGCATGTCTGCTATTCGGATTTGCCAGATCCGGCGGCTACCGACTGGTACAGGTATTACAGATGCCCAGTAGTTATCAGGATCTGGTGATGATCCTGCCTTACGTACTGACCCTGCTGTTACTGGTATTCTTCTCCAAACAGAATGGTGCACCGAGAGCTTTGGGTGTGATCTACGACAAGGGCGCAAGATAAATCTGCCGGAATGCAGACATTTGCAGAACGCGGTTTTGCGTGATTTTAAATAATTACTACAAAAAAAGAGAAAGCAGAAGGCTTTCTCTTTTTTAGGTTAAAATATATAAGCTGAAAATGGGACTCGAACCCACGACCCCTTCATTACGAGTGAAGTGCTCTACCAACTGAGCTATTTCAGCGGACTAGGTTATTATATATGTTCTTGGGAATTTTTGCAACTGTAAAATTTATTATTTTAAAAGTTCGTTTCGCAGAACCGTAGATTATGTAGGAGACTGTAAGACGAAGATACTATCCTGCAGATCTCCGAAGAAAACATTATAATCAGTTGCGATGCTTTTTGCTGTAATGTTCCAGAGACTGGGTCAGCAGATAGAGCAGCATGGCAATGACACATAACAGTAAGATAGAACTGATCACCATATCCAGCTGGAACACCTGGGAACCGTAGATGATCAGATAGCCCAGTCCCCGTTTCGCCGCCAGGAATTCTCCGATGATGACACCGACTAAAGATAGACCGATATTGACCTTGGTGGTGCAAAGCAGGGTGGGAACAGATCCCGGAAGGACGACTTTGAAAAAGATATCTCTGCGGTCTCCGCCCAGAGTGCGGATCAGAATCTCCTTTTCCGGATCCACCTGATGAAAGGCAGTGTAAAAGCTGATAATGGAGCCGAAGACTGCCACAGAGATCCCGGCGATGATAATGGTATTGATGCCGGTGCCCAGCCAGACGATGAACAGGGGAGCCAGGGCTGATTTCGGAAGACTGTTGAGCAGTACCAGGTAGGGCTCTAAAATCTCCGACAGCTTGTCAGAGAACCACAACAAGGTGGCAAACAGAAGACTGATCACGAATACTAGCAGGAAACTTAAAATAGTTTCTAATAAAATAATGCCAATATGCACCGGAAGAGAGCGCTCTGTCCACAGCTGTATCAGACATAGGACGACTCTGTGTGGGCTGGAGAAAAAGAAACTGTCGATCCATCGATAGTCTGCGCTGACTTCCCAGAGAAGCAGAAACACTCCCAGAAGAAAGATACGCAGAAAAGCAACCTGTCGATGGTGATTTTTGTGCTTGCGAAGATATTGTTCCTGGACCGTCAATAGTTGGTTATTTTGCACATTTTTAGGTTTCATCGGTTAATTCCTCCCAAAGTTGTTTGAAATAATATGGAAATTCCGGGGCGTTTCTGGCGGCGAGGGGAGAACTGTCCTGCAGGGTGAGCTGAATGGGAAGTGCCGCTTTGATCGTTGCAGGACGTGCGGACAGCACGTAAACCTTATCCGCCAGGCTGATGGCCTCCGACAGATCGTGAGTGACGATGATCATGGTTTTGCCCGCCTTACGGATCAGCTGACAGATATCCGAAGATACCATGAGGCGTGTCTGGTAGTCCAGGGCACTGAAGGGCTCATCCAATAAAAGCAGTTGGGGATCCAGGGCAAGGGTACGGATCAGGGCAGCGCGCTGCTTCATGCCACCGGATAATTCGCTGGGCCGCTTGTTCTTAAATTTTTCCAGCCCGTAATCGGACAAAAGTTGTTCCACATGGGCGATGCGCTCCGGAGTGAGGGCGTGGTGGATCTCCAAACCCAACGTAACATTCTGATAGATGGTGCGCCATTCGAAGAGATGGTCATGCTGCAGCATATAGCCGATACGGGGATAGTGAAGGGAACCGTCGGGGTTATTCACGACGATGGTTCCGGCCTCGGGGGCGAGAAGCCCGGCGATAATGGACAGTAGAGTGGATTTACCACAGCCGCTGGGACCAACGAGTGCCACGAATTCCCCTTCCTCCACGGAGAAGGAGATATCTTTTATGGCACCGGTCTCCCCGGACAGCGTGTGATAGGAGTAACCTATATTTTTAAGTTCGATAAGAGCTCCCATAAAAAGGCATACTTCCTTAACATGAATATTTATAGTTATTGTATGAATTCCGATGGAAAAAGTGTTTTCTGTACCGGAAAGTGATGAAATTCACTGTATTGCATTAAAGTGTCGTTTGTGATATGATTAATTGCAATCAATGTCTGTGAGAAAAATTATCTGATAGACTACCAACGTAAAAAGATGGGAGAATGACCATGGCACAGTTATGGGGAGGACGTTTTACGAAACAGACCGATCAACTGGTATTTGATTTCAACGCGTCCATAACATTTGATAAAAGACTGTTTTACGAAGATGTCACCGGCAGTATCGTACATGCCACCATGCTGGCAAAGCAGGGGATCCTTACAGAAGAGGAGAGAAAGAGTATTGTCGAAGGACTGACCGGAATTTTAGAGGATGTGGATGACGGAACCCTGGCAATCGATGAATCTCAGGAGGATATCCACAGCTTCGTGGAGGCTACCCTGATCGACCGAATTGGAGATGCGGGGAAAAAGCTTCACACGGGAAGGAGCCGTAACGACCAGGTAGCACTGGACATGCGTCTCTATACCAGGACAAGAGTGGCAGAGACCGACGGACTCCTGAAAAAGCTTTTGGAAGTCATTCTGGATACCATGGAGAACAATTTAGATACCTACATGCCGGGCTTCACCCATTTACAGAAGGCGCAGCCCATTACCCTGGCGCATCATTACGGTGCCTATTTTGAAATGTTCAAGAGAGACAGACAGCGCCTTGCAGATATCTATAAGCGCATGAATTATTGTCCTTTGGGAGCCGGAGCACTGGCAGGCACCACATATCCTTTGGACCGTGAATATACCGCGAGACTTCTCCGCTTTGAAGGACCGACGTTAAATAGCATTGATTCTGTGGCAGACAGAGATTATCTCATTGAATTCCTTTCCGCACTTTCCACGATCATGATGCATTTAAGCCGTTTCAGCGAAGAGATCATCATCTGGAATTCCAATGAATATCAGTTCGTAGAGCTGGATGATGCTTATTCCACCGGAAGCAGCATCATGCCCCAGAAGAAGAATCCTGATATCGCGGAGTTGGTAAGAGGCAAGACCGGAAGAGTCTACGGTGCTCTGATGGCGTTGCTTACCACCATGAAGGGACTGCCACTGGCTTACAATAAAGACATGCAGGAAGACAAAGAGATGGCATTTGATGCCATGGATACTGCGGCAGACTGCATCACTTTATTTACAGGCATGATTAAGACCATGAAGTTTTGCAAGGACCGCATGGCAAAGAGTGCCATGAACGGATTTACCAACGCTACCGATGCAGCAGATTATCTGGTAGGTAAGGGTGTGCCTTTCCGGGATGCCCACGGTATTATCGGCAGACTGGTATTGTACTGCATTGAGAAGGACACTTCTATTGATGCTTTAAGCTTAGAGGAACTGCGTTCCATCAGCGATAAGTTCGACGAAGATATCTATGATGCCATCTCACTGAAGACCTGTGTGGAGAAGCGTCTGACCATCGGCGCACCGGGTGAGAAAATGATGAAACAGGTCATTGAGAAAAATAAAGTATACTTGAAAAATGATGCCATAGAAGAGTATCAACAGTCTTTGGAAGACAGACTTTCGTAAGATCAGGAAGGCATGTCTTTTCAGATAAAAAGGAAATGCATAGAGCTGAGGAGGAAATGAAAAATGAGTGAAAAATTACGTGTAGGTATCCTGGGCGGAACCGGTATGGTAGGTCAGAGATTCATCTCTCTGTTAGAGAACCATCCCTGGTTCGAGGTAACGACTATCGCAGCCAGCCCCCGATCCGCTGGCAAGACGTATGAAGACGCAGTGGGTGATCGTTGGAAGATGACGACTCCTATGCCCGAAGCTGTGAAAAAGCTGATCGTCATGAATGTCAACGAAGTGGAAAAAGTAGCTGCACAGGTAGACTTCGTATTCAGTGCCGTAGATATGTCCAAGGACGAGATTAAGGCAATCGAAGAAGCTTATGCAAGGACAGAGACCCCTGTGGTATCCAATAACAGTGCTCACAGATGGACTCCCGATGTTCCCATGGTAGTACCCGAGATCAATCCCGAGCATTTCCAGATCATAGAAGCGCAGAAGAAGAGACTGGGAACCACCAGAGGATTTATCGCTGTAAAGCCCAATTGCTCCATTCAGAGCTATGCACCGGTTCTGACCGCATGGAAGGAGTTCGAGCCCTACGAGGTAGTGGCTACTACTTATCAGGCAATCTCCGGTGCCGGCAAAACATTTAAAGACTGGCCTGAGATGGTAGGCAATATCATCCCTTACATTGGCGGCGAGGAAGAAAAGAGTGAAAAGGAGCCTTTACGTATCTGGGGTAAGATCGAAGGCGACCAGATCGTTCCCGCAACTTCTCCCGTGATCACCTGCCAGTGTATCCGTGTTCCGGTACTGAACGGACATACTGCAGCCGTATTCGTAAAATTCCGTAAGAAGCCCACCAAGGAACAGCTGATCGAGAAGTTGACTTCTTTCAGCGGAGAGCCTCAGAGACTGGGACTTCCCAGCGCACCGAAGCAGTTCATCCAGTATCTGGAGGAAGATAACCGACCTCAGGTAACGCTGGATGTGGATTTCGAGAATGGTATGGGTATCAGCGTAGGCCGTCTGAGAGAAGATACCGTATATGATTATAAGTTCGTAGGTCTGTCACATAACACCTTACGTGGAGCGGCCGGGGGAGCATTGCTTTGCGCAGAACTTTTGAAAGCACAGGGATATATCACCAAAAAATAAAGGGTGAGTGGGGTTATGAACGAGTTACGCTATCAGCTGGATCTGATGCGCGCAATGAATCAGAAATTGAGCGCCAGGGAGAAAATGTACCGCCTTTTGTGCGATACCATGGATTATGCTTATATCTACTATTCTTTTGAGAAGAATACCGTCACGACGCTTGGGAAATGGGATGACTTTTTCGATTTCCAGATCCGGGACAGACGGGATTTTACCAAACTTTTAGAGATGGTAGATGAGCCATATGTGCTGCTTCTTAGGGATATGCTATTTTTGGAAAAGGGCGGTCAGGAGACTTCTTCTGTGGAATGCATGCAGAAAGGGAAGAAGACCTGGCTGCAGTTCTCCTGCAGGATATTCTATGAGGACAGCAGACCTGCGGATCAGATCATTGTGATACAGAATATCACAAAACAGAAGACGCAGAATGAAGAACTTCTCTATATGGCGTATTATGACGGACTTACAGGACTGTACAACCGTAACTATTTTGTACGTCTCCTGACGGAGTACCTGCGGCGCGCGAAGGAAGATAACCGGCTGGTCAGTGTGCTGGTCATCGATATTGATGATTTCCGTAAGGTCAACGACGGACTGGGAATCGTGGAAGGAGACGAACTGGTACAGCAGTTCGGATCTTTCTTAAAGGAATTCAACAGTGACAATGTGATCGTCTGTCATCTGACCAGCGATGTCTACTGTATGGCAATCTATGATTCCTGCGGTGAAAGAAGCGTGGAACACATTCATAAGAAGATCGTGAAGCGTACCAGAGAACCTTTTTATCTGGTGGGCGGACAGGTATTGAACATTACCGTAAGTGTAGGCGTTGCGGAATATCCGGAAGCAGCGACATCCGCACTGGAACTGATCAACTGTGCCGAGATCGTCATGTTCAAGGGTAAGTCTATGGGCAAGAACCGGATCCAGTATTTCGACACCCCGATCCTGAATGATTTCCTGAAAAATGTGGAACTGGACAGCAAATTAAAAGAAGCGGTATTTGATCATAACTTTATTCTGTATTATCAGCCCCAGTACTATGCGGGGAATCGGAAACTGCGCGGAATGGAAGCGCTGATCCGCTGGAAGGACGGCGACGGGAAAATGATCAGCCCGGCGAAGTTCATTCCGATCGCAGAGAAAAACGGCACTATTATCCCTATCGGCAACTGGGTACTGGAGCAGAGCATAAGGACATTTTCCGAATGGAGGAACCGGTACGGCGTTCCGTTCGTATTGTCGGTCAATATCTCTGCATTGCAGTACCAGAAGGAAGACTTCGTGGATTCACTGCTGAATATTATCCACAAATATGATGTGGCTCCGGAGGAGGTCGAACTGGAGATCACGGAGAGCATACTGATCGATGATTTCCGGGCAGTGACCGAGAAAATGCAGCTGTTAAAAGAATACGGCATCCGCATTTCCTTAGATGATTTCGGAACAGGATTTTCCTCCCTGTCTTATTTGAAGAAGCTTCCGATCAATACGCTGAAGATTGACAAATCCTTTACGGATACGCTGCTTACGGATTCCGCTACCAGAATCATTACGGAATCCATTGTTAGTATGGTGAAATCTTTAGGATTTGAATCCATTGCCGAAGGCGTGGAGGAAGAACAGCAGTATAAATATCTGCGTGCCATCGGCTGTGATGTCATTCAGGGATATCTGTTCGGAAAGCCGCTGTCCCAGGAGGAGATCGAACAACTATTACAGAAGATATACTGATCAGATGTAGCAGAAAGAATGAGGCTGCCATGTTAACTGGAAGGGAACAGGAAACAGCTTTTTTGGAGAATCATTATAAGAGACCGGGAAGCCAGATCCTGGTGGTATATGGACAGAGAGGCGTTGGTAAGACGGCTCTCTTAACCGCTTTTACGGAAGAAAAACAGACCATACGTTATACTGCTCCTAACTGTTCTTCCAGGGAACTGTGCTATCAGTGGGGACAGGAGCTTAGAGAACAGGGGAAAGAGATTTCATCGAACCCTTCCTGGGAAGAAGTATTACAGTGTGTATCCGGAGAAAAAAGTGATCACAAAAAAGTTCTGATCATAGAGAATTTTCATTATCTGCTAAAGGGGGATACCCTTTTTTTACAGGAACTGATCCGTTATCTGAAGGAACACAGGGAGGTTTCCCTTCTTGTGATTCTTACGACCTACGCATCCGGATGGGTGGAGAACAGCATGATCTCTAAAATAGGGAACCTGGCATTTTCCGTTAGTGGTTTTCTAAAGGTCAAAGAGCTGCCTTTTTCCGTAATGCGCCGGATTTTCCCTGTCGGAACGCTTCAGGAGCGCATAGAACTCTATGCGGTGTTAGGCGGAATGCCGGGATTATGGAAACTGTTGGATCTGTCAGTATCTGTGGAGGAGAATCTGACGAACCTTTTTTTAGAGAAAAACAGCTTTCTTCCGGAACTGATGATCAAATGGCTGGCGGAGGAATTGCGTGAGACCGCAGTCTATAATACCATCCTTGCCACCATAGCGGATGAGAAGAACGGCAAACTGAATGATATGTATGCCCGTACCGGATTCTCCCGGGCGAAGATCAGTGTCTATCTGAAGAATCTGATGGAGCTGGAGCTGGTGGAAAAAGTACTGCCCGGAATCTATGAGATCAGCAATTCTTTTATGCGGTTTTATTTCCGCTTTCTGTTCCCTCACCAGACCGCCTGGAGAAGAGATAACGGCAGAACATTTTATGAAACATATATCCGGGAGGATTACAGTAACTTTGTGAGATCCGCATACCGGAGAATCTGTCAGGAGATATTGCAGACAGATTTTGGTACGGTGGAACTGAAGAAGGCGGCGCAGGGGAGAACATACTTTTTATGCAGGGATACTGCGGGGAAAAAGATCGCAGTGGATTATTCCGGTACGGTATGTTATACTTCGGAAGATTATGACGCGCTGCAGACAGCACTGAAAAGCATCCGGACGGAACCGGATGAGATAATAATATTTTGTGAGAATGGTTATGAAAATGCACTGGCAAAGAAAGTATCCGGGAAGGTACGGTTTCGCAGCGTAGGTGCGTGATTTATGACAGGAAGACGGTAATACGTGGGTAAAAATTTATTTATTGCAGAGAAACCCAGCGTGGCAAGAGAATTTGCCAACGCTTTAAAATATAATATGCGTTCCAAAGACGGATATCTGGAGTCGGAAGAAGCCATTGTTACCTGGTGCGTAGGACATCTGGTGACCATGAGCTATCCGGAGGTGTACGACGAGAAGTTTAAGAGATGGAGCTTTGAGACACTTCCTTTTCTCCCGGCAAAATTCAAATACGAAGTCATTGAAAATGCCAGGAAACAATATACCATCGTGAGTTCCCTGCTAAACAGAGAGGATGTCTCTACAATCTATGTCTGCACCGACTCCGGGCGGGAGGGAGAATATATCTATCGTCTCGTGGAGCAGATGGCTGGCGTACAGGGCAAAGAGCGGAAGCGTGTATGGATCGATTCCCAGACGGAGGAGGAGATCTTACGTGGGATCCGGGAAGCCAAGGACCTCTCAGCGTATGATAATCTGGGAAATGCCGCATATCTGCGTGCCAAGGAGGATTACCTGATGGGTATCAACTTCTCCAGGGCACTGACTTTAAAATACGGTAAGACTGTAAAGGATTATCTGAAGAGAGATCGTGCAGTGATCTCCGTTGGTCGAGTCATGACCTGCGTCCTGGGCATGATCGTGAACAGAGAGAGGGAGATCCGGTCGTTTACCAAGACTCCTTTTTACCGGGTGATCGGCAATTTTAAGCTGCAGGAAAAGCCTTTTACCGCAGAGTGGAGAGCAGTGGAGGGCTCGAAATACTATAATTCTCCTGTATTGTATAAGGAGAACGGTTTTAAGAAAAAAGAGGATGCCGAGCACTTGATCGGGGAACTTTCTGCGGAACCTGCAGGACCGGTGACCGTCACCGGCATCGAGAAGAAAAAAGAGAACAAAAATGCGCCGCTTTTATATAATCTGGCGGAGCTGCAGAATGACTGTTCCAAATACTTTAAGATCAGTCCGGACGAGACACTTAGGATCGTACAGGAATTATATGAAAAAAAGATGACCACTTATCCCAGAACGGATGCCAGAGTTCTGTCTACGGCAGTGGCAAAGGAAATCCATAAAAATATCGGAGGACTTCGTAATTATGCCCTGGCAGCACCTTTCGCCAAAGAAGTGTTAGAGCAGGGCACCTATAAAAATATAGCAAAGACCCGATATGTGAACGACAAGCAGATCACGGACCACTATGCCATTATCCCTACGGGACAGGGGCTGAACAATCTGGCGGGGCTGGCCCCTACGGCGGCAAAAGTATACGAGGTCATTGTACGTCGGTTTTTAAGTATTTTCTATCCGCCGGCAGTCTATCAGAAGTTCTCTCTTACATTGCAAGTAAAGGAAGAAAGCTTTTTTGCCAGCTTCAAGGTGTTGATACAGGAAGGGTATCTGAAGGTGACTAATTTCTCTTTCAAAAAGGAGAATACGGCGCTGAAGGAGGACAAAGAGAACGAGAACGAAAGTGCCGATGAAAAATGTGATGCTGAGCTTACCAATCTTCTGATGCATCTGAAAAAGGGAGATACCTTATCCGCGGATACCTACGAGATCAAAGAAGGCGAGACTTCTCCACCCAAGCGATATACCTCGGGCAGCATCATTCTGACCATGGAAAACGCCGGACAGTTCATAGAAGATGAGGAACTGCGGGCACAGATCAAGGGAAGCGGTATCGGCACCAGCGCTACAAGAGCGGAGATTCTGAAGAAACTGGTGAACATCGAGTATCTGGCACTGAATAAAAAGACCCAGGTACTGACTCCTACCCAGATGGGAGAGATGATCTACGATGTGGTATCGGATTCCATAAGACCGCTTTTGAATCCGGCACTGACAGCCAGCTGGGAAAAAGGACTTACCATGGTGGCAGACGGTGTGATCACACCGGATGAGTACATGGGGAAGCTTACGGATTTCGTGGGAAGGAGAACCATTGCCGTGCGGGGACTGAACAATCAGGGCGTGCTCTGGAGACAGTTCCAGGCTACGGAAGAATTTTACCAGAAGAAACATAAGCAATCCAATGCGAAAAATAAAGAATAAAGATGAGGAGAAACTATCATGGAAAATATTACGATTGAAAATTTGTATGATCTGACAGAGACCATTGCGGCAGAACTGTTTACCGAGGCAGAGTATCCATGGGAGGTGCTTCCCAGAATCCACGATTTTATTTTGGAACTGGGCAAGAGACTGCCGGAGGAAATCTATGAAAAAAGAGGCGAGGATATCTGGGTGGCTAAAAACGCAAAAGTTGCTCCTACCGCCTGCCTGAACGGGCCGCTGATCATTGATGAGGAAGCGGAGATCCGTCACTGCGCATTTGTCCGTGGCAATGCCATCGTGGGAAAGGGTGCGGTAGTCGGCAATTCCACCGAACTGAAGAACGTGGTTCTGTTCAATAAAGTACAGGTGCCCCATTATAATTATGTGGGAGACAGCGTGCTGGGCTTTAAGTCTCATATGGGAGCCGGTTCCATTACTTCCAATGTAAAAAGCGATAAGACGCTGGTGGTTGTGAAGAACGGCGAGGAGAAGATTGAGACCGGACTGAAGAAAATGGGAGCCATGTTAGGCGACCACGTGGAAGTGGGCTGCAACAGCGTACTGAACCCGGGAACTGTCATCGGACGTAATTCCAATGTGTATCCTACTTCCTGCGTCAGAGGCGTGATTCCTGCCGGACATATCTTCAAGAGACCTGGTGAGGTTGTGAAAAAATCTGATATTTAAAAATTTGATTGATATTATCTAATGCATCGATGAAATCAGTTTGACGAATGTCCTTTTATGGTTTATGATATTTATCAGTGCAACGCTTTGACGGGTTAAAGCGTCTATGCATTACAGTAAGCGGATCGAAAGATCTGCAGAAAAGAGGGCATTTATTATGAAAAAGAAATTATTATCTGTAGTACTTACCGCAGTAATGGCAGCGACTGTTCTGACAGGCTGTGGCAGCACCGATAACGGAACTGCTTCTACCACAGCAGGCAGCGCAGCACAGACCGAAGCAGCAGCTTCCACAGACGGCAAGGTATATAACATCGGTATCTGCCAGCTGGTAGAGCATGAGGCTCTGGATGCAGCTACCCAGGGATTCCAGGATGCATTAAAAGAAAAGCTTGGTGATAATGTAAAATTCGATCTGCAGAATGCACAGGGTGAGCAGACCACCGCAGCTACCATCTGTAATGGTTTTGTATCTGATGGTGTGGATCTGATCCTTGCAAATGCTACGTCTCCTTTACAGAGTGCAGCAGCAGCTACGACCTCGATCCCTATCTTAGGTACTTCCGTAACCGACTATGCTACCGCGTTAGAGATCTCCGACTGGTCCGGTGCTACCGGCAGAAATATTTCCGGTACTTCCGATCTGGCTCCTATTGAAGAGCAGGAAGCTATGTTAAAGGAACTGTTCCCGGATGTAAAGCAGGTTGGCCTGTTATACTGTTCCGCAGAAGCAAACTCGTTGTATCAGATCCAGCTGTTTGAGGCTGCTCTGGACAAAGACGGTATTGCTTATAAAGAGTATGCAATTGCTGATACCAATGAAGTACAGTCTGTAACTACTGCAGCGGCAGGAGAGTGCGATGTTCTGTATATTCCTACCGACAATACGCTGGCATCTGTAACCGAGACCGTATACAACGTAGTAGCTCCCGCTAAGGTTCCTGTCATCGCAGGTGAAGAGGGTATCTGCAACGGTTGTGGCGTAGCTACCTTATCCATCAGTTACTATGATCTTGGATATGCTACCGGTGAGATGGCATACGAGATCCTGGCTGAGGGTGCAGACATCACTACCATGGATGTTCGGTACGCTCCCAACGTTACCAAGAAGTACAACGCGAAGATCTGTGAGGAACTTGGCATCACTGTTCCCGATGATTATGTAGCAATTCAGTAATTATTCAGTCAATTAAGTACGGAAACAAAATATACTTCGATAGGGATAGCGCCAGATAAGCGGTATCCCTATCGGAAGTTTTAGGAGGAAAAAGAAATGTCTTACTTTATGTCACTGAATCCCCTTTCCCTGTTCAGGGCAATGCCGGGATCAATAGCGCAGGGAATGATCTGGGGAGTCATGGCACTGGGAGTGTATATTACGTTCCGCCTGCTGGATTTTGCTGATCTGACCGTGGATGGTTCCATTGCAACCGGTGCGGCGGTATCCGTTATGCTGATTCGTGCGGGAGTTTCTCCTTTAGTTACGTTGCCGATTGCTTTCCTGGCCGGAGCATTGGCAGGCATGGTAACGGGACTGTTGAACACCGCACTGGGAATCCCCGGAATTCTGGCAAGTATTCTGACGCAGATCTCCCTGTATTCCATTAATTTGAATATCATGGGCAAAGCAAACCAGCCGGTCAGCGTAGATAATTATCCGCTGGTGGTATCTCTGCGTTATGTGACGGACGGTTCGGTGAGCAGACTTCTCTTTTTCCTGGGAATGATCGTATTTTTACTGGCGCTGATTGCTGTGATGTATTGGTATTTTGGAACGGAACAGGGACATGCCATCCGTGCTACGGGCTGTAACAGCAATATGGCGAGAGCACAGGGCATCAATACCAATTTCATCAAAGTGTTGGCACTGATGATCTCCAACGGTCTGGTAGGTCTGTGTGGTGCGCTGTACGGACAGTTCCAGGGGGCATCGGATGTCAATATGGGACGTGGAGCCATTGTCATCGGTCTGGCAGCTGTTATTATCGGTGAGGTACTGTTTGGTAAGTTCGCCAGCAAGAGAAAACTTGCTTTCGCATTTACTTTAGCATCCGTAATTCTGGGTGCAGTGATCTACTACATGGTATATCAGTTTGTTCTGTGGCTGAAGATGCCTTCAGAGGATATGAAATTGTTCTCCGCTATCGTAGTTGCCATTTTCCTGGCAATTCCTTACTTGAAGGAGAAGAGAACACTTCGGAAAGGAGCGTCAAAATAATGGCTTACGCATTGGAGATACAGGATATACATAAAGTATTTAACAGAGGAACCATCAATGAAAAGGTGGCATTAAACGGTGTAAACTTAAACTTAAATCCCGGAGATTTCGTGACCATCATCGGAGGTAACGGTGCCGGTAAATCCACCACGCTGAATGCCATTGCCGGCGTATGGCCCATCGATTCCGGTAAGATTATTATCGACGGCACGGATATTACGAGCCTGCCGGAGCATAAGAGAGCAAAGTATCTGGGAAGAGTATTCCAGGATCCCATGACGGGAACCGCCGCCACCATGGATATCGAAGAGAACATGGCAATTGCCTTAAGACGCGGCGAGAAGAGAACTCTTCGCTGGGGCGTTTCCAGAGAGGATAGAGAGCTGTTCCGTGAAAAATTACAGACGCTTGGACTGGGACTGGAGGATCGTATGACCAGTAAGGTAGGTCTTCTGTCCGGTGGTCAGCGTCAGGCTATCACACTTTTGATGGCAGCCTTAAAGCAGCCGAAGCTTCTGCTGTTAGATGAGCATACCGCAGCATTGGATCCCAAGACAGCAGCAAAAGTACTGGAGATCAGTGACAAGATCATCGCTGAGAATCAGCTGACTGCCATGATGGTAACCCATAACATGAAGGATGCTATTGTACACGGCAACCGTTTGATCATGATGCACGAAGGTAAAGTCATCTACGATGTGGCGGGAGAAGAGAAGAAGAATCTTCAGGTAAAAGATCTGCTTGCTAAGTTCGAAGAAGTCAGCGGCGGAGAATTCGCCAATGACCGTATGATGCTGGCGTAAAAATAAGATTAGGACACGTTGCCAATTTGGGCAACGTGTTTTTACGTTAACTGGAGAGTTAATTAAGAAATGCTATCGAATCCCCGT
>ERZ779941.374-NODE-374-length-20361-cov-17.251699_pt1 | contig 20361 bp, 15 predicted proteins | sample MGYA00511952_ERZ779941 | MGnify/ENA primary metagenome ERZ779941 (study PRJEB29588, sample SAMEA2142846) | human gut metagenome | biome: human gut; feature: human-associated habitat; material: faeces | place: Denmark | collected 2008/2010 ...
ATACAAACTGGCGCCTTCTATAATTTAGAGGCGCCCTACAACAACCCTCGCGCCAAAGGCGCGTCAAACTTAAGCCCCTTAAGAACCTTCGGCCCAGCGGGCCGTCAACCCTCACGCCCGTAAGGGCGTGTCAACCTTCGGGAATACTGGAAAGCGCCGCCCAGGTCCCGATCCCGACCGCGCCGAAAGGCGCCTGAACCCACGAAAAAAAGCTGTGAGAAATGTGCTTCATTTCTTCACAGCCTTTTTCATTTCCTTATTCTTTCTGTTCTTCTGCTTCTTCCGGAGCCGGTGCTTCTTCATCCGGCGTTCCGTCTTCTTCTGTCTCTTCCGCAGGTTCAGCAGTCTCGACGGCTTCTCCCGTCTCTTCCGGTTCTTCCGTTTCCGTGGCCGGTGTTTCTTCCTTCTTTTCTTCCACCGGCGGATAGCCTGCTACCTTGGGCGCCTCGATCCGGTCAAGGGCATCAATGGCTGCCAGCGCCAGCTGCAGTTCCTTGCGGATCTTCCCTACATAGTTCTTCATATTTCCTTCCGTACGGATCATGTTTTCCACCAGACGGCGGCGGGATTCTTCGGCCTCCCGGATCTGACGGTCTCCTTCTGCGTGGGCATTGGCAATGAGGATTTCCGCATTCCGTTTCGCGTTCTTCTTCACATTTTCTGCGGTATCCTTCGCCAGCTGCAGGGTATTGGTCATGGTTTCGGAAATCTTTTCGTAGTTGGCCAGCTTCGTCTTCATCTGGTCCATCTGCTCTTCCATTTCCCGATGTTCCCGGTAAATCTGTTCATAATCCGCTACGATCTGCCGGAGAAAGTCATTGACCTCCTCTTCGCTGTAGCCCCGAAGGCCTTTGGAAAAGGTCTTGTTATGAATATCCATTGGTGTAATCATGGGTGCGCCTCCTTGAAGTGATGTGAGTCTCTTTTCCTATTGTACTTGTTTTCATAGATTTCGGCAAATTTCCAATCAAAAAGGCCGACTATGCGGCCCTTTTTGACGAAACAGCCCCGAAAGACGGGAACCCAGCTGCGCTTTAAGCGATTTCCTTTTTCTTAGTCGTCCCGGTCGACTTTATACTTTCTTTCCAGCTGCTTATACGTATCCAGTCCGATAATATGGTTGAACCGGCCAAATTCGATCATGTCCTTAGCGCTGGCTTCGGTGGTGCCGTTCTTTTCCAGGCCGGAGAAGAGGTCATAGAGAGCTTTTGAAATGGTGTATACAGCGCTGCATGCCCAGAATACCACAGAGTATCCCATTTCTTCCAGTTCCTTGGCGGGAATAAGCGGTGTCTTGCCGCCTTCGATCATGTTGGCTACCAGGTATGCGCCGGTGCCTTCCATGCCCCGGGCAAATTTTTCCAGTTCTTCCCGGCTTCCGATGCCGTCGGCAAAGCAGATTTCTGCGCCGGCGTCAGCATAGCGCTTGCTTCTTTCGATGGCGTCATCAATGCCGTAAACAGCGCGGCTGTCGGTGCGGGACATGATCATGGTTTCCTTATCGATACGGGCATCCACGGCAGCCCGGATCTTCTGGGCATGTTCTTCAGCGGAAATGACCTGCTTGCCATCCATGTGACCGCAGCGTTTCGGCCATACCTGGTCTTCGAAGAAAATGCAGGCAGCGCCGGCCTGTTCAAACATTCTTTCCGTACGGATGATATTCAGCGCATTGCCATAGCCTGTATCGCCATCGGCCACCACAGGAATATCCACGGCATTGCAGATGCCCGTCAGCTGCTCCGCCATTTCCGTGCAGGAAAGGAGGCCTACATCCGGCTGTCCCAGGCGGGATGCGGATACAGAGTAGCCGCCCATGGCCAGGCAGGGAATGCCTGCCATTTCTGCGATTTTAGCACCCAGAGCGTCACCTACGCCTGGAGCAATCATAATTTTCCCGGATTTCAGATTGTTACGGAATGCGATACGTTTTTCTGTTGCTGTTTTCATAATGACAACCTCCTGGTACATATACAGATAAAATAAAAATGACCAAAGTGATGAGACAGAAAAAGAGAAATCCCTCGACATCCACAGAAAAGAAAAAGCCCCTTTCCTGCAGAAACGGCAGAAAAGAGGCGCTTTGGCGCGGTACCACTCTTACTTATATCTCAAGGAGCATACACAAAGATGGAAATAAAAAAAGCCCTGTCCTACGGACAAGGGCGCAATCGCGCGGTACCACCCTGCATTATACTCCATATCCCTAACGCGGACCCACGTCGGACTTACTGCACTTCAGTTCGAAGCTCCCAGGGGACACGCTTTCCTTCCATACCGGTTTCCATCCTCCCGGCTCTCTGTCATTTCCGGTCAAGCTCAATCCTGTTCATCGCCTTTAATATTTACCAAACATTATAATAGCCCCCGTCCCTCCTGTCAAGAAGGGGCAGGGGACAAAAAATGAAAGCCTTCCCGCCAGTCATCTATTCTCTGCCCCATGACATGCGCTCCTCGCAGCCATAGCAGCCTCATGAGAAATCCCATTTTACAAAAGCGCGGCATGCCGCACTTTCTTAAAATGGATTTTCTCCTTCCTATGGAAAGGGTGAGAATCGATGAAAAAGTCCGGTCCGCCGCCAGCCTGACTGTTTTTCCCTTAAATCTCTACTCCCCCCAGCAGAGAAGGATCCGTGAGAAACTGCTCCACCCCCACATACAGAATCCCCTGCTCATCCTGCCAGGGAATGACCGCATCCCGCAGAACCACGATCTTCCGGAAGGAATCATCGATACGGTGCAGCGATTCCGTTTCCTGTTTCCTTTTCTCCTCCGTATCCATACGGAAGGCAGACTGGATATACCAGCGGCTGCTGCCCCTGTTCACCACAAAATCCACCTCCAAGTTTTTGCGCAGTTTATGGCCCGCCTCATCCCGGTAATTATACTCCACCATGCCTACATCCACATCCAGCCCCCGGCGCCGCAGGTCTGTAAAAATCACATTCTCCATAATATGAGTAGGCTCCTGCTGACGGAAATGGAGCCGCGCATTCCTGAGCCCCACATCAGTGAAATAATACTTGTAGGGAGACGCCATATACCGCTTCCCCTTCACATCATACCGCTGCGCCTTCTCCAAAAGGAAGGCATCCATGAAATAATCGATATACCGGGAAATCGTGGGCCCCGATATCTGGATATGTTCCATAGATGCAAACGCCCGAGACAGCTTGGACGGATTTGTCAAAGAACCGGTGGACGAAGACAGGATATCCAGCAGTTCCTCCAGCACCCCTTCATCCTTGGCAATTCGATTCCTTTCCACCACATCCCGAATATAAGTCCTCCGAAAAAGATCATTCAGATACCGGCTCTTCTCCTCATGGGACGAAAGCGACTGCACCACCGGCATACCGCCATAGGTGCAGTACGCATTGAACGCAAAGCGGATATCCCCCTGCCACACGGACAGAAATTCCTCATAGGACAAAGGATATACCCGCACCTCATCCCCCCTGTCCCGGAACTGGGTCAGTACCTCCGAAGACAGCATGCGGGAATTGCTCCCCGTAATGTAAATATCCACATAAGGCAGCTTCATCAACCCCATCACTACATCCACAAAGGTAATCTCCGACGATGGCAGATAGGGATTGGGGATACTCTCCACAAACTGAATCTCATCAATAAAAATATAATATCGCCGCCCATCCTTCTTCAGCCGGCTCCTGATCCACCGATCCAGCTCCACAGGATTCCTCTCCCGGGCATTGGCCAGCTCATCCAGCGAAATGGAAATCACACAGTCCTCCGGCACCCCCTTCTGGAGAAGATTCTTTCGGAAAAGCGTAAATAGCAGGTATGACTTCCCTGCCCGACGCATACCTGTAATAATCTTAATCCGTCCATTATCCTTCAGCCGAAGCAGACGATTCAAATAAAAAGGCCGTTCAATCTCCATAACGCCCTCCATTTTACAAAAGTGCGGCATGCCGCAAAATAATAAAATGACATCTGTCTCTATTGTATACGACTCTGACTGCGATAGCAATCTCATGAAAAAATCCCATTTTACAAAAGTGCGGCATGCCGCACTTTTGTAAAATGGATTTTCTCCTTCCTATGGAAAGGGTGAGAATCGATGAAATAGTCCGGCCCGCCGCCATCCTGACATCTGACCACCCCACTCAAATCCCAAGCCACTCCTTTCTTGCAGCAGCCTCCCTATTCCTTTGCAATAAGGGTAGAGAGAGAAGGCGAATCCATGACAGAGCAAAGATTTATCATCACGGAAAACATGATGGATTCCCTGTACGGTTCAGATAATGCCAAGTATGACCAGCACGCCAAGCACCTTTTGGCCAGCAGGAAACTGCTCGCTGAAATCGTCAAAAAGGTGGTCCCTGAATTCCAGGATGCCAGCATCGATGACATTGCGGAAAAATATATTGAAGGAACGCCGCTTGTGGGAAGCATCCCTGTAGCCCCGGGCCTTACGAATACAGTGCCTTCCAAAATCTCAGGCGACCGCAATGAAGACGGGGCGCCGAAAGAAGGATACATCACCTACGACATCCTCTTCCACGCCCGCGCACCAGGGACAGGAGAACCCATAACCCTCATTATCAACTTGGAAGCCCAGCGCAGCCAGAAAGAATCGACCCTGAGGTACCATCTGATGAAAAGGGCCGTCTTCTATGCATGCCGCCTTATTTCATCACAGAAAGAGCGGGAATTTGAAGGCAAGGATTATAATAGTATCAAGAAGATATATTCCATTTGGATCTGCATGGATTCGCCCAGCAGGGACAGCTATATCAATCGCTACCGCCTGGAGGAAAAACACCTGCTCCACCGCTACGACGAACCGCAGGAAAATTATGACCTGGTCAACATCGTTCTTATCAGCCTGGGGGAAAAAGCAGACAAAGACAGATTGATTCACCTGCTGCAGGTCCTTTTCACAGAAAGCCATCAGACCTTTGACTCAAAAAGAAACATTTTGCAGAAAGAATATCACATTGAAATGACACCGGAAATAGAACAGGAGATGAGTACCATGTGCAACTTGAGTTTAAACATTTCAGAAGAAGCCCTGAACAGAGGCCTGGCCCAGGGCCGCAAAGAAGGACGCGCGGAAGGTCGACTGGCGGGTCTGAATGAGACCGCCCTCCGCCTGCTTTCCATGGGCCTTTCTGTAGAAGACGTATCAAAGGGTACCAGTCTTCCTCTGGAAACCGTAGAAGAGATCAAAAAACAGATGATAGGGAAAAATAAATAAAAAGAAAAAGAGGCATCCTGAAAAACAGGATGCCTCTTTGGTTAAATACCCATCTCTGCCCCCTCATTTCGAGCGCAGCGAAACGAAACCCCGAGATCTCCCTGCTCTACGTGACTTGCCGTAAACGGGGATACATTTCCAGGCCCCATGTCAGTCTGACGTCTGACCGCCCCTCAAATCCCTCTGATTCAGTCCCGCTCGAAGAGATCCCGGGTATACACCTTATCCCTCACATCATCCAGCACCTCATCATAGCGGTTCGCAATGATAGCACAGCTATCCTTCTTGAACTTCTCCATATCATTCACCACCAGACTGCCGAAGAACGTGGTACCATCCTCCAGCGTAGGCTCGTAAATGATAACCTCTGCCCCTTTGGCCTTAATACGCTTCATAACCCCCTGGATACTGCTCTGACGGAAATTATCGGAGTTCGATTTCATGGTGAGGCGATACACGCCGATTACTACAGGCTTTTCCTTAGCCGCATCATAGCTGCTGCCATCATGGTAATAGCCTGCCTTCGCCAGTACCTGATTGGCAATGAAATCCTTTCTGGTGCGGTTCGATTTCACAATGGCCTCGATCAGATCCTCCGGCACATCCTGATAATTGGCCAGAAGCTGCTTCGTATCCTTCGGCAGGCAGTAACCGCCATACCCGAAGGACGGATTATTGTAAAACTCCCCGATTCTTGGATCCAGGCACACACCGTCGATGATTTCCCGAGTATCCAGCCCCTTCATTTCCGCATAGGTATCCAGTTCATTGAAATAGGAAACACGCATGGCCAGGTAAGTATTGGCAAAAAGCTTCACCGCCTCTGCTTCCGTGAATCCCATGAACCGGGTGGGAATATTCTCCTTGATGGCCCCCTCCTGCAGAAGACGGGCAAAGGTATGAGCCGCCTTCACCAGCCGGGGATCCTTCAAGTCCGTACCTACGATGATGCGGCTGGGATAGAGATTATCATAAAGAGCCTTCGACTCCCGCAGGAACTCAGGGCTGAAAATAATATTCTTCGTCCCCATTTTCTTCCGGATTTCCTCCGTATATCCCACAGGAATGGTGGACTTAATCACCATAATGGCATTCGGATTGTACTTCATCACCAGTTTGATGACCGCTTCCACAGAAGAGGTGTCAAAGAAATTCCGCCGGCTGTCATAATTGGTAGGTGTGGCAATGATGACAATTTCCGCATCTCTGTACGCCGCCTCTGCGTCCATGGTGGCAGTGAGATCCAAATCCTTCTCAGCCAGATACTTCTCTATGTATTCATCCTGGATGGGCGACTTCCGATGGTTCACCATATCCACCTTTTCCGGAATAATATCCACCGCCATCACATGGTTGTGCTGCGAAAGAAGAGTGGCTAATGAAAGCCCTACATATCCCGTTCCTGCAACTGCTATATTCATGACTGCCTCCTAAAAAATATACAACTTTTTACTTTGAGAAAACGTTTCATAGATATTATTAGTGTATTATCATCTGAGATGGCAGCTCTTCCAAATGAATCATTTCTCCTAAACGGTAATCCCATTCTTGTGGATTCCATTTTTCCATACCATCAGCCGGGCAGAAGGTTAGCTCTCCAAAATAAATTTTGCCATCTACATGATATAAATCAACTCTTACAAAAGCAAATCGTCCGCATAACTTTTGAGCAGCCTCTATTAAGCCTAGCCAATTAGTTGGTTTTGGAAATTCATGATGCCGTCCATTCTGTAATATGGGTAAAACGTGATAATCAAGATCAACAAAGCACTCGTCTATAGATTCAGTCTTTCTGTCTCTATTTCCGATTACATTGCACATGAACGGCTTTCCATGGAAACAAAAGAACTTATAATCTGTCATATTGTCTCCCAAGAATTGTTCACAGATGATTTTAGGTTTTATATTCTTATATTGCCACTCTCCATTAGTATAAAAATAGTTGCGTCCTAAGCTATCGTCTAACAACTTAAAGACATGCCCCCAATCTAAAGACGACTTATCTTTACATATTATAATCTCACCACAAGAATGATTCGGCTTGAAGACAAACTTATTTGGTAAAGACTCTAAGTCAATTTCCTTTGATGATTCATAAACTCCGTATAATTTCGTCAAATATTGTTCTCCACCTATTGATTTTATATAATTTCTTACTAGGTATTTATCAGCGCACTCTGTTAATAGGGGATTTCTATAATAGAGTTTCATCCATTGGATTTTTTCGCTAAAAGTACACGGATTTTCCAAATTCAGTCTATATCCGAGTTTTCTATAAAATGTCTTTTTTATTCGTTGCTCTAAAAAATAATCAATCTCCAGTTTATGCTTGACGTTTGATATATTTTTAAATAATTTCATGGATGGGCCTCATATTGTTGCTATAATTAGTATAATAATTCATCAACGAAGAAGTTTTTTCCCTTCACGTTTTAACAACCACCGTATATTGTAACACGCAAGCTTATATTTAATAAACTGTCCGGTAGATAAAGATTTACCTCCATTATGCTTATCAATGAGCTTGAGATATGATTCAATTTCACTATTTATATCTATTTGATTTCTTACTTGATTAACACTGTAAAAACGATAAAATGATTTAATAAAACGCGATTCCCAAGCGCCCAAGGAAGTATCACATATGGACCAACAAAGCCGCCCTTCTTCATAAGAAAAGTAATAGTTTAAATAACGATAATTATCTATATCCTTATCAATACTTATGTCATTAGCCTTGAGGAAATCAATAATTACTTGATAATCAGTTTCCGATACTTTCTTGTCTTCATCCACCATATGTTGTAAAAAGTTCAGTCCACATGCAATACATTGCACTCGATAAAGCTCTGGAAGCCTATAATCAATTCTATCCCATCTATATTCTTTACAAAATTTCAGAAAACGATAGCACGCCCAAAAGCCACATACATCATTCTGCAATTCTGATTTTATCCGCGTAATACTGCTCTCATTCATCTTATTATAAAAGTAAAAATGCTTTTCTGTACAAGCAAAAGTTTTGGCGCTTTCCATGATATCTGGAACAAAAGCAAGATCCTCCGCTGATTTTAAGTTTTCTCGATATTTTTTCCCTTTAATAATCTCGCTCTTACAAACCTTGGTAAATGGTTCCCGAACCAATCCACATAAAAGGAGCTTCCTCAAGTTATCTTCTGTATAGGCACTAGTAAAATATAATTCAGGTTTTTTAAATTTCCCCTCTTTAAAAAAGCGTTTTGCATTGACAAGAACAACATCAGCCTGCTTATTTGTAATCACTTGAGCGATTTCTGCCAAAAGTCCTTGCTCTAAATAATCATCGGCATCAACAAAATAGATGTAATTTCCTCTGCAATATTTCATTCCAAGATTCCGAGCTGCACTAGCGCCCTTATTTCGTTGATGAAAAGCCCGTATACGAGAATCCCTGACCTGCCATTCATCCACCATTTGTACAGAACGATCGTTAGATCCATCATCAACCAAAATGAGTTCCCATGAAATAAACGATTGATTCACAATCGAACGGATTGCTCTTTCTAGATATATTTCTACGTTATAGACAGGCATGACAATAGAAAACAGCATACTCTTTTAATCCTCTTCTTTCTTGGCACCTTGTTCAAAACCACTCGTAATAAAGAGCCCCATGAATCCATAATAAAGGTATGAGCAAAACCGGCAGATAATCGTTTGATCTACTAACCCATGTACGAAAAAAGCAATATGCATAGCTAACATTGCCGCCGTTACCACAAAAACTCTTGAACTTCTCTCAGTAACTATCCCAATTCCTATTCCAAATGTGAAAATTACATAACCAATAAGACCAATAATGCCTCCACAGGCCAAGAAAAACATGATCATATTATGAGGAAACCCATAATGTGTATTGAGATTTGCATCGGGCAAATGATATTTAGTGTAATAACTTTTTTCCCAGCTTCCCATACCAATACCACTGATTTTATGATCCTGCCACATGTAAAAGCTAGCCTTAATCATTTTTAACCTTTCCATATCACTTCTATTAATAAGCTTATTGTTAGTTGGACGATTCCTCTCTGTCTGTTGCTCCATTTGGATTGCTTGATTTGATTGACCTTGATATACCGGTCGAGCGGTAAATGTCATTGAAAATATACCCCCATTAATCAAACAAAGTATACCAGCATATAGCACAACTTTTTTTAAAAATTTTGAATCCATAATTTTATAATTTAAAAATAATAATAGTGCAACTGATAAAAGCGTTCCTATAAGCAAGCCTAACATGGCTCCACGAGAGCCAGTAAGATATAAAGCCCCATAAGAGATAATAAGAGATAAGAAACTAATTCCTTTAAGGTATTTATTATGCAAAGTGACAATGCAATAAATAAGCATAGGTATTAGGACTTCGAGTACTGCCCCTTCCAAATTGGGATTTTGGAACAATCCAAACACCCTTCCGCCAAATTCTTTTTCCGTAGGGTAAATGAAAAAATACTGATAGATACAATAACCCGAAGAGATCAGGCCTCCTGCTGCAATTCCTACCATTGATCCTTCCATAGCCTTATACTTCCCAATGATGTAAAGCAACATCCACATGGGCACAGTAAACTTCATAAGTGAAAAAGAAAAGCCCATACTTCCATCAGCACCATTAAACAGAGACGATAAAAAGAGCGACGCGTAGAAAAGAATAATACTCCCTATAATAATCTTAGAATCATGCAAAGCCGGGAAGATTTTTCTATGATATTTATGACAATAAATCATATCTACACACAGAAATAAAGCAAAGGCAATCCACACAGCGCCGAAATACTTCTCCCCTGTTCTAACAAGCATTAGAAAAAATATAACTCCAGCAGTTATATTTGCAATTTTCTCCATGTGTTTGGTTTCCATCACGTAACGGCTCCTTATTTTATAAATTTCGCAAATTCAAGGCACTGAGCTATTAATTATTCGCTATTAATTATTCTATAGTATGCACTATTTACTAACACTTGATTACTTTGCAATATCTAATAAGATTCTTTCCCACATATCCCAAATTATTTTTGGATCATATTTTTCAGCATATTTCCTAGCATTCTTACCTAAACTTTCCCTTAATTTCACATTACCCATTAAATGTTTGAGTTTGTTTGCAATATCTTCTGCATTCGGTTCTGCAATTAATCCAGTAACACCATCCTGAATTAACTGAGTACAAGAGAAACAATCTCTACAAACTATAGATGGAAGACCTGCTGCCATGGCTTCTCCTAAAGCATTAGGAAAACCTTCATACCTACTTGGAAACGCAAAAATATCAGAACTTATATATTCATCATTAATGCTACTCGTTTCCCCTTTAAAAAGAATTCTTTTATCTAATTTTCTCCTCTTTATCCAGCTTTGTAGACTCCTCCCATACTTATTATCACATTCTCCCCAAAACTCCAATTCCCATTCCGGGTATTCCGTAGCCAAGTTAGCAAATGCCTTTATTAATAAATCCTGTCTTTTTTGATTTTTATTAACACGTCCCACATCAATGATCTTATATGTTGGTTTATGATGAATAATATCTGAAGCGCTATCGGGTATCTCAATGATATTAGGTATGTATACCACCCGTGGATTAGAGATATACCGTCGAATCGAATTTTTAAAAGATGGTAACAGTACTTGAACTAAATCAGCAGACTCAATACTCTGAATTTCGGTATCAGTCATTTGTGGACATAGCCGATCTGGATCATTTCTAAACATAGCTACAACGTGTCTTGAAAATCCTGCTTCATAAATTTCTCCTGCAGTCTGATGATTATATGCCAATATTACATCCGGTTGTATCTCCGAAAAGACGCACTTTATTCCCTCAAAAATATCTCCGCGCTGCTCTTTCTTCCAACGCCCAAATGCTTCCTTGCCTCTAACCCTGGCGATTTCTCTAATAATTTTCCATCTCAATCCTGATTCTGCTGTTTTCAACGGCTTCTTAAGATTTATTAGCTTTGCCTTTTCGCTCAAGTTATATTTAGGTCTACCTTTTTTATTATCGTATGTAACTATAAAGACTTCATGTCCTCTTCGAATTAGTTCATTTGATAATCTACAAAGATTTTTTTCTAACCCGCCTGGAACATCAACTAAATTCCCAAAATAAGCCATGACAACTTTCATTACAGAGCCCTTTCTACATTCACAATTTCATAGTTTTTGCAAACTATTACGTTTCATTACTCTTAGCCGATGATGTTTACGCTTAATCAGCTGCTTTTCTTTCCATACATGGATGCGATTGAATATATTTTGAATACTCATTCTCTTTTGCTTATACCAAGATACTTCTTTTATGGAAATTTCATCCAAAATCACTCCCGTTTGCACCGCCAAAACCTGAATTTTAAAAGCTCCGCTTCCTGTCAAAATTTTCTCATTGAGCTCATCTATTGTCATTTCAACGTCATTCAGTTTCCACACAACCGGCATATCTTCCGGATAGGCATAAAACCCCACTTTTGCCATTTCTTCCGGATACATATCCCAGTGATAGGCAAATTCTCCATTGACAAGTATTTTGCAAATATGCATATCAGGGCAAGGATGATCAAAAATTTCCCACTCCGTAAGCCCCGGATGTGGACCCTCTGCCTGTAATACCTGGAAAGTAACCCACTCCGTATCACTCTGCGGTTCTATGGGAATATCCGTTGCCTGCCCATTACGTTCCAATGGCCCTGTCTTCACGGAATACCCATTACTGAACAGCAGCTGCCCCTCCAAAATACGACTTTCCCTATTCACATTGCCATACAGTTTAATGGCAGAAATATTCTGCGGCTTATAAAAATGAATAGTAATACTTTTTTCTCTATCAGAAGAAGCAGGCTCCCATAGACATGTGTCAAACTCAAGCTTTTTGTCTGCAATATTCTTCACATCAATCATTTTGAAATCATGAACTGCATCAGCATTGCCCGAGGAAGCAGTCGTACTGCCGCAAAAGGCCAGATTATCAGTGCGCCGCAACCAATATACCTGATCACTGTTGATAATTTGATTGGCCTTAAGAAAGGCCCTCTGCGATACATGGCATCGAAGTGCCTGATATATCAAATTCCTAGATAAAGACTGATTGCGACAGGGCCCCGTCACAGGAAGTCGAATTCGTTCTTCCCAATGGTATACCGGATTGTCCGTTTCAAAGGATGGGTCTGCAAGCCGTCCTCTGTTAAATTTTGTGGAATACAAATGGAGGCTATTAAAGTCTGCTACCGATTCAAAGCCCGTATTATATGCATATGCTTTTAAAACAATGGGGAAATATGTATTTCCTTTTTCATTTAAAATATGGCCTATAGCTGTTTCCAGTGCAATAGAGCAGGCTCTGTGATCCGGATGGGAATCAAAATCAACGGCTATGATATTAGCCGGATGATATGTCCGAATCAGATTTTCCACATCTTCAAGAAAACCAGTTCGGGTATAGGGCGTATGCTTTCCATATTCCGCCATAGGAAAATCGTCTTTGTCAGCAATGCCATAGGTACTATCATGCCCATCGACGGTTATAGTATGTCCTACCCCCTGGGCATAGGGCGACCGGGATGCATCCAATCCTCCATCCGGATATCCCAGAATGATGATATCTTCATAAGGGACACCAAGCATTTTCAAAGCTGCCGCAGCCTCCCGGATTCTTGTTTCTGCCAGATAACTTCGATCTCCATTGGTTGCAAAAACACAGATAACATGAAACCCCTCTTGCCTCAGGCCGTAAATCGTCGCTCCTGCCACGTTGATTTCATCATCTTCATGAGGAATAAATACCATCACATCATGGTCTTTAAATACATTTTTATAAGTAAAAGAAGAATGATTCATTTGAATTCGCCCTTCACTGCTTTTTCCAATACCCTTTCCCACTGATTCCAGATATGTTCCGGTGCATACTGCTTCATGGCCTGTCTTCCTGCATTACCCATTGTCTTGCGCAAAACAGGATGATTCATCAGCTCTTTTAAAGCTCCGGCCAGTTCATCGACTGAACGGGTAACAAGGAGTCCACTTTTTCCATTCTCTATCAAGTCACTCACGCCAGTGCAGTCAGAAAATCCAACTGCCGGAAGGCCGGCTGCCATAGCTTCTGAGAGAGCTAATGGGAATCCCTCTCCCCTGCTTGGGAGGCAGAAAATATCCGCCTCTGCATACACGTCTTCCACATGATCTGTCTTCCCGTTCATATGAATCACATCAGAAAGATGATTCTTTTCTACCCATTTTCTCATGTGAATGGCATAGGGTGACCTATCGGCTCCCCAGAATTCCAACGTCCAATCCGGGAAATCTGCCACCAGCTTCGCAAAAGCTTCTGCCAGCATGAGTTGCTGCTTAGTACCGCTGATATTTCCCACACAAATAAGCTTGTGATGGTCTTTTTCATCCCCGGGGTGCGCCGGTTTCTTTGCCGGTGCTACTGCATTGCCAATAACTACGACAGGCAGATGTGGAAAATACTGATGGGCCAGTTTCAAGCCAGAAGGGAGGAGAATCTGCATAACTTTGCACTTCTCTACTGCCCTTTTTTCTGCTGTTGACAAATTAGGAAACTGTACTCTGGGATGGGAGTGAATCATTTCCACCACCGGCAGCGTGCATCCGGCATCTTCAATAACATATTTGGCAGAGGGAATAGAGCAGGACAGAATCACATCTGCAGGATGAGTATCCAAGAACTTCCGAATCTGCGGGCCATATTGTTTTCCTTTGAATTTCGCATTCACCGCCTGGGCGGCAGACTGTTTAAAGGGCCGAACTAGTTCACGCACGATGCGAAGCGGCAGAGGTAGTTTCTCGGAGACTACCTTTTTCCCATTTTCAAAAAGTATATTATACTGTTTGACCCTTTTATCAAGAGGGAAATAGGGGTTCCCTTCTTTGTCATCTCGATACAGGATAGTAACCTCATGTCCCCTCTCTACCAGAGCGTTTGCCAGATTACAGGTGACCTTTTCTACACCACCCGCCATATTCACATAATAGGTACCAAAATGAGCAATAATTATTTTCATAAAATCCCCCTGGCTGCAATATCACTTTATTCCGATTCTGGATCGTCAGCAATTTTATATTTTCCATGAGCCGTTAATGCCTGATTCAGAGGCAGACTATACTGATTATCTGTAACATCATGGTATGCTTTGCAATAATTATTTCTTACCGATAAAATGCCGCACACCGAGTCGAACATCAAATCATTAGTAAATACATCGTTTTTATGCTTTTTAATATTGGCAAACTGTTCCGAATAAACATGCTGATAGCTGGGAGAAAGATAGAAGAATACCGGAATGCGAACCATGGCATAGGTAAATCCTCCTTCTCCATGTCCTTTTTCCATATCCTCCCCATGATCCGATGTATAAACCATAGCTTGTAAATTGAGATGTTCCCTGGCATAATTAAATATTTTCCTCATTACCTCATCAGTATATTTGATAGAGGTATCATAATGTTTGCTTCCATAAAGGCCAAGGCAGCAAATTTCTTATTACTCTCCACTGATTCCGAATCTCCCAAGCATCAATAAAACAAATCTTCAATAATACACGACACCATTTTACTTATTTATTATTCTTTATTATATCTATGTATTCTACTAATAAGCAAGATAATTCCTGCAATACATATAAATTCTCCATCTCAAAGCCGCAGAGCATCTGCGATCTGCTAGTCTTTCATAAGGCTGTCCAATCAATGCATTTCCCAGCTCTTCGTCTCAATTATTTTAATTCAGCATTCTAACGCTACTTCACGTTACCTTTTGCGTTAAAAATTGACCGTCAATAAAATCAGGCATTTTAACACAGTTATTCACGCGTTAAAACACCTGAATTTATTGTATTTATTTGGCTTAACTCGTTTTTAACTCAAACTGTTGAGTTAAAAAAATTTGACTTCACTTTGAATTGAGTTAAAATGACAGATTTGAGATTGCGGGACTGCTCTGCGGCCCGGTTCAAAAGGTGATGGGAGATCTCTTGGCTTAGAGTCTTCATAGAATCCAGAACCCTTTGTCCTGATGCCGACAGGCAGCTCCGCTCGAGATGACAATGAGGGTAAGCAGCTGACTGTCATTGCCCAAAAATAAAAGTAAAAAGGGGCTTCGAAAAATGTAAATCTTTCTTCACAGCCCCTGACAGTTCGGCATGTGCTTTTTATCGCTTACGGCGAGCAAAATAGAGTGGGGAGATTTCTCCACTTCCATCGAAATGACCCGTCAGGCAGAAAGGAGCCTGGCAGTTCGTCATGTGTTTTTTGCCGTCTGCAGCAAGCAAGGCAGAACGGGGAGATGTCTCGATTTCACTTCCGGCCCTCGAAATGATAGAGTGTGGAGCCCCGCTCCTGTCATCTGATGTCTAATCACCTGACATCCCCCCTCAAATCTCTTTCCTCAAATCTTCTCCCCCACGTCAAAAACTCCCGAATCATCCCAATGCCGCTGCACGGTTGGGCTCAGGCCTTCTGCCTCGATGAATCGGCCAGGAGCAGCCGCCGAAGCGGAATATCTGTGTCGTCAAGGAAGAACAGGTATAGCCATATTTGCCACCGTCATGTCTGACAGGTCTTTCTTCAGGAGTTTTTATGGGGTATTTCATTGTCGGTGCACCGGGAGCGGCAGAACTCACTTGTGATGGCTTCGGTTCTTCTGTCCCCGTTTCCATGGAATGCGCGCTTTCGGGAAATGAAAGAATGTCGCCAGGCCTTCCCGCCTCTCTGTTCATATAGTCCAAAGGAATGAAAGCCGGTATCAGCAGGGGGCCGAGGAATGGGGACTGGGGACTGGAAACCCGGGACTCGGGAATGGAGACTCGGGAATGGGGACTCGAAGACAGGGATACGTCAGACGGTCAGGCTTCAGAGAGGCGTATCGCAGAATGTCTTTCCTAACAATAGAGACAGAGCTATAGAGAGCGGGGCAATTTTTCAATTTCCCTTCCGACCCTCGAAATGACGAGGTGCGTAGTCCCGCTCCTGTCATCTGATATCTGCCGTCTGAGTGTCTGCCCTCTGAGCTCAAATCTCTAATTTCAAAAAGCGGCCCCTCTGGCAGGGTGCCGCTTTTTGTATCAGATATGATAGTAGGTCTTGTACCATTCCGCAAATTTCCGGAGGCCTTCGCGAAGGGTAGTGGCAGGGCGATAGCCGTAGTCTTTTTCCAGGGCTTCGGTATCCGCATAGGTGACGGGAACGTCGCCAGCCTGCATGGGCACCAGTTTCTTGTGGGCTTCGAAGTCGTAGTCTTTGGAAAGAACGCCGGCGCGAATGAGTTCCTGCTGCAGGATGTCTACGAATTGGAGGAGGTTTTCCGGCCGTCCGCCGCCGATGTTATATACAGCATAGGGCGGAATGGGAAGGCCGTCTTCGCCATTTTTCTTTTCCGGTGCCCCCTGCATGACGCGGATGATGCCTTCCACAATGTCATCGATGTAGGTGAAGTCCCTTTCACAGTGGCCATAGTTGAAGATCTGTATGGTCTTTCCGGCCCGCAGCTTGTCGGTAAACCCGAAGTAAGCCATATCCGGCCGTCCGGCAGGGCCATAGACGGTGAAGAAGCGGAGGCCTGTAGAGGGGATGTTGTAGAGTTTGGCGTAGCAGTGAGCCAGAAGTTCGTCCGATTTCTTGGTAGCCGCATAGAGGGAAACGGGATGATCCACTTTATCTTCGGTGCTGAAAGGAACTTTGGTGTTGCCGCCATAAACGGAAGAGGAGGACGCGTATACCAGGTGTTCTACGCCTTTGGCGCCGCCGTCATAGGAGTGGCGGCAGGCTTCCAGAATATTGTAGAAGCCGATGAGATTGGATTCGATGTATACGTCGGGGTTGGTGATGGAGTAGCGTACACCGGCCTGGGCAGCCAGGTTCACTACGATGTCCGGATGCCAGGTGCTGAAGATGTCTGTAATGCAGTCTTTGTCTGCCAGATTGCCACGAATGAAATGGTATTCGCTTCCTTCTGCCAGGGCAGCTTCTTTTTCCAGTTCCTGCAGGCGGTATTCCTTCAGGGATACGTCATAGTAGTCATTCATGTTATCAATGCCGATGATGCGGATATTCTTCACTGTAAGGAGCCGCTTCACCAGATTGGCTCCGATAAATCCGGCAGAGCCGGTAACAAATACGGTTTTTCCTTCTAAAGTAATCGGTGTTTTCATATGTTTCTCCTTTATGCAGATGACAAGTAGGTTAAATTCTCTTTGCAGCTCCCAAAAACCTTACGCTTTGGATCCCAGATATTTCAGATACAGGGAAATCATTCTTCCGTATTTTCCCTGCATACGGGCGGTACGGGCAGCCTGGTGGAGGTTTTTGTGTCCTTTGGGCGGCACCAGGGGTACGTCTTTCCAGGGGGACTTCTTCTGGATGGCGGCGTATTCCTGCACCACCGGCCATGCCTGCACCCAGCTGTGCCAGGGTTTGGCGTGGCCGGCGAAGTGGATGATGACCTGGCGATGATAGTCTTCATTCACCGGCTGTTTTTTGAAAAGGGACTGGCGGTCCAGGTTGTAGAGGTAGTTGTATTTCTTTTCAATGAAGAGGCATTTGCCGTCCAGCATTTCATTGTGGATATCCTGGTCATGGTGGGAGAGACGGGTTCCTACCCGCTTCACATTTTCCTCTGCCCGGCGGACAATATCATCGAAGAGGCCTTCTTCCATCCACTGTTTCACGTTGATGAGCATCATGCCTGCATTGAAATAACGCTTCGTGTGAACCCGTTTCATCTGCAGTTCTTCTTTGCGGTCTGATACCACCGCCACATCATATCCCTTGAAATCCAGATTTCTTAAATAGTCCAGAGAGCCGCGGCACATCATGTCTCCGTCCAGATAAAGGACCCGGTCTGTCACAGGAGCCACTGTGGGAGCCACCAGGAAACGGTAGAAAAAGGCAGCCACGCCGTCAGAGAGAAGAAGGGGCTTGAAGGCGCTGTCGTCAATAAGATGCACTTCCAAAGGGCTCTGCATAATCTGCGCCGCCTTCTCCAGTTTTCCCTTTTCTTCATCCGTCAGGTGATTCACAAAGAAATGGTAGCAGATGGGCATGTCCTCATTGTGGGCATAGACCGTAAGAGCTACCATGCCCATGTGGGGAATGTAGTCTTCCGTCCCGGTGAGGGCGATGTGGAAATCTTCTTTTTCTGCCTTTCTGCCCAGATGAATGGTGTCTGTAACAGCATGGGAAAGAACGTTGCTCATGGATGTCTCCTTGTATTTCATGGAAATCGATTTTTGTAATTTCAGAATCGATTATATTTTATCATATTATAATGGCTTCTGTGTTCCATCTGCTATAATAAAGACAGGTTTATCTCAAATTCATGAACGGCAGGGAGAAGAATATGAATCTTTTACTGGCAGATCTTCACAAATTCGTGGGCTACAGCGGCGGTATCGAGCATGTGCTGTCCCGCATGGCTTTTGCCATGAAGGAAAAGGGCTACCATGTGTCGGTGGTCATGGCAGATGAGAAGGAAGGAGCTTCTTTTTACCCCTTCCCCGAGGACTGCCATTTTTACAATCTTTTCCATATGGCCGGCATGAAGCCCATCCGCATGAGTTCTTTGGGGAAAGGGCTTCGGGAAATCACCCGCCTTTTCAGCAAGGCCGGCGCCAGGGAGCGGAATTACAGAATGCTTTCCGCTGCATCACCCCAGCTGGAGAGGGTGCTGGCGCTGGAGAAGCCGGATGTGATCATTTCTTTCCGGGAACCTACGGGCCGCCTGCTGCTGGAGGGGCTGGACACGAAGGTGCCGGTGATTTCCATGCTTCATAATGACCCCGATGAAATCTTCGCCCATGCGCCGTCAGGGGAAATGAGAGCCCTGGAAAAAAGTGCCCGCATCCAGGCTCTCATGCCTTCTTTCATAGAGAAGGCGGAAAAATATCTCCGCTATGACCGCTTCGTGTACATTCCCAACGCCGTATCCATTCCTGCCATCTCCGCCCAGCCCGGGAAAGCCCGCAAAGTCCACACCATTACCAATGTGGGCCGCATTACCGGCCGCACCAAGAGGCAGCACCTGCTGGTGGAGGCTTTTGGCCTTCTGGCAGGGGATTTTCCTGACTGGCAGGTCAACCTCTGGGGTGATACCTATGATAAAACCTATATCACCACCCTGAAGGGCCTCATCAAAAAGCAGGGATTGGAAGACAGGGTCCATCTTCGGGGCACTACAAAGGACATGGCTTCCGTATGGAAGCAAACGGATATCTTCGCCTTCCCCAGCCACCATGAAGGCTTTCCCCTGGCCCTTACCGAAGCCATGGGCGTAGGCATACCAGCCGTGGGATACAGGAGCTGTCCGGCAGTGAATGAGCTCATCCATGACGGGGAAGACGGGTACCTCACCGACGACGGCGCCGCCCCCTTTGCAGAGGCTCTCCGAAAACTCATGGAAGACGGAGATAGAAGGGCTGCCTTCGGCAAAAGGGCCAAGGAAAACATGAAACCCTTCGCCCCGGAGGTGGTGTGGGATGAGTGGGATCAGCTGATCAGAGAAGTCTTGAGGTCCGGGGACTAGTGGCGGCTTCGCCTTTGGACACACCTGCGGTGTGAAGGTTCAGAAGGTTCAGAGGGGAAAGTTCTTAAGATGGATGGGCCTTCGGCCCAAGGGTTCTTAAGTTTGACGGAGCCTTCGGCCCCGAGGGTTATGGTGGCGGCTTCGCCGCGGATTATAAAGTCAGCGTTACGGGATTGGCTTTCTATATCATATGGCATGATAAACATTCTGCGATTGGCTCGCTGCGCTCGCCTCCCCTATCCGGCTGCGCCATTGGACACACCTGTGGTGTGAGGGTTGACGGGGCTTCGCCCCGAAGGTTCTTAAGGTTATTAAGTTTGACGGCCCTTTGGGCCGAGGGTAGTGGTATCGCCCTCTCGGGCGATGAGTATGAAGTCAGCGTTACGAGATGCCCTTGCTGTACCATATGGCATGATAAGCATTCTACAGTGGAAAACCATACAACCGCGCCTGCGGAGCGAGGTCGGTCTGTTTTTCCTCGGGCGAAAGCCCGGTTGTAAAGATTTTATCATAAGAGGGCGCCTTCTATAAATTAGAGGCGCCACCACAACCCTCAGCGGCAGAGCCG
>ERZ779941.379-NODE-379-length-20270-cov-2.485531_pt1 | contig 20270 bp, 14 predicted proteins | sample MGYA00511952_ERZ779941 | MGnify/ENA primary metagenome ERZ779941 (study PRJEB29588, sample SAMEA2142846) | human gut metagenome | biome: human gut; feature: human-associated habitat; material: faeces | place: Denmark | collected 2008/2010 ...
ATCAACCGGCGGTCTCCCTTTGCCATCTCCTCCACGATCTGGGACGTACCATCCGTGGAATGGTTGTCCACCACGATCACGTTAAACGCAAAGGACGTTTTCTGCCCTAACGCAGAGGCGATCGCATCCGCGATGGTCTTTTCCCGGTTGAGGACAGGGATAATGACAGAAGCCTCGGTATCAAAGGGCTGCTCATCAAAATCAGGCTGCCTGTAATAAGAGGCATCCAACAACGCCCCGACCGCAGACAGATGGTGGGCAAGTGCCCTTTCCATCTCCGCTTCGTCCTCAGCCAGTGACGGTACGGCAGCAGGCAGGCAAGCATACAGGTACTCATTGAGATGGAACAGATGCCCTTGCCGACTCAAAAACAGTCGGAAGTCGTACCATCCCGCCCGTTGGTAAGCCGGCTGGGGAGACTGCGCCGCATAGTCATGCAACAGTTGGGCACGGACCAAGACCAACGGTCCGAAATCAAACTGTGCCCGCAGACTGCCTTCCTGATAGTCCAACACCGGATGATGCAGCCTCCGCCCCCCTGCTTCCAGGATATCATAATCAGAATATACCATCACAGCTTGGGAGTCCTCGCCAACCTGGAGGAAACGGTCCAAGGCATAAAGACCTAAGGAGAAGGGATCCGTGCCCCTTCCCAACAAGACATAATCCGCATCCGTATACTGCCCGATCTTGAGGATCGTATCCGTGGAAGTCCAGTCGTTGACCACCACTAAGTTGCAATCTCCAGGGAAATGGCCCTGCTGGGCATAGTCCTTGGAAACTAATAAGTGAATATGTTGCACCATCCCACTCTGTCTCATCACCGAGAGCGTGTCTGCCAACGCGGTGACATCGAGACAAGGCAGGAAGCAATCAATTTTTTCTCTCATCACGTTATATATAGGAATTCTATGCGCAAAGATAATCGAAAAGGAACGAATTACAAAGGAAAAAACGTAAAAATACGCTACTCGCTGACGATAAATCAATTAAAAATGTTAACTTTGCGCCATCAATATGCATATTTTTCATGAGCGCTGAAAAGAAATCATTATTAGGGATGACGCTTCCGGAGCTAAAGGAAGTGGCAAGGCAATTGGGAATGCCGGCTTTCACTGGAGGGCAGATTGCGAAGTGGATGTACACGCAACACGCCCGCTCCATTGACGAGATGACCAACATTTCCAAGCAAAACCGGGCCCGTTTCGAAGAGATTTACGAAATAGGGTGCACCGGGCCCATTGATGCGCAGCATTCCAAGGATGGCACCATCAAATACCTTTTCCCTACGGAAAACGGGAAATTCGTGGAGACTGTCTTTATCCCGGAGGATGATCGTGCTACCCTCTGCGTCTCCTGTGAAGTGGGATGCAAGATGAACTGCCTGTTCTGCCAGACCGGCAAACAGGGATTTGAAGGGGAACTGAGCGTCCGGGACATTCTCAACCAGGTGTATTCCCTGCCTGAGCGTGAGCGACTGACGAACATCGTCTTCATGGGACAAGGTGAGCCCATGGACAACTTAGACCATGTGCTCCGTGCCACGGAAATCCTGACGGCAAGCTATGGCTATGCCTGGAGCCCGAAAAGGATCACCGTGAGCAGTGTCGGCATCAAGGGGAAGCTCAAGAGATTCCTCGAAGAAAGCGAATGCCAGGTGGCAATCAGCATGCACTCCCCCATTCCGGAGCAAAGGGCTGAGCTGATGCCGGCAGAGCGGGGATTCTCAATTGTGGACATCGTGGAATTGCTGAAGAACTACGACTTCTCCCACCAACGCCGCCTGTCTTTCGAATATATCCTCTTCGGAGGACTCAACGACTCGATGACACACGCGCGGGAGATCGTCAAACTGCTCAAGGGACTGGACTGCAGGATCAACCTGATCCGCTTCCACCAGATTCCGCATGTACCGCTCCATGGAACGGATGAGAAGAAAATGGAGAGCTTCAGGGACTACCTGACCAGCCATGGCATCTTCACGACCATACGTGCCAGCCGAGGACAGGACATCTATGCGGCATGCGGACTCCTGTCAACAGCCAAGAAGATTGCCGATGAAAGGCGTTAGTTGGGTACTCTTGCTGCTACTCCTGTGCGGTTGCAGTGACAGGAACCCACTCCGGCCTCGTAGTGGCGGTCGCCCCTATGAGGTACTGATCGCTGGCGACCGGGACAGTGCTGTCTATCAAGAATTGGACGCGGACGTGGAAGGGTTGCCCCAATCGGAACCCTCCTTCGATATCTCCTCCATCCAAGGAGAGGATATCGGGCAAGCCTTGCGGCTATCCCACTTGATCGTAAAAGTGAGCATCAACCCACAGGTCTTCACGGCAACGAGGATCCGGTATGCCAAGAATGTAGATGCAGAACCCCAAATGGTCGTGTATGTTGGTTCACCTTCCGAGCAGGCACTGAAAGCCGACATGCCCAGGTTAGGTCCACAACTGAGGATGCTACTTAACCGGGCTGAGCTCAACAACCAGATCCTGCGCCTGAGAGAAAAGCACAATATCAAGATGGAGGAGGAGATCCGCAGGTTGTTCGGGATTGATCTCTGGATACCTGTTGACATGACCTCCAGCAAGAAGGGAAAAGACTTCCTATGGCTGTCGAACAATGCCCCTACCGGCATGCAGAATATCTGTATCTACTTAGGAACGAACCGCGACAGTGTCATGAAGGCAAACATCAAAGGCGAGACAGATGCCATGTACATGGCGACTGTCCATGAAAGCGTGAGGAGAACCCGTGAAAAGGGGAAAAGCGGAATCCGCCTGATCACGAGAGGACTTTGGGAAATGGAAGGAGATGCCATGGGCGGGCCTTTTATCAGCCATACCCTTGACGACAGCATCCGCCACCGGGAAATTACCGTCGAAGGATTCGTCTACGCCCCGGAAATGAAGAAAAGGAATCTCATGCGGCAATTGGAAGCCGTACTATATACATTAAAAATAAAAGAATAAAAGATATGGAAGATCGAAAGATTCGGGTTGCCATCACGCATGGCGACACCAATGGCATCGGATATGAACTGATTTTTAAAACTTTCTCAGAGCCGGACATGCTGGAGTTATGCACTCCTGTCATCTATGGCTCCCCTAAAGTGGCATCCTACCATAGGAAAGCCTTAAACATGCAGGCCAATTTCAGCATCATCAGCAATGCGGAGGAAATACGCGATGGACGGGTGAACATGCTGACGACCTTTGACGATGAGGTGAAAGTAGACTTAGGAACGCCCACAGACGAGTCATCCATGGCTGCCTCCAAGGCCATGCAACGTGCTGTGAACGACTTCCAGGCTGGATTGTTCGATGTATTAGTCACCGCACCCGCCATCAAAAACGGACAGCAGGGATTTGAGGGCAACGAGGCTTATGTGCGCAAGAACCTGAGCAATGGATCGGAAATGCTGCCCATCATCCTCAACGAGAATATCAGAGTAGGCCTGCTGACGGATGAGATTCCACTCAGTGAAGTATCCATGTTTGTCACGAAAGAGAATATCGTTGACAAGGCAGCCATTCTCTTCAGCAGCCTGAAACGCGACTTCATGATCACCAACCCGCGCATTGCCATCCTCGCCCTGAACCCGGACAGCAATGGCAGCCAAACCTTCGGGAAAGAAGAACAGGAAGCCATCAAGCCTGCTGTGGAAGAACTATCTGACAAGGGCATCGAAGCATTCGGCCCTTATCCTGCAGACACGTTCTTTGCCAATGGAGACTATGAGGAATTTGACGGGATCCTTGCCATGTACCATGACCAAGGCATGGCACCGTTCATGGCTCTCTACCCCACCGATGGCGTGATTTATTATGCAGGGTTACCTGTGGTCTGCGCGACGCCCAACGACGATGCAGGATTTGGCATCGCTGGTCAAGGCATAGCCGATGAGACATCCTTGAGACATGCTATCTATACCGTCATTGACGTATTCAGAAACCGCGACATCTATGACGAGCCCATGGCAAACCCCTTGCAGAAACTCTATCACGAGAAAAAGGATGACAGTGAGAAGGTAAGGTTCACGATTCCCAAGAAGCACGAAAACAGCATCAAGGAGACGAAAGACGGGAAAGTTGCGAGCCATCCTTCCCATAAGGACGACCATTCCCAGAAACGGGCAGACAAGCAAACAGCAAGTCAGCAATCATCCCAACCTGCCAACGCTGCGCAAGACACAACCCCACAGCCTGCCCAAGCATCGGAAATGCCTGAGCAAGAGCAACCTCAGTCTGACAACCAGCCATCCTAAAATATGAAGAAGAAATACCAGAACGGCTTCTTTATCTTCGGCCTTGCGGTACTGATCATCATGATCACGCAGCTGGATTTCAAGGAAGTATGGAGCGGCTTGCAAAATGCAGGCTACTGGTTCTTTGCCGTTGTAGCCCTGTGGGGATTCCTTTACTTGTTCAACACTTCCGCATGGTATATCATCATCAAGGCGGGAGGGAAATGCAAGATATCCTTCTGGTGGCTCTATAAGGTCACGATCTCCGGATTCGCGCTGAACTATGCCACGCCGGGAGGATTGATGGGTGGTGAGCCATACCGCATCATGGAACTGGCACCTAAGATCGGGACAGAACGCGCCTCCTCATCCGTCATCCTGTATGCGATGACCCATATCTTCAGCCACTTCTGGTTCTGGCTTCTGTCAGCCATTGCCTATATCCTCACGCAGCATGTCAGCTTCTTGATGGGAGGACTGCTCACCGCGATCATCGCCTTCTGCTGCCTCGGAATCTGGTTCTTTATCGCCGGTTATCGCAAAGGATTGGCCGTGAGGGCGATGAACGTCCTACGGCATCTGCCCCTGATCAAGAAATGGGCAAAACCCTTCATCGAGAATCATCGGGAGCAACTGGATACCATCGACGAGCAGATTGCCGCACTGAACCGCCAGAACCGCAAGACGTTCGTGTCCGCGGTTCTCTTGGAACTCTGCTGCAGAATATCTTCCGCCATGGAAGTATTCTTCTGCTTGTTGGTGCTACTGCCCTCTGTCAATTACCTGCATTGCGTGCTCATCTTGGCATTCACCTCGTTGTTTGCCAACCTGCTCTTCTTCATTCCCCTCCAGTTAGGAGGACGGGAAGGAGGTTTCCTGATGTCTACGCACGGCATGGGCATCCCCGCCAGTGCAGGTATCTTTGTCGCCTTGATCGTCCGCATCCGTGAACTGATCTGGACAGGCATCGGTCTCCTGCTCATCAAATTAGAGAAAGGGAAGGATGTCCCATCAGTAAGAAAGGAAGGGAGAAAAGAAGAATAAGGATCCTTACCATTCCTTAATTCTTTGCTTTCAACCCTAAACTCACTATATTTTTCTGCCAAAATTGCAGTTATATCAAATAAAATATGTAATTTTGTCACCCAATGAATACATCAGAACTGCAAAAAATCAAACAGCGGTATAATATCGTCGGCAATAGTGACGGGTTAAACCATGCGTTGGATGTGGCACTACAAGTAGCGCCGACAGACCTCTCCGTGCTCATTGTCGGTGAAAGTGGAGTGGGAAAGGAAATTATCCCAAGGGTGATCCATGACAACTCACCCAGGCGCAAGGAGAAATACTTTGCCATCAACTGCGGTTCCATCCCGGAAGGAACCATTGACAGTGAGCTCTTCGGACATGAAAAGGGTTCCTTCACTGGTGCAATCGGTGAAAGCGAGGGATATTTCGGGGTAGCCAATAAGGGCACCATCTTCTTAGACGAGGTGGGAGAGCTCCCCCTTGCCACCCAAGCAAGGTTGCTGCGCGTATTGGAAACTGGAGAATATATCCGCGTAGGTGGACAGAAGATCATGAAGACCGACGTCAGAATCGTCGCAGCGACAAATGTCAACATGAGGAAAGCCATCAGTGAAGGGCGCTTCCGCGAAGACCTGTACTATCGCCTGAGCACCATTCCCATCCAGATACCGCCCTTGCGAGACAGGGGAAATGACATTATCCTACTCTTCCGCCTCTTCGCCATGCAGATGGCAGAGAAATACCGCCTTCCCAAGATCACGCTAACAGATGACGCCAAAGCGCTGATGTTGAAATACAAATGGCCGGGAAACGTGCGCCAATTGAAGAACATCACAGAGCAAATGTCCGTGCTCAGCGAGAAAAGGGACATCGACGCTCAGACCCTTGAACAATTTATTCCCCAGGATCCTGTGAGCACGGAGCTCGCGACCATCAGCAAGCCAGGAGGGCATTCCTATGAGAATGAACGTGAGATGCTTTTCAAGGTCCTCTATGAACTACGGGGCAACATCAACAACCTGCAGCATGACGTGAACAGCCTGCGCAAGCAAATAGACGAACGCCGTGAATTGGAGGACACTGCAGCCTATCGCCGGCAGCATGAGGGTACATCCCTTGAGGCAACGGGAAGTACCGCCATCACCGAACCCAGGTTCCTGCCCAATAGCTATCAGCAGGCAGGAGCAGAGGAAGCAGAGGCTGAGGAGATCAATGAACCTGAGACGCTCAACCTGAATGACTTAGGCAGACAGATGGTGGAAAAGGCTCTGGAACGCAATGGAGGCAACCGCAAGAAGGCAGCCCAGGAATTGGGGATCTCCGACCGGACACTCTATCGGAGAATCAAACAATATGGATTAGACGGGAAATAACATGCAAAGGAAATTCATCTACATCTCTTGCCTCTTCGCCATGGTCCTAACGATGATGCTCTCATCGTGTAAGGTCACTTATGGTTTCAATGGAGCCAGCATTGATTACACGAAGACCAAGACCATTACAATAGCCGACTTTCCCAACCGAAGCAGTTACGTGTGGGGACCTATGGCATCCATGTTCAATACACAGCTCAAGGATGTCTTTGCCAGCCATACCCATCTGCAACAAGTAAAAAGGAACGGCGACTTGGAAATTTCCGGTGAGATTACTCAATATACACAGCGGAACAAGTCAGTATCCAGCGAGGGCTATTCAGCCCAGACAGAGCTGGCCATGACCGTCAACGTGAGATTTGTCAACAGAAAGGACCATACCCAGGACTTCGAGCAACAATTTACCTCAACGAAGACATACGAGACAACCCAAAGTCTGAATCAAGTACAGGAAGAACTGGTCACTGAGATGGTAAAAGACTTGACAGACCAGATCTTCAACGCAACAGTAGCCAACTGGTAAAAATCGACAAAATATGGATCTAACGCAACTTATCAAGCATCCAGAACAGATGGACAAGGAGACCCTCTATGATCTCCGAAGTATACTTGCGCTCTATCCTTATTACCAATCAGCACGCCTGTTGATGCTGCAAAACTTGTATATCCTCCACGATCCATCCTTTGATGAGGAATTACGACGTGCAGCTATTTACATTACCGACCGTAAAGTAATTTTCAATTTGGTAGAGGCAGCACACTATCAGACGAAAGTACGCTCTACGAAGGAGGAGGTCGCTTCCACCAAGGACAAGGAGGAAAACGGCAGTAGGACATTATCACTCATCGATACCTTCCTCGACTCCATACCCGCTGATGACTCAGATGCAAAGAAGACGAAACGGAAGCCCACGCCTGCCGACGCTGCCGTGGATTACGTCAGCTACCTATTGGAAACAGAAAGCGAGGACGAGAAGGAAGAAACAGAGAAAGCACCTCAGATGAAAGGGCAAGACTTGATTGATAATTTCATAAACAATGACGGTGGAAAGATCAAGTTGAAAGAAGAACCTGAGTATGTCCCACAGTTAGAAGAGAAACCAGAAAACGAAGAAAACGAAAGCGATGAGGGATATTTCACCGAGACATTAGCTAAAATATATGTTAAACAAGGCAGATATTCAAAGGCGTTGGAAATAATTCAGCGATTAAATTTGAATTATCCAAAAAAAAATGCTTACTTTGCAGACCAAATCCGTTTCTTAGAGAAATTGATTATAAATAACAAAATAAATAAGTAAAGAAAAATGGTTTACACATTATTCATTGTAATCATCTGTCTGGCATCAATCTTGATGATCGGAATAGTTTTGATTCAGGAATCTAAAGGAGGAGGTCTCGCATCCAACTTCTCCGCTTCAAACGAACTTCTGGGTGTACGCAAGACAACGGACTTCATTGAAAAGGCTACATGGGGACTTGCCATTGCTTTGGTGGTTTGTAGTATCGTATGTGCCTATACTGCACCTCAGGCAACAGGTGACCAAAGTGTCCTTGAACAGAGTGCAACACAAAATGAGGCTACAAACCCGACAAACACACAGGGATTCGGAGCTGGTCAGGCACCAGCTACGGGTGCTCAGCAAAACGCTACGAAGGGAACTGCTGCTCCTGCAACCAAGGGCAATGCTGCTCCTGCCAGCAACGGGACTGCTACTCCTGCAGAACCAACAGCACCAACCAGTCCTGCTAAATAAAGAGGCATCTTGATCGGAGAAAAAGCCAAAAACGACTTTTTTGATGACTCAAAAGAAAAAATATCGGGATTTGTTTGGTCAATCCAAATAAATCCCGTATCTTTGCACTCGCTTTCGATAAGCAACCAAAATGGTGGGTATAGTTCAGTTGGTTAGAGCGTCAGATTGTGGTTCTGAATGTCGTGGGTTCGAGTCCCTCTACCCACCCACCAAGAAAAGAAACCCCGTGGTCACCGAAGACCACGGGGTTTTCTTTTTTACTTACCTACATCTATCATTTCAAGCGATGGATGCTCTTCTGAATCTCTTCCGACAATTCTGCATCTGAAGTCTTGATCTGGGTCAGCCCTGTGACAATATCAGCGTGACGGTAGTTGGTATCATACCAGCCTAACGTTTGGATCGCTGCGAGACGGACTACCTTATCCTCTTGCTCGTTGGCAGCAACCTTCAATAAGGTAGGAATAGCACTTGCCTGCGGGTTATTGCGATAACGGTAAATTATATTGGCACGAGAACGTGGCTTTGCCGTGGCGTTATTGATCACATGAAGAGCCTCAGCCTGGTCAGCCTTTACACTTTGCAGACGCTTGGCTAACCGATCAGAGATGGTATCGCTATACAACTGCAACTGGGAAGATTGCTTCTTGAGTTCCTGCTGGACTAAATCCGGGTTGAAAGCATCAATGCCCGTTAGGACATGGAAGGAGAAGCGCTGTTCCTGTCCTCGCTGCAGATAAGTTTTCACGACAGCTGGGATCAGTTGTGGATCACCATTTCGCTGGGCGTATGCCATTGAGAGACGGCGCACTAACTCATAACTGTCATTGAGTGCTTTCGGCAAGATGGACACGGATTCCAACGGGTGGAAAAGGGCAAGGAGCTTAATGGCCTCCATGCGGACCACGAAAGCATTGCTTTTCAAGTAGGCATCCTTCAATATATTCACCACATCATGGGCACCAGCCCATTGTAATTGGCGTAATGCCATTGCAGATACGTCTGGTAAAGTACTATTGAGCTTTGCCTTCCAGAATCTGGTATCCTTATGATGCAAGGTTATTGCCTCGTTGAAGTCAAATGGTAGAGAGGAATTGCTCTTGAAATGAAAGGTAGGATCACCGATCAGATGACTCTCCAGATAGCCGGAGAAACGGTTGAACTGTCCCACACGCATCCCAGAGGCCAAGAGCCCGACAAACTCATCCGGCCATTTGTCCTGCAAGGCATTCACTGTCCCCCCGATCGTGGCGATGGTCTTGCCTGCATTGAAGATATAGGAACCCGCGATATTGTCATCCTCATAAAAGGAACCATTGAAGCAAGCATCGAAAAGGACGAAGCGAGCATTTGGCGTGATCTGACGAATATCAGAGGTATAGATATCCTGGTCGGCACTTGCAATGGAATCGGCTAAGACCTTGGCAGGATCGAAGGCTTCCTCGCACCACGACTTGGGAACATCATAGTTCCGGGCATACGTTGCCACTGCACTATCGCGTCCTACTTTATCCGCCAAAGCTGGTACCTTGCTCCGTAGGAAACGCTTGATGTTCTCAATACTAGGCCCAACATTAGAATCCTCCCGATAGCCATTAAGATATTGGGTATCAGGAGCCCCATGATGATGAAACAAGAGGACATCGAGGTCTTGGTTCATTACCTCGTTGAGATAGATCTTCTTGGCAGGATAGAACATATCAAAATCCATGAACTTCACCGTATTGCCAACCTGGAACAATTGCGGCATCTGTTCCCGCAATGCCATCTGTTCCCCGGCCCATGCGTTTCTGTCTTCTGAATTATAAGAATGGCCACGAGCCATGGTGAGGTTGTCAAGCACATTACCTGCCTCAGCCTTCTTCAAGCGCGCTACCTTATAGAGATAGTCGGCAAGCATTTTGTATTTGTCCACCCCTTTCAGCTCAAGAGGTTTAATGCGCCCTGTATAGATGTCGGGCGAAAGATACTGCTTGCTGTCGGCACGAAGTGAATAATAGAAGTAAAGCGGCTTCTCCTTATCTTGCCTCAAAAAGTTGAACTTCAAGTCGAGATCATCATAAAAACGATCACTTGCCACAGATGACTCCTTCCAGTCGCGTCGCTGGTCCATCTTGAAAGCAGACGTGAGATATTGGGCATCCCGGATCATCGGGATAGGAATATCCCCCACGAAGACAGCCCCTTCAAGGGGTTGCTTGCTGTCCCCATGCCATTGTATGATCAACTTCTTGATTGCTTCGGGATTCTGCCAGTCGTCAATGACAAGATAAGTCCCTAAATGATCGGCTTCTATACTGTTACGGTATGCTTTCACCGCATCGGCAACACGGTCATAACTCTTTTGATCAATAAAAATCGCAAAACTCGTCGGTGTCTTCACGCTCGGCTTGATCAGCTGATAAGCCTGGCACATCAATGTGAAAAGAAGACATGCCGACAACACAAATAATTTCTTCATACGTATTCTTACATTAATCTGTTTATCGTTTGTAAAAGTTCATCTTGCAGTTCCTTGGGTTGCTTCTCTTGCAACAGTTGCCTACAGGTGTTAATGATCTCACTGCGCCTATAGGAATGACCGAACCATCCTAACGCCTCAGCCATCGTGACCCGGGTCTCAAGAGAATGGCGCTTATCTTTGAGGAATTCCAGATAACGGCTCAGATGAGGGGTCCGTGGATAGTTTCTCAGAAAACGGATTGCCTGGATCTTCTCTTTATCCGATCCCGCGCCAAAGATCGCATCATCCATTTTGTCACGATGCTCAAACTGCTGGTGGATGCTGCGTCGTGCAGCACTCATTTCCTGTTCTTTATCCATACGGTTCGACCTTTTCAAATAATCGCTCACAGCCTTTTGGATTTCATTCTCTGGGAACATCAGCAAAGAGGAGTTCAGGGCATATTGCACACGTACCCGCTCTTCATCTGCAAAAAGGACATCAACCACATACGGGATCAGTCGACTGTCGCCTATCTCCCCGGCATAGTCAGCACAGCTACGGGCGATACGCTCATAAGGATCCCGAAGTCCTAATCGCACAGCTTCTGTGAAGTCATCATTGGCATAACGGCTCAACATTTTCAAGGCTTCCATGCGTGCTACATTTTGGCGCTCTGTCCGGAACGCCTCAAGGAAAAACGAAGAAGAGACATGAGCAGAGTCAAGGTCAGCTAACTTGCGGAGAGCAAGCGCACGGACATCCGCATCTTGCGACTGGCGAAGCAGTTGCTTCCAATATGCTCCATCCCCCTTGCGTTTGATGATCTCCGTTGCGAGATGCTGCTCTTTGACCGGGGCAAAGCGTACAGTAGGGTCACCTAGAAGATGCCCTTCAAGGGTAGCAATGAGTTGGTTGTATTGCCCGACTCTCACCCCATGGCTGAGCAAACCCACCATTTCGATGGTCCATCGGTCCTGCAATACGTTACGGGTATTGCCTTGGACGACCAATGTCTTGCCAGGATTAAAGAGATAATATCCCCCAATCTGGTCGTCATCCTGAAAGCTCCCATTATAGCAGGCATCAAGCATCACCATCCTTGCGTTCGTGGTACGCCCCTTGAGATCAGCCGTAGAAATAGAGAGGTCGGCATCCCAAATGGAGTCTGCCTTCCACCATGACGAGTCTTTATAATCTTTGAAGAATCCTGGCAAAAGATGATATTTGCGCAGCATTACCGCCTGTAAGGAATCCTCGTTGAGGTGTTTCCTTTCCACATGCTGGCGTACGGCATTATACAATGAGCTCTTTATGATCCGATAACGGGATTCAGAATCCTGTCCTGTCGGGCTCTCGTTGATCAATTGTTGGGTGGGCGTCCCATGCTCATGAAACATGAAAAGATCGAGGTCTTCGCGTTTCAACTCATCCAAGATACGATACTTCATAGGACTGAGCATCCGGAAGTTCCAATGCTTGAACCCCGTCCCTGTTGTGAAAGCCAAAGGGAAATTCTCCCGATACGCCTTTTCCTCGTCCATATACACCATCAGGCAGTCCGCATTGTATCCCCCACCATGATAGCTCACGACCTGGTCTAACGGATTTGCCGGTTGGTACTTCGCTTGTGCAGCCTTGTTGAGGAAGTCAGAGATTGCCTGGTATTTGTCCCCTCCCATCGCCTTCGTGTATCGGATACGGGCAGAATAGAAGGTTGGAGAGAGCGTTTGGGGACTATCCTCCGTCAACTTATAATAAAACAAGCGACCGTCTTCCTTGTCCTGTCTGATCAACTGAAACTTAAGATGGAGATCATCATAGAATCGATCGGAAGGTACCGACGATTCCCGGAAAGAGAAGGCCTTCTCATTCATTTTAAATGCAGAGGTCATGTGCTGGGCATTGCGGATCATTGCCACAGGAATATCCCCCACCAACACGATCCCCTCTAAGGTACGGTCGCGCTGATAAAGAGCGATGAGAGAATCACGCACCTGTTGTGGATTTCTCCAATTGGCATGGATCACATAAGTCTTCAGTCCATCATGTTCCACCGCCTGCTGATAGGCAGTCACCGCCTTGCGAGTATGCTGTAATGTAAGGTCATCGATGACAATGGCAAAACTGTTTGCCTTCGCCACGAGCGGGAAGGACAAAGCCACGAAGAGAGCATATAATATTTTCATTCCTGTCGGTTTTTGATTCTGAAATAAGTTCTTTCTGCCGCTTGGCGCAATGACTTGGAAGCACTTTTGTCCGAAGCCAACTGCCACACGGCCTTCATAATATCATCCCGCCGGTAAGAGGCATCAAACCAAGCCAGCGACTCTACCATTGCGAGCCTTGTCTTCTCCTCCTCACCCTTATCAAGGATTAACCGCAGATAGCCATCAACAGATGCGGAGTTAGGGATGTTCTTCAGGCTGCTGATATAGATACGTCGCAATCCTGGCTTCGACTTAGGATTGAAGATAGCTGCATCCCCGTCTTTCTTATTGCCGTAGTATTTCCGCAACTCCTTTTCCTGGGCATCCTTGTCACTGATGTCTGCCGTACGCAGTTCATGGGCAATGGCATCCTCGAACGCTTTCTCGCTAAACACAGGAATATTGATTAAGATATCAAAAGCCTCCCGCTCAGAGAATCTGTTCGTGATCTTTTCCCGGACGAGCAGAGGCACGTAGCTGTCCAGTCCTACCTTTGTCATTCCCAATACCGCGGAGCGCCGTATAAACTCATTCGGGTCCTGCAAGGCTTTTGGCAAAATGTCAGGGAAGCTCTTTCCGTTGATACTTCGAAGCAAGGAGAAGGAAGTATAGCGGACAACAGCAAAAGGCGACTCCGTGAATTTCTGCTTCAGCAACGTATCAAGATGAGCATAGCGATGACGGTATAGCAGGTGAAGGGCAAGGTTCTGAACATCTGCATAGGGGGAGTCAGCCCAATGCAATACGGTTGCCTCCTCATAAGGCCTTTGCAACAAGGCATTGACATCCACATCATCATAGTCGCTCTGGAAGCGGAAGGTAGGATCCCCAATGATATGACTCTCCAAGATATTGGTCAGCTGTGCCCACTGCCCCACTCTTGCTCCCATACCTAAAAGTCCTAACATCTCATTCGACTGCTTGTCCTGCAACACATTCACCGTATTGGCAAAGCCAACGATTGTTTTGCCATCTGCAAAGATATATCGCCCCGCAATATAGTCTTTCTCCCGGAAGTCTCCATTATAACATGCATCAAAGATCACCATGCGCACATTCGGTTGGGCGCGAGTGACATCTGGCAGTAAGATTCCCGTCTTGGCATCTTGCAAGGAATCCGCCTTTACAGTTTCTGGACTGTTATACCCTGCCACCCACGTAGTATCTATAAAATAGCGGGTACTGTCTTTCCCATTCACGTCCTTGGGATAACGTCGTGCATAGGAACGCAGTCCATATTGAAATGCCTTGATATGCGATGACAAGTCGTGAGTGACTGGACTGCCAGAGACATACTGTCGGTCAGGAGTCCCATGCTCGTGAAAGATCATCAGATCAAGATCGTCCCGACGAATTGTGTTCAACAAGGTTTGCTTGGGATAGTCAAACATACTAAAGCGAATGAAGCCAGCCCTTCCCCCTCGATCGAACACCTCAGGCAGCTGCTCACGGATAGTGAATGCCTCCTGCGTCCATGCCGTCAGGGAATTGGAATAAGACCCCTCCCCTGTGTAGGAGACAAACTGATCCAGCTTATTTTGGCTCTTGTGGGCAAGGATCACCTTCGCCAAGTAGTCGTTAATCTGCTTGAAATAGTCTTTGCCCGATGCGACAGGCATGATACGTCCAGTATAGATATCGCACTGGATGCGCTGTGGCGACCGCGCCGACAAATTATAATAGAAGAAATGGCGCTCCACGGAGTCGCGTTTGAGGAAATCAAACTGCAAGTCAAAATCATCATAGAAACGGTCGGAAGGCACGGAAGAGTCGCGCCAGGGGAATGCACGTTCATCCATTTTAAAAGCAGAGGTGAGGTGCTGGGCCTGCCGGATCATAGGAATAGGTATATGTCCCACGAAGACAGCTCCTTCAAGATGGTTCTTCTGATAAAGGCGACGAAGGACCTTCTTCACTTGCTCTGGGTTCTTCCAATCATGATAGACGATAAAGGACGGAAGTTGCTCACCTGTCAATAGCGACTGATAAGCCAAAAGCGCCTCACGGCAATGCCCCCAGGTAGCCTCATCCGTGATGATGGCGAAGGTGGAACGCGACGAGTCGTAGTTGGCAGACGGTTTCACAAAGGTCTGCGCCCACGAAGGGACACAGACCAAAGATGAAACGGCGAGCATGAATAATGCTTTTCTATTCATAGATGCTTAAAAATTTACGCCCAACGTGATAGAAACATGAGCTCGATGGTTGAAATCGAAATCAGAGGTATGCTGGTAATCAAAAGCAGCCTTTGCGTAAACATTGACCTTGGTATCGCGCTTGGCGAGCTGGGAGTAGGTCAATGAAGTCCCGATATTCCACGCATCTGCGGTCAAATATGCCTCATCCAAAGGCTCCATCTCTGTTACCGTAATATAGTAGGCATTGGACCCTCCGTAAACATATTCCCCACTAATGGCGTCTTTCCAACCTCCTTGGACAGTAAAGAGAAGGCGGTTATTCAACTCCTCACCCAATTTAAAATTCTTCTTCACGGCAGCCGAGAGATAAATATTCTCGCTGTTCTTATGGGAAGCTGGGAGAATAAAGGTATCATCGTATTTCTGATAGGCACCACTCAAGTCCACGCGCCAGTTATATTCATTGCCCCGGTTACGGATCAAGGAATAATTGGCAGAGTAATCCGTGGTCTTGTACTTGGACCGTACATCCTCATGCAAGATCACCCATCCTGCATTCTCCACGGTATTGTCCCGCTGAGAAAGATATTGGATACCATTAATATGCCGGTTACTAAATCCGATCTTTGCCTGATGAGTGAAAGCCTCTCCATGGCGAATGACATGAAGGGCAGCCATCCAGGTCTTGTCTTCAAGGAGCCCGTCTTTCCTCGGCGTGGTAAAGCTGATCTCATTGTTCTCAACATATTTGTTCCAGCCAAACTCTGCCAACAGGTCCCATTTTCCATCATTGTGACCATACTGCGCATTGAATCCCCAGCGGTTTCCATAATAATTGGTCGTACGACCAGAACCAATGCCCGAGCTTGCTGTCCCTAAGCCATAGAGTGCATAATATTGCTGGTAGACATAGGCATTATTATTGTTCATGGAAGACTCCTCCTTGATGGAAGCATATACCAAATTAGCCCCTATCCTGTCATGGCGACCCAGCACATAAGTGGCACCTGGCATGAGCTGGAGGGTATAGAAACGTGTATCTGTACGAGGGTCACGCTGTTTAGCAGCCAACTGCGCCTTGTAAGTCCCGTCAATGCCAAAGGTAAAATGACCAAAGACTAATGGAGTTGCCGCACGGAAGCGCAGGTGATAGTTCTGGTTACGCCATTTGCTGGACTGCCCGGAATCCACCACGAAGTAAGGCTGTCCTCGATAAGGATCCGTAATGGAAGCATTGAAGCGTGCATCCCTGACATTCTCATGCGTAAACTTAAACTCACCCCATACATAGGCATTCTTCAAATTGAGGAACCCTTCCGTGTAGATATTGGCATCCCGGATGGTCTTGCCGGTCATGACCCGATGGAAATCACCAGTCTGCACATCATAATTCACGTTCAGGTTGGAATAGTTGCGAGTATCATCAAAAGCAGTACCGGCTGCATTGGACGACTGAAACCATAAGCGTTGTTCCTTGAGCAGTTCCTGTGCGGCTGGCGATAATCCTTTGTCTGTCTGTGCAACAGCTGGAGTGACAAATGCCGCCAGAGCCAACACGACGACTGTCTTATCTATATTTTTCAAAAAATGATTCATAGACTTTCTCATACTTTTCTGTTATTAATAGGTTGCATTCCAAGAAGGTACACCTGTGTTATAACGATGGAGCACAGGTACGACTCCACGCTCAAAGTCATCAGTGGAGTTATTCGTATCCTGGAAGATAAGGGCGCCATTGTCCCGACGCAAGGTATCGCCATTCTCTATCATCACTTTCCGGGCTACGCCCAAACCGCAGTAGGTTTTCCCCACCCAAGTGATGCCAGCATCCAATACGGCAGGGATACGCTTGGCATCAGAATAGCTCTCGTTATTGACACATTCCACAGCATCAAGCACATAGCTGATGGGAATCTTTGCCTTAATGGCACTCTTATTGACCTCATGGGCCTGATAGGATGTGTTGTTGACAGGATCCCAATCGGAACCGCTCGGCACACGGAAGATACAGAAAGCGCCTCCAAACACTGGGGTCAGGAACTGATAGAGGTTTCCCATCTCTGCCTTGCCATTGTAGAAAGCATGCTCCATGTTAATGGCGGGCATGTCCGGCAAGCGGTTATTATTGGGAAAGAACTCGAACTCAGCATGACTGCAGTCGACCGGCGAGTTGGGATTATAGTTCTCCAGTTTATGATTGGCAGCAAACTGTGCAATGACTGCGCTCTCTCCCGGCTGCAGGGGATATTGTGTGCCATCTCCGGGGAACTTCCAGATACGCTCTGCATAGCAGACGTTCTCATCCGTACCTCCATCCCAAATGGGAAGCGTACGGGTGGCATTGTTAGGATACAGCTGGGCAAAATACACACCATCTAAATACTGTACCTCCGAAGAGTTATTATATACCTCGTAGAACTGGTCACGGAAATAGGCAAAGCCAACAGGCGGCTTGCTACCTGCAAAATAGATCTCCTTGAAAATCAACGGGCTCACCTTCAAGCCTTTCAAGGTAATGTCCACGGTCTCCACCCCACGATAGAGAGCCTTGTTCACCGAGTTCCCATTGATATAGTATTCATCCCCATTCTGGTCATAAGCCGTACCAGAGACAGAAACGGTATAGATACCTGGTATAATATCGCTCATCTCGACTTTCGTATCCGAGATCTCCTTTTCATAATGGTAGCCATCGGAATAATTGTCGAATTTCACTTTCAAGTCTTTTACTGAAGCCAAGTTCTCTACATCCACCGTGAGGTTCACGCCTACGTTGAGTGCCGAGATGTCCTCTGCTTTCGAAGCCTCGTCAAAACTGGTGCAGGCAGTGAGGAGCGATGCCAACACGAATATAAATAATATTGTCTTTTTCATATATTCTTTCCTCTTTCTTAAAGTTTCAGGGACAAGTCCATACCGAAATAGAACTTATTGTTATAGGTATAGTAGGTGCCCGGATAACGCTTGCTCTCCTTCCTGGGATAACTGCGGAAGAAGTTATTGGCAAAGAATGAGATGCGGGCTATGTCCCCGATCTCCTTGGTGATATTGATATTGAATTGGAAATAAGGGCTCACCGTCTCTTTGATGGCAGCCGTATGACTGGCATTACGTACCATATAGCTATATCCTGCATCCTTGACATCCTGGACCGTTTTGAACTGTCCGTCTCCGAAATAGTTGACACTCCCATCTTTCAATGACAGATAGCCGATAGGGATCGAGTCATTGTTATAGGTTGTCCAGTCGCTCTGGTTCCATACAGCCTGTGCAGTAAGTGTCACCACGAATCCGATGTTAGGGATGTTATGGGTTGCGCGCAAGGTCGTGACAAACTGCTTCTCATACGACTGTTGACGGTCGGGAGAATAGATGGCTATGTCACGGCGTGAGGATGGGGTTGATCCTGATTCATCGTAGAACAAGGGAGATACCGTCTTGTTCTTCGATTCCATCCAGGCGCCACTTAACTGGAACGAAGTACGAATGGATTCGATACGACCTGTATTGAACTCAAACTCCAAGCCTTTCGTATCCAGCCTCAGGTTGTTAACCGGCATATAATAGGATGAAAGCACGGGATAGGAGCCTGTGAGGGCGATATTGCCATTTGCGTCACGTCCATAAGTGTTATAGGTGAACGGAAAGAAGGAATTGAGCGTGTAGCCCATTCCATAACCATTGCGCAGTCGCTCACTATATCCTGTCACGCTAAGCTGGGTCTTACCCAATGTCAGATCGAAGCCAATCTCACTCTTATAGTTCTTGGCGATCTTCAGGTCGCGGTTCTGGGTATCCACTACCCTTGTCGTCGTAATCAACGTACGGTCAGCCTCTGGAATATTCTCATTGGCAAGTTCGTTGAGATTGACGTACTCGAAGTATGCATTCTGGGGATAGAGATAGAACAAGGTTGGCATCTTTGCGGTGATCCCGTACCCACCCCTAACCGAGAGGATCTCAGGGATGATATCGAAGGATGCATTGAAACGTGGACTGAGGGTTCCACCCACGACAGACGTATGGTCGTAACGCGCTCCCAACTGGATATCCAAGGAACGGCGACCGATGTCCCACTTGAAGTTATCCTCTGCAAAGATGCCCAAAGTCTTGACATAAGGAATATCCTTATACCTCCGAGGACGATAGCTGCCATCAATATTGCTGACAGACCGATAAGGTGGATTCTCAATGCTCCATTTCGTGCCATCTCCTTCATTGCCGTCGGCCTTGAAGTCAGTACCCAGCAACAAGCCATTGTTCACCTTCCCGAAACTCTTGAAGAAATTGGCAGTGAGCTTGGCATAGAAGTTCACCTCACGACTGTCTATCTCGTTATGCGTCACATATCCATTAGAAAGGTAATGCGCATAATAGCCTGCTGCGACATCAGCATCTGAGAAATGGGTAATCTCATTCCCATCCGCATCATAGACATGCTTGCCCACCTGGTTGCTTAGCACCGTGCCATCCGTGTAGGTACCGGAGTACACGGAGTTGGCTGCGCTCTCCTCCTCTTCCGTCATGCTCTGCTTGGACGTATATGATCCTTGGACAACATAGCGGAGATTCTGGAGCCATCCCTTGTCAAACTGCAAGAGTCCATTGGTATTGAAGCGTATTCCTGCTTCCTCCCCACGGTAGAGGTCGCGCATGGCATCGGGATTCTGTTTCTGCCTGTCATTCCCATAGTTGAAGCTCAGGGAAGTATTGCTGCGCAGATGATTCTGGAAGAATGAATTAGAATAAAGAGCCTTTGCGTTGACACGCTGGTAGGAACGATATGTCGCTGTCACATCATTGTTATTGTAGGCATAGTCGCCACTGATATTCAGGGCTCCGGCATGCTTGCCTAATTCGAATCCTGTTTCCACGCTGCCCTGATAGACATTCGGGTTAGCTTTCACGTTGATCCTGAGCGGTTCACGACCTGCCTTCGTATGAAGGATCACGGCACCTGAAGTAAGATCACCGTATTCGACAGAAGGGATACCCCGGATCAATTCCACAGATTCTATGTTATCTGTTGAGATACCTCGCGCGTTTTCTGTTTCTTCTTTTGATAAATCCTTTTATT
>ERZ779941.398-NODE-398-length-19455-cov-3.166134_pt1 | contig 19455 bp, 13 predicted proteins | sample MGYA00511952_ERZ779941 | MGnify/ENA primary metagenome ERZ779941 (study PRJEB29588, sample SAMEA2142846) | human gut metagenome | biome: human gut; feature: human-associated habitat; material: faeces | place: Denmark | collected 2008/2010 ...
TATTCCTGCAATGGGTATGGGAGTAGACACTCTTTTTGGAAATGTAGAGTGAGGAGATTAGTATGAAGCATGCCAAGGAAGAACAACTGAATAATGAAGGCTTTTCCCTGGTGGAGCTTCTGATCGCTATTGTGATCCTGTCAATCATAGTGGTACCACTGCTGCACAGCTTCGTTACATCAGCCAGAACAAATGCGAAATCACGCAATACCATGCATGCAACAGCAATTGCCGAAGATGTGATGGAACAGTTTGAAGCGCACACTTTAGGGGAAATGGCAGATACTTACGAAGCAGCGAGTGTGGAAGGCTTTACCAACACGGTAAAACGCGGAGAAGATATCGACAGCGATGGTGACCTGGAATGGGTATATACATTTCGTAACAGCAGCACTACATCCGGAGCGTATGATGTGGTGACTACGCTGGATCCTTCTGCTTATACGACTATCAATGAGAAAGACCTGATCGATATACAGAATCTTGCAGGCAATCTGAATGCTGTGTACTCGGAGAAAGCGGATTCAGATATCGGGGCATATTTGTATTTTTCCAATTATGCAACGAATACTGCGCTGGAAAATATTCCGAAATATGTTAAAAAAATAGTGGAAATCACAATAGACACCAACCGGATCAGTCTGGATCTGGGGGATGGGGAGACATTGGAGACCGATGTATATCTGGTGACTGCATTAACGCGATATCACTGCGACACCAGTATTTTTAACAACCCTTCTCTGAGTGGTGATTATCCGCAGAACGGCACGGATTATGTGATCTTTTCCAATGAAGACACGGTGAGAAGACAGGCGGCACAGATCAAGGCACAGAAGGAAGCCGGCGCGGCTGTACAGAGTAAAGTGATATCTGATCTGGCGAATATTGTTGTGTGTCTCCCTACGCGTATGGGAAGCGTATCCGGTAGTGAGGTCAGAGATACAGTCATTGTAAACAATCCGGATAATGTAGAGACCAATTTGTATCTTGTGATGCAATTGCCTACAACAGACGAATTACCTGCCGGGGTGACAAATGCGGAAACGGCTTACCGGGATATGATCAACAATACATATCGTGTGGCTTATGAACTTCGGGAGAGCTATCCCGGCTGGATGTCATCTGCGGGTGCATCGATCCAGTCAGCATGTAAGTTAAGAACCAACCTGATACTGAACGGATATACAGAATATAAATTCCGAAATCTGAGTGTGTCTGAAGCGGCAGGAACGGCAACGGGAGCTGATGCAAAGTCGATTATGTCAGCTAGCGGACTGACCCCGCCTTCAGAGAAGATTGATCGTATGTATGATATTACGGTACAGGTATATGCACAAGGTACCATAGGTACGAAAAACCCGGTGATCACTATGACGGGAACAGTGACACAGTAGGGAAGGAAGAAGAGAACCATGAATATATTCCGGAGACATTTTGAAAAAAATCATAAAGACGCTGCGAATAAGGGCTCGGCTATGGTCGTTGTGATCATAGCTATGGCCTTTATTGGCATTTTAGCCAGTGTTTTGATGTATATGTCTCTGTTAAATTATCAGATGAAGGCCAACAACCTGCAGGCAAAGGATAACTTTTATTCTGCGGAGACTGTGCTGGACGAGATCCGGATGGGGATGGAAGGGCAGATTTCCGCCTCTGTATCAGGAGCCTACACGAAGGTACTGGAGAGCTTTGAATCGACATCCGAAGAGCAGAAGAATTCTAAAATGAGATATTACTTTTTAAGTAGTATGCAGGAATATTATAAGGCGGATGATACTACGGTATATGATCTGACCAAGCTGTATAACTATATCAGTGCTGATACAGCGTTGGCACAGAACACAGTGCTTGAGGCTGTCAGAGGAACAGATACTTATCGTGTCTATCAGGATACTTCCGGTAATCTCATTCAGGAGAAGGAAGGAGATCCTACCTGGAGTGGAATCCCTAAGGGAGATCTGAAGCTGTATACAGATGGTCTGTCCTTTTGCAATTTGAAAGTTACTTATACGGATGATGCAGGGTATGTCTCTGTGATCCAGACAGATCTTAGAGTCAAGCTTCCGGATATGGAATTTGCACAGGCAGTAACACTTCCGTCCATCACCGGAATTTCCATGGTCGCACAGAACAATATTCAGGTCATTCCCGATGCGCCTATGAATTTGAGCAATAATACCATCGGTGGAAGCTTTTACGCTGACAGGCTTATTATTGGAAGTGAAGAAGCGAATACCGAAAATGGTACCGGGGTAACGGTGAATTTACAGGAAACTGCAGGCAATGAAAATGCAGATAAACGAATGGTAGTGGCGAAGGATCTGTATCTGGGAAGAGGAGCCACTCTGACAAGTGACCAATACGGAGAACTATGGGCAGGAACCATACGGATGCACGGCGGCGGTAATAACACGGCAAGCGTGGGAAAAATTGATTTTGCCGGTAATAGTATTTATGTGGCCGGAGATCTGAGGATGGATGGTCAGCGGAATAATTTTAAAGCCGGGACCCTGATAGACGGAGAATATACCGGTCAATATATTGGATTTGGTACGGGACGCAATAATGCGGATAACAGTGCAGTGATCGTGAATGGAACAGATACGGAGATATATCTGAATGAACTTCGCAATCTGACACTGGCGGGAAATTCCTATATTTCATTGAACACGGCGAAGTCCGGTCTGTCCGGAGAAGATGCAGCTCTGAATACCGGCGTGAAAGATATTTTGATGGGGCAGTCCATAGCTGTGAAGAGTGATCAGCTGGCATATCTGATCCCGGCACAGTGTATTGCATTGGATGCTTCCGGCAAGTCTGTTCTAGGAGGATCCAGTAATCCGGTGACGAAAGAACAGTATTATGATCTGATCTGGGACCAGTCAAATAAAAAAGTAAGAGACGGTGTGAGGGAGGTAGTATTTGATGTGCCTTGTACGGCATTAAACGGAAATACACTGGCTTCTTATGGGTTAAACAGCAGTAATGTGCAGAAGTACTTTAAACGCATTAACAGCAAAATTACATTGGTTTATTATTATGTCGCTTTTGACAGTACAACAGAAGAAGGCAGAACCAATGCGGCACGGTATTATCAGGATTATTATAGCGTAAATAAAGAAACAATGGATGCGTATGCCAGCCTGTATACCAAGGCGGTCAAGGTGCGTGAAGCCTCCTCCGGAGCTTATATCATGCATTTATCCGGAAATTTGGTATGTAGTGAGGATCATTCCGCAGAGCTTCATCCTTCTACACTGGGAACCGATAAAAATAATGTGGGATACCAGGCTCTGCTTACCGCAGATCAGAGCAAATTTAAGGCTTTGTCTAAGAAGATGATAGACAGTTACGAGCAATTATTGCCTTCAGAGACTGCTGATACAGCAAATGCCTACACCAATCTGGTGAATGAAGGGAAGATTCTGACCTATTGGGGAGTTGTAAGAGCTGACACTAATATTGTAGATAAGTCCGGTGCAAAATATTTTACCGGTGCGGATTCGGAATATAAAGCAGTAGTGGTTCAGGGAGATTATGAATATACTTCCGCGGAAAATTTCCGTGGCCTGATCATTGCTACCGGAAATGTAAAAGTGAGTAGTAACTTCCACGGAACCATACTGGCGGGAGGAAATATTACGCTGGGACAGAATGTCAATGTGGAACCTGACCGTGATGCGGTATTACATGTAATGACTTATTCCAATAAAGCGGGAATAACTGAGACAGAGTATTCCGTAGCACAGTTTTTAAAGGGTGGAGAAGGCTATCTCCATTCAGATGGCAAGGCATACATAAACAGTGATATAAAGCTTGGAGAACTGATTGTATATGAGAACTGGCAGAAAAAGTAATAACGGAGGTTTTTCGCTGGTAGAACTGATTATCGTGATCGCGATTATGGCGATTCTGGTAGGAGTGATGGCGATATCGGCGTCTTCGTTGACAGGCAGAAAAGTAAAAAAATGTGCAGATGAGATCGTGTCCACGATCGAAAGAACCAGAGTACTGACGCTGGGCAAGGAGCAGAATGATGTGGAATGTGTCCTGACCTATGAAGGAAAGGAATATCATGCCAAAATCTATCAGAAAGGCACCCTTGTATCAGATCGTATCGTGGGAAAAGATCCGATCGATATTAAAGTTTATTTTGAGGACGGAGCATCGGCAACAGGGTATACATTAGCTAAAATAGACGGAAAGACCCCATATGCAACACCCGGTGAAAAAGGTCTGCATCTGGTATTTAACCGGGCATCCGGTGCTTTTGAGCAGAATACGAATGAGGCTGGTGGACACGAGAAGGAATATTGCAGGCGGATTGTTGTTACAAACGGTTCCAGAACTATAGAGATTACAACTGTCGGCAGAACGGGAAAGATTCTGACGAAGTAAGGAGGTTCCTATGCGTATTGGACAAAAAGGTTTCACACTGGTAGAGATCATTGTATCTTTGGCTATCATGACGATCGTTGCAGGATCTGTCGGTGCTTTTATCGTTGCAGGTAATAATTCCTATTTGCGCGGAAGCAAGGAATTGACACTGCAGGAAGAGGCACAGCTGACTGCAAACCAGGTGATCGATCTGATCATTGATGTTGAGAAGGATATCCAGTTTTTGGATAGCACCGGTGCAGCGGTTGCATTGGATGGTACTCCGGCGCAGGATGCCTCCGGCAATGTTATCAATAGTACGAATGTCAGCGAGCTTCGTCTGTATAACAATGACAATGTCTATATGATCCGCTGGCAGGGAGATGACGGCAGCGGCTATGATACTGCCAATCAGATTTACCTCTATGAAGCTAAAAATTCAGTGACAACAGATGCCGATGGCAATGAAACCATTGTCTGGGGTGACCTGACTGCAGAGGATGTGAAGCCGGCATTAATGGCTGAACATGTGACTTCTTTTAATGTGGATATCAGCGAAGCCAAGACAACCCGGAAGGTTGTGCTCAAGATGACCTTTGCGTATATGGAGAAGACATATACCATCGCTGAGACAATTAAGCTGAGAAATGATCTGTCCAAAGAGAACAGCGAACCATATATGTGGATCACGGGATTGAAGATCAATCCGACGCATGCGGATTTGAAACAAGGTCAGACTGCGGTATTTACATTTGAATTTACCGGTGATTCTGAGGCAGTAGCCGAAGCAAAAGCCAAGGGCGTGGAATGGTCAGTCAGCAAGCAGGATGGCAGCGCATGTAAGAGCACCATCAATGTAAATGGAAAACTGAGCGTAGCGGATGATGAGAACTTTGGCGATAATATATTGAAGGTGACCTGTACTTCTGTGGCAGACCCTACCATAGCGGCAACGGCTACGGTGACAGTAAAAGCACAACAGATTGATTCTCTGGTGATCAGTCCCAAGGACGGTGAGGTAAAGCCCGGCGGAACACTGGCATTCAGCTGTACCATGACAGGAAAACAGGCAGCCATTGATCAGGGAGTCAACTGGGTCGTAACCAGAAAAGACGGTTCTGCACTTGCGTCAGGAACCGGAATCGCTTCTACGGGAGCGGTTGCTGATCTGAAAGCATTACTTACGGCAGGATTTGCAGAAAAACAGGGCGCCGGAGTGCTGAGGGTGACCTGTACTTCCATAGCCGATCCTTCTATGTCGGACACGGCATATGTTACCGTGGCAAAGATCGAAGGAAAGTATACAGTGGAACTGATTGCAGAGAGACTGACTACTTATGAGTACGATGATAATAGTAAGATCGGTTATTGTGCGGTTATTGAGTGTCTGACCTCCTGGGCGGATTATGCACATAGATATCCCATTATTGAATGGGTAATAGATGGTGACAGTTCCGGATACCAATTTGTGGAAACAAAAGATAAAAATCCGTACCAGATTGTTCTGGAATGTGGAACACATTTGAATGAGACGGTTACCGTAGGAGCATGGATAAAACTGGATAAAGATAATATCGTGTATAAGACTATTGATATCCATATCCCGAATCTGCTGGCAACGGAGAAGAAGAGTAATCCTTATATCCAGAGTGATCAGTTTGTCTTATTCAGGAACGGAAGAGTAGAATGCGAATTAGTGAACTATACCGGAGATGCGAGTCAGGTAAAGTGGCGCATTGCAAATGACAGAGAAAACGGACTTGCACCTGAGTATTTTGCTGAAAAAGACGAAGCAGAGAAGCATGCGTGGGATATTAATGAACAATCAAAGAGACTGGTTGGGTTCAGTAAATATTATTATGACGCTAATGGAGAACTTAATTTTGATTTTAGCTATGGAAACAGCAACAGTCAGTATGACTCGACGAACTCTACAAGAAGAGTCAGTGCTTCCGCAACCGGACAAAAGGTATTTGTATGGGCAAAGCATAATATTGACATGAATACGGAATACCGTCTGGAACTACAGGCATATATTGATGTGCCGGAAGGGACGACCGGGTCCAATATTGTACTGAATGAGGAAGGTAAGCCGATTAAGATCATAGCGGAAACAGAATTATTGATCCCTCAATGTAACATTTATTTCCCCAACGGAAACAGATATCTGGTTATCAATCAGGGAGAAGACATAGATATTAATCTTATAAAAGATAAAAAACAGCATTGGGGTAACGGGGAAAATCCCGGCTTATATTCCTGCCCGATAATAATCAACATGTATGGATTTGCAAATACCAACACAGTAGATCAAAAGTCTCAGTTGGCAACGAACGGTGCTGGATTGACGAAATTTGACGCAAAAATAGAAGCGGATGAACCGATAAATCCGGGTACAAAAGTCAGTAAATCTACAATATCAACAGAAGGTGGAGAATTACAGATTACGATACAGCCTAATGAGTCCAGTAAGATGTTGTATCTGACCTTTAGCGATCCTAGATTGGAACATCAATTAGAGATCAAACGAGCATTGGTAATTTATTGGAACAGGAAGGATAATAAATGACCATGAATTGGAAACGCAACTCAAAAAAGTACATAGCAGGAATTCTCACCATAGCTTTGGCAGCCGGTGTCTGCCAGAGCTATGGCTCTATGGAAGTAAAGGCGCAGGAGAAGACACTCCCGGGAATTGAGAAATTAGTATATGATACGGTGTCTTCCGGAGATACCTTTCATATTCTGGAGATTGTTCCGTCAAAAGAAGATGCCAGCATTGGCTACCTCATAGGCGGAGAAGAACCGGTTGCCAGTGGCAGGAAGCTGTCAGAACTGCCGTCTCCGTTCGAGAGAGTGAATGCAATGGCAAGCCTTGCGACAAATGCGGGAAGTGACATTGTTGGAGCCAATGGTCTGATTACAGTATCGCCATATACGGAAATAGAGAATGGTAGTCGTTCCGAGGATCTGAAGGGACGGTTTGTTTATCGTGGAGTTGGCGGTAGATATAATTATGTGCTTCATGGTGCAACATATCGTAAGCTGACTGACAATGAGCCTACTTCGGAGCCCCGCTATGCCCGTTATACGGAGATGGTTAAGGCAACGGAGCTGAACCGGGATTTACAAAGTATTATTCCGACATTTTCTAGAATTAGCGGAAGTGGTGGACAATTGGAAATCCGCCTGAGTAATAGTTCGATAGCTGAGACGAAGAAAACTTATGGACTGGATATTTCTATGGCGGTGCCCACAGGTTCTTTAACATCGGAATTTAATGTTGATGATTATATTGGTCTGGAAATGTATCAGAAAAATGCAACAGCGAATTCTTATACATATCTGGGAACTGTTGTAAAAGGTAAAGATCTTCCTGAAGAATATCGCCCGACGGCGGAGACCGGACAGAACTTGACGACATCTTCGGTGCAGATCGAAGCAGGAGAGCAGGAAGAAGCAGGAAACCAGGCAGAAACTGGTGGGCAGACGGAAACAGGAAACCAGGCAGAAACCGGTGGTCAGGCACAAGCAGGAAATCAGGCAGAAACTGGTGGGCAGACGGAAGCAGGAAACCAGGCAGAAACTGGTGGGCAGACGGAAACAGGAAACCAGGCAGAAGCCGGTGTGCAGGCACAAGCTGCAGACCAGGCAGAAGGTATGGAGAGTAAGGCATATTTAGTAGCTACGACATCCGGCAATGACCCGTCATATAAACCGGAGACTTTAACTACTGCACCTGCGATGTCTTCAACAGAAGAGAATACTGCTGCTCCGGTACAGACCTATGCTGCATCGGGTGAAAATGTAGATAATAACTTATATCTGCTGAATCATGGCTCAAAGCCGGCTAGATTATGGGCTGTCTGGGACTCTGTTAACAAAGTATATAATTTTCAATCCATTGCAGATGCATGCTTTGTTAAGGTAACAGAAAACGGTGATTATTATGTATCTAATGCAACTTTATGCGAAGATGGTGATTATCGGATAGAAGACAGTTATGTCGAGAACCAGACAGGAAGCTATATTAGGGTAACTGCCTCCAGCGTGGAGATAAAGACAGATGGAGATGCCGGATTCGACAGAGCAAAGACCTATGACTTTATCGGAGATGACAGGGAAAATGCACTGGAGACCATCAGGTACAATGGTGGTATTAATAATAAAGAATGGTTCAAAAAGCAGGTTTTAAATTTATCAGGAGAAGGGAAGTATGAAGGTACTGCCTCTGTCAGTGGTGATGTAGATAAATTAAAGATTGAAGTGACTACACTTACTTTGCAGGAACTGGCGGATCTGACGAATCCAGAGGTGTCTGCTGATAAAAGCTATTGCGGTGTTGATCTAGATGATGTGGATCTGATCTATCTATCTGGGAAGGGTGACTATTCCGGAGATGAACCGAAAAACATGAAATATGCCGCAAGTAAAATTGCACAGATGGTATTCGGTATTACAGACGATAAGGGGAATCGTTCCGATGCCGCAAGAGTTCCGATTATCATAGATTACGGATTTTATAAGAAAAATTCGGATGCTGAACATAAGGCTATGACTAATCTGGTTCTGACCTTGTTGCGCGTATCAGAGGCAGACCCTGATAAGAGCCTTGCAAAAGCTATTGTGAAAAGTAAGAGTATGTTTGAAAAGGCCCTGGATGATACAACATATAAGGATAAGGTAAATACTATTTTCACATCCTTTGCACAAACGGCGGGGATAGAGAACGCCGGCACTAAGACATTGGGAACGCTGAAAGAATTTCTGACGGAGAATGTATATCTGTATGATGATAGTGAAGGAAACAAACCTTATGTGGCTTCTGATTACCTGACGGATATTGACAGCTCCAAGCAATGGATTTACAGTGCAGTGAAAAAGGAAATTCAGTATGAAAATTTCCTGACAGAAAAAAGTGGTTCCGGCGGCAATAAATTGGCAGAGAATATTACCAAGGCATCCGTGACCAGATATATTCTGAACTGGTATATGCACAGAGTGACGATGAAATCCTCTATCCGTGTACTGGATCTGGAACCCTGCTGTGATTTTAACAAAACGTTAGAAAGTGAGTTACAGAATGATGTGGTCAATATGATGGGGATGACTGGAATTTATGAGGCATCTGCGATCAATATTACACAAATGTCATCTGCGGAATTTATAGGTAAGATCGAGGACTTGAATGAAAAGTACGACATGATCTATCTCGGAGCCAGGGTCGGTAAGATGAACACAGAAAATGGTGTGACTGTGTATAATGATCCACAGATGAAGGGGTTGATTTATTCTCATGTAGGAGACTACTATGACTATGCCACCAAAACGGATACGGAGAATGTTACGCAGGCTAGGGAGACGTATAATGCAAGGCATAGACTGCAGGATGCTTCACTGGATCACAGTAAGACTGAGGATGATGATCCAAAGAATAAGAGTGCAGATGTCTATCGCGGTCCCGGTAATGATATGAACTCTACCCGATATGAGGAATTCTGTCAGTTCATTGAGGCGGGATACCCGGTGGTCATTGCGGATACGTTTATTAAGGTGGATAACAATAATATACCTGTGGCATCAACAGATACGCTGGACAAAAATTCTTATTTTTACAAGCTGGTTGATTTTGCTCTGCAAAAAGATGCAAATGGTCAGTATTTATACTGGCAGAAAAATATTTTTACAGAGAGTCAGCTGACAGATAATACAGCAGATACTAAATTAGGAACCACATTATCTGCACGTAGATCTTTATTTTGTAATTATCTGAATCTGTCAAAGCTTTCCGTCAACTGGGTAACTACTTACGGAGCGGCATATCCGCAGGAGCTGAAATATAATTCTGATCAGAACGGTGCCAGCAACGGTGGCTCTCTGGAGAAGATAGACGGAAAATATCAGCTGCAATATATTTTTAATCTGCAGAATGATGCTGCAATATCACAGACAGGTACTACATATGATTGTAAACTGTTCGTAGATAAAAATGCTGATGGTCGTTTCTCCGGCTCTGATTATGTAGAGGGTAAGACATATACGTCATCGGAAGAAGTCAGCGGTCTTACTGTGTATATAAGAAAGGGAGATGAGTGGAATAAGGTTGATCCGATTGCAACGGCAAACGGAAACAGATATGAATTGCGTACCGGGGAGACCTATCATGTTATCCGGGCTCTGCCGGAGGAATATGTAGGGGTTATCCCATGGAAACTGGTATTTTATGATAATGCGGACAGACTGGTGAGAACTGCCAAGTCAGGCTATACCTCTGTGCCGCAGCAAAATGGTAAAAAGACAATCCGTGTATTGCAATTGTTGTCTGATGATAACCGTAATAACTGGAATCTTCATGACGAACAGAATAATAGTAATTCTACTTTTTCCAAGTGCATTAATGGATTAACTGACTGGAATGTAGTAGGATTGGATCAAGTCGGTGCAGATGGAAAGGTAACCCCATCCAAAAGCATTGACAGTATGACTGTAACCTATCTTGTAAATGAAAAGCTGAAAATTGGCGGGACTTCGGATACTGATATACAGAAGATATACCAGGAGTCCTACAATCTGTTCCAGCAATATGATATGTTGATACTCGGCTTCGGTGACGCCTACCGGTTTGGGTATACCTATGGCGCATATGATCCTAGCAAAGGAATTCCCGCAGGAATTATGGCGAATGTTAAGAGAAATCTGGCTGTTGGCTGGGCTGTCAGAGACTACATAGAATCCGGCAAGAGTATTTTGTTCACCCATGATACTACTTCATATGTCAATAATATTCAAAGTGTGGTCCAGTATAACGATAATGGAAATGCGGAACCAAACAATTCTAACTACTGGTATTGGGGATATGAATTTAATAAGACTATTCGTGCATCCGTAGGACTGGATCGCTATGGAGCATTGAAAGAGTATTATACGCAGAGAGCAGCAAGCTCCACGGGAGAGGAACAGAAGAGGGATCAGGAATATCTTAACACGTTAAATTCCTATACTTTTGACGAGATCAAGGAACCGAATTCGGATAATGATCTCATGCAAAAGGAAGGTCTGACTAAATATACGGTAGTCCGTTTCCTGAGAAGCTATCTGGAAGATCTGCGGAAAACAGGCAGTTCAACAGTAAAGTTCCCGGTTGAGAATTCATTGCTGAAACAGGCTGGATATGACAATGGAAAAGATCCTGAATGGAATCATCCCAGTAATTTGCTGATGGGTGATTACGCAGGCAGCTCTCTGATCGCAACACAGGTAAATGATGGCCAGATTACGCAGTATCCATATCAGATATCTTCAAAGGAACTGATGGAGATCAATAATACGTCTTACAAGTGGCTGGAGATTAGTAATACGCATTACCAGTGGTTACAGCCCAATATGGAGCTGGACCGTAACGGTGACGGTAAAAACGACATTGTGGTGTGGTACTGTATTTCCGGTGTGGCTGGCGGTAACTATAAAGATACTAATATTTATAACATTACACCCAATGATGTGGTAAATAATTATTATATCTATACCATGGGAAATGTGACATATTCCGGAGCGGGACATTCCAAGCCCAGTAAGAAATCGGAGATCAAACTGTTTATAAATACGATGATTGCAGCGTATAATGCAGGTGTGACTGCACCTTCCGTAAGCTTTAAGGATAAAAGCGGTAGCAAGATCCAATCCGTGTATATGCTGTATGATCCGGTCAACCATATTGTATTGGATGATAAGAATAACGGAACCATCAGTGTCAACTTCCAGGCAGATGACTACAATATTCTGGCAGGTGGACAGCAGTTATGTGTTGAATTTTACAAATCCTGTGCAGATGATACGTCCGGAGCCATCAGTGTAGACGGAATTACAGGAAAGGTATTGCGGTTAAAGACGGATGGAGAGGATGGCCTCAAGATCACGGATAGCAATGGAAATGTAATTTTACCGATAGAACGCAATGGAGTTATGAATTGTTACCCGATTACAAACGGCGCGACCTATACCTTGAAATATTCTTCGGATGAGATGGGACTGTTTAGTACCGACACTTCCGGGACGATTTTGAACGAAGGAGCACAGGCATCTACTATCTACGCAAGAGTCTATACCGTGTATGATAATGGATCAAAAGTAACTCCTTGCGGAATAGCTGAGTTATCCATCAGCGCAGAAGAACTGTTCGAACTGGATTAACTTTTTCAAAAGTAATATTGCACAAAAAGCAGAGTTGTGAGAAATAGCCAATTTCCACAGCTCTGTTTTTGTGTAGTTTTTCAGCACTTGTTTTGCCGGATTTCCTTGCAGAATGCATACCTCTGTGATATAGTAAGCTCATCTATAGAAAGTCTGTATAGATAAGATTTCGAAGATACCATATATTAGTATATCATCATATATGGGCATCATTTTATCGCACCCAGTGTGCAGTTCAAGGCATATCGCCGTGAAATTCACTTTTTACAATGTTAATAGGACAAATTATTGACGTGCCCTATTATATAGGGTAATATAAAGGAGAAAAATGACTAGAACATTTATACAAACAGATGAATTTTCTCGAAATTGGGATGAATTTGGATTTACAGATGATGATTTGAGAAGATTGGAATTTGATATTATGATGAACCCTCACAAATATCCAGTTATGCAGGGTACAGGTGGGCTCAGAAAGGCAAGATTTGCATTTAAACACCATGGGAAAAGTGGAGGTGTGAGAGTGTGCTATGTCGATTTTGTCATAGAAGAAACCATATACTTGATTACGGTATATTCAAAAAATCAGAAGGATAATTTGTCAAAACAGGAACGAAATAACGTTAAAATATATATTGACAGACTTCGTGACAATATATAAAGAGGAGTTGTGACTATGAAGAGTGTATATGAGAGTATCATGACTGGCTTAAATGAAGCTATAGAAGATGCACAATCAGAAGGCAAGAAATTAAACAGGAGAACAGTGACAATTATCCCTGTTAAGGAATATGGAGCGGAGCAGGTTAGAAATATTAGAAATTCTGTAGGAATGTCACAGAGCACTTTTGCAGGCTATCTTGGTGTGACCAAGAAGACAGTGGAAGCTTGGGAAGCGGGGACAAATCATCCTTCCGGTGCAGCCAGCAGAATTTTGAATATGATGGAAATGGACACGGAATTGGTAGAAAAATATCCGTTTGTTCAGTGTGGAATTTGATAAGGGAAATATTAAAATTTACTGCTGCAACGGAGAGTCTATATGCAATCAGCACGAATACATTGCACAATCAACGGGAAGATGTCGCAAAATACCATGGAAGATTATCTTGCAGAAGGGAACGCATATCGTTCAGATCGAAAAGTAATTCATAAAGAAGCTACTATCAAAATGCTACGGGTATTATCCGGGGATAAAAATGTGGATGATACCGAAGAAATCTTAAAAGGATTAGATATTGCAGAGGAGGATGAAATCAGCATGTGCGAATTGTTTGACCAGTATACGAGGCGGGGAAGAGAAGAAGGAATGAGAGGGATAATTATAACATGTAAGGAATTTAATATAAATTATGATGATACTATGCTGAAACTTAGAAAAAACTTGAATATTTCAAAGAGTGAAGCAATAGAAGGCATGAAAAAATTCTGGTGAATTGATAACTAGCAGAAAGGTGTACTGAATATGTGCGAATTGTTTGATCAATATTGGAGAAAAGGTTACATTCAAGGATACATTCAAGGATATACCATTACAGGAAAATGTTATAATGTAGCATATGAAAATATTTTGCAGAATTTATGCAAGGAATTGAATATATCAAAAGAAGAAGTAGAAGAACAGATGAAGCTTTATTGGTAAAAAGATATTGACTTTTATTTCTTACTATACTAAAAATATACTATACCTACTGGAACAGTAGGAATATAAAACATAGTATTATACATAGGCATAGGAGGAGAAAAAGATGGCATTTGCAGCAGAGACCATATGTGTCCAGGGAAGTAATGAGAGAAGGGATCCGTTTGGAGCCATCAGCATGCCCATCTATCAGAATGCGGCGTATGCTCATCCGGGACTGGGGCAGAGCACAGGATATGATTATTCCCGTTGCGGTAATCCTACCAGAGATGAAGTGCAGAAGACGGTTGCTTTATTAGAGCAGGGAACGGAGGCTCTTGCATTTTCTACCGGTATGGCAGCAATCACCGCACTGATGGAGATTTTTTCTCCCGGGGATCATCTGATTGCTACGGATGATCTGTATGGCGGTACGTTGAGGCTGTGGAACACGATCAGCCATAAGAACGGAATATCCGTAGATTGTGTGGATACTTCAAATGTGGAGACCGTGAAGGCAGCGATCCGTCCGGAGACAAAGGCGATTTATTTAGAGACTCCGTCCAACCCTATGATGAAGGTCGCAGATATTCAGGCAATCGCAGAACTGGCACACGAGCATGGCTGTCTTCTGATCGTTGACAATACTTTTTTATCCCCGTATTTTCAGAAGCCGCTTACCTTAGGAGCAGATATTGTAGTGCACAGCGGTACGAAATATCTGGAAGGCCATAACGATACTTTATCCGGATTCCTGGTAGTAAAGGATGATGCCCTGTACCAGCAGCTGAACAATATTTATAAGACGACAGGTGCCTGTCTCTCTCCGTTTGACAGTTGGTTGTTGCTCAGAGGTATCAAGACACTGGCAGTCCGTATGGAGCAGCATCAGAAAAATGCCCTGACGATTGCACACTGGCTGGAACAGAGACCGGAAGTGGAGAAGGTATATTATATCGGTCTAGATTCGAGACCGGATAAGGCTCTGATCGACAGACAGTGCAGCGGATACGGCGGAATGATCTCATTCCGGTTGAATTCCCCGGAAAAGGCTGTTAAAATCTTGGAGAGTGTTAAGCTGATCCGCTTTGCGGAGAGTCTGGGAGGCGTGGAAAGTCTTCTGACCTATCCGATGAAGCAGACCCATGCAGATGTACCGGTAGAGGTGCGTGAAGCTTTGGGAGTGGATGAGAAGCTTTTGAGAATGTCAGTAGGCATTGAAAATATTGATGATCTGCTGGCAGATTTAGAGCAGGCCTTTGCTTAGTGTGGGTGTAACCTGGTATACATAGTAGTTCAGCCAGCTCTGTGGAGAGCTTCACAGAGGGCTAGCAACGATGCGACGTGTCAGGGCGTGTAGAAGGTCTGGAAGAATCTATAAAGCCGACTAAAGCCTCTTAAGGTGGCTTCGGGCTTGACAGTGGTTCTGTTATGGTTTCTTGCTATGAGAATATTCAGTTATTGAAGGATAGAGGATTAAGTATGACTACATACAATTTTGATAAGATTACGAACCGGAAGGGAACGAATTGTCTGAAATATGATTTTGCGGTGGAGAGAGGAAAACCGGCGGATGTGCTGCCCCTGTGGGTAGCGGATATGGATTTCCCGGTATCTGAAGAGATTTCGAAAAGTCTTCATGCTGCGGTAGAACATGGAATCTACGGCTATACCCAGCCGAAGGATGCTTATTACAATGCTGTGATGAATTGGATGGAGAGGAATCATAATTGGAAGACGGAGAGGGAATGGATCGTGAAGACTCCGGGTGTGGTATTTGCTCTCGGCGCAGCGGTTAAGGCATTTACTGATCCGGGAGATGCTATACTGATTCAGAATCCGGTGTATTATCCGTTTACCAATATTATCCGTGACAATGACCGGAGAGTAGTAGACAATACATTGATTTATGAGAAAACGACCGGACAGAGCGGAGCGAATGGATACCGGATTGATTTTGAAGATTTTGAGCGGAAGCTTGAGCAGGAACATGTAAAACTGTTTATTCTGTGCAATCCTCACAACCCGGTGGGCAGAGTGTGGACGGTAGAGGAACTTCAGAAGCTGGGAGAGATCTGTCTGCGACATCAAGTGATCGTAGTCAGCGATGAGATTCACAACGATTTTGTCTATCCCGGTTACGAGCATACGGTGTTCGCCAACGTAGATCCCCGTTTTTCGGAGTTTACTGTGACATGTACGGCACCCAGCAAGACATTTAACCTGGCTGGCTTACAGATCTCCAATATTTTTATCCCAAATGAAAATCTGCGTAAGGCATTCAAAGCAGAAATTGACAAAACCGGCTATGATGAGCCCAATGCCTTAGGTGTGGTGGCATGTGAGGCAGCTTACCGTGCGGGAGAAGACTGGCTGGAGCAGTTAAGAGCTTATTTGCTTAAGAATCTGAATTTCTTACGGGATTTTTTGCAGGAGAAGATTCCACAGATTCATCTGGTGGAGCCGGAAGGCACTTATCTCGTATGGCTGGATTGCAGTGAACTGGGAATCACCGGTAAGGAGCTGGATCAGTTCATTGTGGACAAGGCAGGACTTTGGCTGGACGGAGGATCCATGTTCGGACCCAGCGGAGCCGCTTTTCAGCGCGTGAACATCGCCTGCCCCCAAGCTACGCTGGAACTTGCCTTGAATAAGTTAAAAGCAGCGGTGGATAATTTGAAATGAGGATTCGAGCGATTTCGCGAGACCGTTCCGGAGCATGATATCTGCTGACAGACTCGTAAGACCATTCCGAAGAATGATATATATTGACAGATGAATATTCTTGCGTCAAGAAACCGTGATTCCGTTGTGGTGGAAACCTGCATTCTGGACACGGAACCCACCTTTGCTTGATTATCTTTTACAAGAATAGCACCAGTGTCAAGTCCAGAGCCGCTTTGCAGAGCGTTAACCGGATTACCTTGGTGAGATTTCTTGTATCCTATATACTTGCTAATCGGTTACTTGAGCACTAGACATCAGGAACATCCAAGCCGGAATATTCAGATAGATTCGCGAGACTATTCCGGAGAATGATATTTGCTGACAGATTCGCGAGACCGTTCCAGAGAGTAAATATATTGACAGATTCGCGAGACCGTTCCGGAACAGGATAATATTGCCGGATATATGGTATATTTTTACATTCTTGTCCATATACTGTAACATATCAGGCCATTCATGATAGATTATGATAGTTCCTACGGAACCTGTGATCCCTGATGAATGGTCATGCTTTTTCGGATCACGCGGCAGGAATCTTGATCCGTAGATCCATAGGATTGCCATCAGGAAAGGAGCACACAGTATATGCCAAGAGGACAGAGAAAATCCCTGGAGGAAAAGATCCAGGCGAAGCAGGAGTTGATCAATGCGTTAAACATTCGCATAGAATCAGAACAGCGTGAGTTAGAGGAAATGTTTGAACAGAAGAGGCGCAAGGAACTGGAAGCGGTGAGTGACATCATCGAAGATGCCGGTCTGGCACCGGAGGAAGTCACGGAAGTCTTACAACAGTATATTGAGAGCCGCAGAGCAAACGCATCATAATAGCATATTGTGGTTTCATCGGAAGGACCGGACGAACCGGTCCTTTTTTCTGTATAGAAAATGTGTTCCCATACATAAAAACGTCCCATATGGACTACGTTGCGAGTAATCATGCTGCGAGTGATCATGCTGCGAGTGATCATGTTGCGAGTGATCATGTTGCGGAGTGATCACACCGCGGAGCCCATCTCACTATGGAGCAACATCTTGTGAGGCTTTTTGAATATTCTTGATTACCTTTAGTCAATGTCAGGAGAATTTTCATGTAGGGATGAATTATGGATTTAGAGGAAATATTGTGTAATGATCTGCTGCACCTGATCTGTGGAAATGGGACATTTGCTTGTCTCGTAAGTGGTGATCAGCTGCATGGATGGGAAGATTCCGTTATAGCAGTAGGTTTTCAGCTTATTGCAAGCAGTATCACAATAAGGCGCATTATCCATCATACCGAAATGCTCCCAGTAGAAGATTTTATTCGTAACCGGATGCATAATCGTAAAATCCGGATAAGCCGTGAATTCTTTTAACGGCAGCGTCGCTTCATATCGATAGGGAATATGGTTGGTATAGAGTAGATTCGCAATGATGACTTCTGATTTTGAACGGACTTTATGCCCGGCCAGCGTAGTATGGATCAAATGCTCCGGATGAGAAGAATTGGTTTCATAGCTTTCCGCGCACCATTTCTGCGCAGACACAGGAAGTTTGTCCTTCGCAAAATAGCTTTGCAGTAATGGGTAATAAGGGGAGGAGTCGGCCAACAAGTCAGTGGATAGTGGCTTAGAGAGGCTAGAGGAAGAAAGCTTTTTCTTATAGGATTTCAGCAGTGAAAGTTCTTCTTCGGTTTCAAACAGTAGAAGAGAGTAATATTTCTTTAAAGCCATAACTTCCGCAAGAGAACGATTTGACTTTGAGCAATATACAGACTGCTCCTTATTTCTAATAACCCAGCGGTGGTAAGAACCATTTTTTTGAATAGATAATTCTCCTTCCGGAAAAGTAGAAAGCTTGTGACGCAGGTAGTCACATTGTGTCTGTAATTTGTTAAGGTGGGCGTCTAAATTTTGAATCATGCAAACTCCTTTCGAAATGTTTTGGTGTAAATAGGGCGAAATAGCGGAAAAAAATACAAAAACAACGGATTTTCAAGTGAAAAAAGGGGGGATTGTATCAGATTGAATAAAAAAGGCAAATTTGATACAAAAAAAGAAGAAATATAAGAAATTTTGTACTAAAACAGCCCAAAAACAGCTTATAGCGAAAATGACCAACAAGGAACTGCACATATTGTATTGTGCCGTAGATGTTACTACATGCAGGCGGAAATGACGATGTCACAGGCGCTGCGCACGAGCAATTAGTGTTATGATTTGTGCGGCATGAAACCATGCAGAAAATCAAGACGGCGGCTACTTAATGCTAAAACACATTATAGCATGATATACGGAAGCTTGAAAAGAGATTTGTTAAGAAAAAATAATCGGTGAAAAATAATTGGGATGTCAAAAACACCCGCAGCAGGGATCCTGCGAATCCCTGCTGCGGGTGTAGCCACCGCCACATATCAAAAATAGTTTCTTTATTCCACACCCTCGCCCTTTTTCAGATTCTTCTGGGCGGTGGAGAGCATGAGCTTGATGCGGTTGAGCTGGTTGACTTCGCTGGCGCCGGGATCGTAGTCGATGGCCACGATGTTGGAGGAAGGATAAGCC
>ERZ779941.400-NODE-400-length-19433-cov-3.592992_pt1 | contig 19433 bp, 13 predicted proteins | sample MGYA00511952_ERZ779941 | MGnify/ENA primary metagenome ERZ779941 (study PRJEB29588, sample SAMEA2142846) | human gut metagenome | biome: human gut; feature: human-associated habitat; material: faeces | place: Denmark | collected 2008/2010 ...
GCCAATATAATTTCCACCATCAGGATGTCGTTCCCCCGGTTATCGGATATGCTATTGACAAGGGAGGGATTACGATGGCTATCCTCGTCATTGCCCTTTGTGCATTGTACTTAACCTATTGCGCGTTTGGCATCCAGATTACATGTAAAAGGGCATAATAGAAGGGCATAGGTAGTGGAATGGAAAATGGTCACTACTCTATGCCCTTTTGAATACATTTTAGAATGGTTATTTCTCAGTACTGCTTTCTACGATCGTCTTAAAATAAAGCGAACGTTCAGGAGATAATTCAGCTTTCGCCTTCCATTCTTTATCACCATATACTCCGATATTGGTCAAGTCGAAAGGTTGGAACTTAATCTTCTTGATATTCTTTTTGGAAAGAAATCTAAAATCGTCTTTTTGAACATTCACAAATAGAGGGTTCATGCTTACGGAATGGATATCTTTATTTTGTTTCCATTTCTTGATATCTACTCCCCAATCGTTTTTCTGAGACCGGACATTCCAATAGAGATTATAGTCGGTATCAGTATTCGCCTTTTCCCATTGCCGGGCAAAAACAGGTCCTTTGTCATATATGACTATATTATGTTTGAAATGCAGGGACAGATGCGGTTCTGCTCTTGTTAATTGCAGTTGATGGATATATCCGAAAGCGAAGATATTGTTCTCTATTATATTTTCCTTTCCATAATGCTGATGAAATCCACCGCTTTTGCATCGAACGACTAAATTATTCCTCATTTCAATGCCTGTAGATCCTTCATCTGCATATAATCCCCATCCTCCATAATCATACGACCAAACATCATTGATGATATTATTTAGGATTTTCGTCCCTGGGGATTCGCCTAAAGTATAGATTCCTCCCATGTCAGACAGTTCTCCCCATCCAATATGGTGGATATGGTTATATTGTATCAAATTGTTAGTGGAAGGATTCTTCAAAGGCATTTCTAAAAGGACCATGTCTCCATTGTCATCCATGACAGATGCGGAGGCCTTGTCCTTATTATAGCCCCAGAACCATCCTACGGATATTCCAGTGTATAAAATGTCTGAAATATCATTATGCGTTATTTGATTGTCCTTTGTGAAGAATAGTCCTATTCCGACAGCACAGGGCAGTTCATGTCCGGCATTTTTGATGATATTATTGTCTATGATATTGTTGGATGTGATGGGCCAAGAAGGTTTCCGCATATAAGGTTCTCCAACTTTGATTCCACCAGCTCCAAGGTCTTCCATATAACAATGCCTGATGGTATTGTGATGGCAGTCGGTAGACATTGATACGGCATAATTGCCAGTATGTAGCATTTCACAGTCTTCAAATACAATATGATCTGCATAGTCTAATTGTATGGCTGCGTCTACTTTAGCAGCCGCTTGCATGGGATCTTCTCCTAATTCCGGGATTTTATAGGAAGAGTATTGGAATGAGATCCCTTTGAATGTTATGTTTCTTACATGCCTTTGCCTGTCTCCTCTGATGATTAGCCATTGGCGCAGTGTTGGGACGATGCAATACAAGCTATCCATCGACTCCTCTTGTTCCGGCTTATAGTATAGAATCCCAGAATGCGAGTCTAAATACCATTCGTTTATTGAATCTAAAGCTGCGAGATAGTCAAACATGATATACCGTGAGTCTTTGTTGATTGGATTCCATGGCTTCATTCCTGTTCCATCCATGTAAATCCGGGAGGAGTCTGTGGAGATATATCTTGGCTTCTTGCAGGTTATATCCCATTTGTGGTAAAAGCGGAACTTTATTTGTCCGATATCGTCTGTTTTACTCTTCCTGACAGTCTCAAAGTCATTCTTAAAGAGATCTATCTGCTGAACGGCATACTTCGCACAATTCTCTCCTCTTTCTATGGGAGTCTCCTTTGATGCCTTTACCTTGAACCATTTTTCATTTGGGGTACGTGCTAATGTTGCCCTTTGGTGGTTTACGAACAACTGGTTGAACTTAAATCCATATTGGACGGTTTCCGGTATATATGCCTGCAATATTCCATTTTTATTTTGCCAACCCTTGATTTGTATTCCGCCAATAAAAATTGGCTTCTCTCTCGTTGATGAAGATGTCACGACGACTGGCCTGCTATTTGATTCGGAAATCTGTATGGGTTCAGACATAAAGTAGACACCGGGATTAACAGTTATGTACAAAGTGTCAGAGGAAGGGCCATCCTTCAGATTGCCTTTTAGAGCTTTGTTAATAGAATAGAAAGGCTTGTCAATACTGCCATCCCCCCAAAGATCATTGCCTTTGGAGGAAACATATATGATCTGTCTATGAGATGGGCTTTCTACGGCAAAGACAGCTAATTGATATGAAAGTGCAAAAAGCAAAAAGGTTAAAGTCTTTATATGCTTTAGTCCTTCTCTTGTCAATGGGAAAAAATTACTTGCCATAAGTATGAATTATACTATTTGTCAATATCGTTATGAGGTTACGTACGATCGGGTATTTGATATATCGTAGTCCTGCCATATCTTTTTCAGGCTTTTATGTTATGACGACAATTTTGGCTCACGCGATCATGCTTACACTCTTTTTTATTAGAACGTTTTCGTTAAGCCAAATGAGCAGAGCCAAGCTTGAGCTCTGCCGTAGCGAGAAAAGGTAGGCGAAAGCCAACAATTTTATATACCACAGTGATTTTTTTTGTGAAAAGGTTGACAGGTTGTCAAAACCCTTTGTACATCGGGCTTGCAGCCTGTTTTTAGGTTGTCAAAGGTTGTCAAAGGTTGACAGGAAAAGCACATGTTTCGCTAAATTCTCTCGAGAATTTATTGTACCACTTATCCTTTTGCTTTGCAAAACATCCACGATTGGATCAAATTCTCGAGAGAATTTTGTGTGATAGCTTCACTTTTATTCATATACTGATCATGATATGGATTGAAATGGTACATTTTCGTTAAGCCAAATGAGCAGAGCCAAACTTGCATGAACTCTGCCATAGTGAGAAGCCAACGGTTAACGAAGATCGTGGTTGATGAGTTTGAAAAGAAAACTGGGATGAAGGCTACGTATATCGAGACTTTGTTGTAATCATAATGGTTTACTCTAACATTTATTTCACCTCTATGATGTCGTTCCAGCGTGTGGTATAGTTGGGACTTTTATGATCACGCCGTATCGCATCGGCGAAGTGCACAGACTTGCCCTGTTTGTCCTTCTTTTTGTACTGTTGGGCACCGAGGATCACGGTCTCTTTTCCTTCATGGCGGTTGATGAGGTCAACTACTGCGTCAAGTCGGCGACGTTTGGCATAGTCCTCAGGTTGATAATCCCAAAGGCTCGTTTGCACTGCAGTGTCCGCACATAATCCCAGCAGGATGACGCCAGCTCGCTTATAGTGGAATCCTTGGTAATAGATTTTCTCTAATACCTGCATGGCAGCTTTGACGATAACCTGTGTCGAAGAAGAAGGTGTTGGCAAGGTCATGGTGCGGAACATATCGTATTGCGGTAGGTCGTCCCGGAAATGGTTAGTGTCAATGAATACTCCTACAGCACTTGCTACCTCATGGAAGTGGCGGAGCTTCTCTGCTGATTTGGCAGCATCGTTGGCGATATGGGGCTTGATGTCGTCTAAGTTCATCAGCATGTTAGGGAAGGTACGGGAGGTGCAGATGCTTTTCTTGTTGGCCTTTTCCAGCTCGTCCATAGGGATACAGTCTATACCCTGCAGCTCCTTCCATGTACGTTGCCCTACAATATTGAAAGTCATGTGTACCCATGATTCCGTTTTGTTCGCAAAATCCCATGCCGTTTTTATCTGCGCTTTCATGAGCCGTTCGCCCCATCTCCGCCCAATGCCCCATACATCCGCAATGGGGAAAAGAGAAAGAGCCTTTTTCCTCTTTTCGTCATTATCGATCACACAGCAATGGTGGTAGCCAGGATATTTCTTGGCAAATTTACTGGCGATCTTTGCTAAGGTCTTCGTGGTAGCGATGCCAATGCTTACTGGGATGCCCAAGCCCTGGTAGATGCGTTGGTGTAGTTGCTCGCCCCAAGCCTTGAGAGCTATGCCATCCATGCCATTGAGGATACAGAAGGCTTCGTCTATGGAATAACGGTGGAAATCGGGAGCTTCGCTGCGAACCATATTCATCAGTCGCCGGGTCATGTCGGCATAGAGTTCGTAATTGCTAGAGAAAGCATATATAGGCTGTCCGGGAAATAACCGGCTGAGTTGGTAAAAAGGAGTTCCAGCCTTAATGCCCATCGCCTTCGCCTCATTGCTACGTGCCACGACGCATCCGTCGTTATTGGAAAGAACGACGACAGGCTTTCCTTCTAAGTCAGGTCGGAAGGACCGCTCGCAGCTCACGTAACAGTTGTCTACATCAACAAGGGCATAATATCTCATTGTAGAAGGGTTTGGGAGGGTGATTAGAACTTTGGTTGCCTGATTCTCCGGTTGCACCGTCGTTTGATAGTATATACGACGACACCCCAGATGCGGAAGTTTGTCTGGTCGTTTGTGATCTTAAAGACAGGATATTTAGGATTTGCGGGCTTTAATTCGATATACCCATCTCGGAGATGAGTGTCATCGTAATACTTCATCGTAAATTCTTGATTGTAAAAGACCACAACGATATCACCATTTTGTGCTTCCAAGGACCGGTCCACGACCAATAGGTCGCCGCTGTCAATGCCAGCCCCAATCATGGAATCTCCATTGGCACGTGCATAAAACGTTGTGTCGGGATGCTCGATCATGTCGTGGTTGAAGTCCAATGGCTCCACCTCATAGCTTTCTGCTGGAGACGGGAATCCAGCCTTAACTCCGAGAGCGCAATCCAGGCTCAAGGGCTTGCTAAAGGCGCTGGGCAAAATGGTAACTGCTGGCATAGAGGTTGTTTTTGTCTTCTTGATCGTCATAGGGCACTAATCTATTGCATGCAAAATTACGAAATATTTCTTGTATTCTCTCATCTGGCGCAATTTTGTTTCCCCTGATTGAAGGCTAATGGATCAAATTTCGAGACAATCTTGCAAATCCTTTGTGATTTAAAAAAATAATAGTACTTTTGTTGTTTGAGAAAGCAAGACCAGTCAAATAGCAAAGATCAATATCCATGGAACAGGATCTCATAGATAGGATAAATCGTGATGATGAGAAGGCATTTGAGATGCTCTATTATCGCTATTATGCCCCCTTATGTGCTTTTTCCATGCTTATCGTCAACGATAGAGGATTGGCTGAGGAGATTGTAGACGATGTGTCTTTCTCATTATGGGAACGACGGAGACAATTGACGATTGATACGATAGAACCTTACCTCTCTCGTGCTGTCAAATACAAGAGCCTTACGGAGATTGCTTCTGCCCGGTACCGCCATACTGCACTTGCAGAAAATATTTCAAAAAAGGAAATCATCGAAATTCATAGATAGTGTGTTGTATACGGATGACCATCCGTTGTCGCGGCTCTTGGAGATAGAAATGTCTGCGAAAATAGATGAGATTATCAATAATCTTCCGGATGAGTGCAGAAGGGTTTATCGAATGAGCCGAGAGGAAGGCAAAAGCAATCAAGAGATCGCGAAGGAAATCGGCATCTCTGTCAATACCGTGAAATACCATATAAAAAAAGCGCTTCGTGTCATTTCTTCCCAATTGTTATCTTATCTCATTCTGGACTTGTTGATGAGATGAGGCAGATGGATCACATGGGGATTTTGGTGGATTTTACTTAGAGAGTGATTCCTTATTTTATTTTTTTTCTCATTCCCACTACCCCAGTGGAGAATAATCCAGACATGTATATAGGAACCCAAACCATGGAAGAAAGTCAGAGACAACATATCGACCAGTTGCTGGAAAAACTTTGGACTGGAGAGATTTCAGTCGAGGAGTTGCAGGAATTGCGGGCTTGGACATGCCGCAGTGATAGGAATAAAGAATATACCCGTCATTTCGTGCAAGTGGCCATGGCTGCAGATATCCGTATGAGCCGTAAGCAGTTTGATACAGATCAGGCCATCGCTCGTTTCCATCAGCATTGCCTCCAAGAGCATGGGGATTTGACTCGTCCAGATCAGCCTCAGGGGAGGTGGTTGCGGAGAAACTGGCTGTATATCGCAGCGGCTGTAGTGCTTATCTTGGTCATTCTTGCACCTTGGAAAGCCTATCGTTATGGATCGGACACTGTCAAAAAGGAGTTTGCCCAGTTCCGGTTTACTGCTCCTAATGGTTCGAAAGTGACCATGACCCTTCCCGATGGGTCAATGGTTACACTCAATGCCGGCTCATCCCTTGTTTGTTCACAAGGCTTTGGCATTACGAACCGAGAAATTATCCTGCATGGAGAAGGGCAGTTCAAGGTTGCACATCGTCGGGATCTGCCGTTTAGCGTTAAAACCCAGGAGTTAGTTGCCCATGATATCGGCACTGAGTTCATATTGACAAACTATGATGAGGATCCCACTGCTAAGTTAGTCCTCATAGAGGGTATCGTTTCCTTGGATAATCTTGTCGCACATACCTCATCGATTGCAAAGGATAAGGGTGAATGTCTGGTCCTTGACAAGCATACAGGGGAGATAACGAGGACGCTTGCTACGACAGCAGCGGAGCAGGCTGGCAATATGGATATCCTCACATTTGAAAATAAGTCGCTCGGAAGTATTGCCCATGAACTGCAACGCTATTATGGAGTCAAGATTGTTGTCGGTAAGGAAGTGTCAGGAAAGAGATTCTATGGCTATTTCAATAGGCAACATGACAGCATCGATGATATTTTCCGAGACTTGTCTTCCACAGGGCAATTCTCCTACCGGAAAGGCAAAAACAATATATACTATCTAAGTAAATGAAACATACCTTATAATATATGAATATAACCTATCCAAATCAATAGTAACATGGGAATAATCAACAAAAAAACGCTGGCAGTGGCAATCTGTGCATTGAGCCTATCACTGCCGGGATTCGCCCAAAGTTTCACGCTCAATGCGAACAAGATTACCGTGAAACAAGCTATGAATGCCCTGCAACAGCAAACGGGCTATTCGTTTGTGTTTTATGCTTCGGACTTAGATGTAAACAAGCAGATAAGTATCCAAGCGAACAATGTTTCATTGCAGGAGGCAGTCAGACAGATCTTAGAGGGTCAGAAGGACTTGACTTACCGTATTGAGGATAAGCGGATTATCGTCAAGCATGCTACGCCTCAGACTTCTCAGCCAGCCACAAAGCAGAATGGCAAGCGCCATACGGTAAAAGGTAAGGTGGTGGATGGTAAAGGGGAACCTATTATTGGCGCCACCGTTATCGTAAAAGGCTCTAAAGTGGCAACTGTGACGGATGTAGATGGAAACTATGTGCTGCAAGATGTACCAGAGAATGCCAGACTCGTTTTCTCCTCACTCGGCTTCGCTTCCAAGGAGTTGGGGAGCAAGAGCGGAACTCTTGACGTTTCCCTTGGGGAAGACCAACAGGTTCTCAATGAGGTTGTCGTGGTAGGCTATGGTATACAAAAGAAGGTCGACCTCACTGGTGCGGTGTCTTCGGTGAAAGGTGATGACTTGACCCTTCGTCCAGTGACGGACGCGTCTCAAAGCTTGCAAGGCTTAGTGCCTGGTTTGCTTGTTACCAATGGGAGCGCGGGTCGTCCGGGTGCCACTGGTACGCTTACCTTACGTGGTCAAGGCAATCTCTCGGGTACGGGTACTCCCTATGTATTGGTGGATGGTATTGAAATGAGCCTGTCGGATGTCAACCCCAATGACATTGAAAGCATCTCCGTCCTTAAGGATGCTGCAGCCTGTGCTATCTATGGGGCACGTGCTGCCTATGGCGTGATCCTCGTTACGACAAAGCAAGGTGTGGAGGGGAAGATGCGTGTCAACTATCAGGGCACAGTGGGTTGGAGTGCTCCTACGGTGTTGCCGGAGATGGCAAACGCTGTGGATTTCACTACCTTTTGGAATGATGGTGTCACAAATGCCAATTCTTCCAGGAGGTACAGTGATGAGAAGATTGCACTTCTCAAACAATATATGAAAGATCCGACCAGTGTCGACCCTTGGCAGGAATTGGATCCGACGGCAAGCATGAACCCTGCATTTGAAAATAGCGAAAAGGGTATTGGTAACGTGGATTATTTCAAGCTTCATTATAAGGACTACGCTTTCAAGCAACGTCACAACCTTAGTTTGAGCGGTGGAGGCAAGGCAGCGCAGTACTATGTCTCTGGTGGATATCTCAAGGAAGATGGCATCCTACGCTATGCAAAGATGAATTTTGAGCGTATGAATCTCTCGACGACCATTAGCTCGGAGCTCACCAAGTGGCTCAAGTTAAAGATGGGAATGAAGTTTACTCACTCCGTGTCGCACAGTCCCTTTGGGGATGGAGGACTCAGTGAAGGCTTCTACCATTCTCTTGCCCGTTTCCGTCCTACGATATCAGTGGTGGATCCTCATGGGCATTTTACAGAGCTTTCTATGATCCCATATCTTCAGAGTGGGACCTATACCACCAACAAGCGCGATCTTTTTGATCTCCAGCCCAGTCTGATCCTGACACCCATCAAAGGATTGACCATCAACTTTGACTATACCTATAAGTATGTGGCGAATAATTATGACGCGCTCAACGTAGCACCTCTGATTTATGGAGCAGATGGAGTAAGCACGTCAAAGGGTGCACGTAGTGAGCTCGGCGTGGCAAAAGACGGGAGATACACTCGTTATAATACCCATACGCATTATCAGAGCATCAATCTTTATGGTACCTATTTGTTCTCCTTCAACAAGCAGCATAACTTTACGGTCATGGGTGGATATCAGGAGGAAGACAATCATTACGATTATCTGCGTAACTCCATTACCGGGCTCTATTCTACCAAGAATCCGAATGTGAGCATGGGTACTGGTGACAAGACGGTTACGGATGTGCGTAATGGATGGGCAACACGTGGCTTCTTCGGACGTATCAACTATGACTATGAAAACAAGTACCTACTTCAGGTAGACGGGCGGTATGATGGTTCTTCGCGTTTTGCCAAGGGCCATCGATGGGGATTCTTCCCTTCCGTGAGTGCAGGATGGAACATTACCGAAGAGAAGTTCATGGAACCCCTTACAAAAGTGCTCTCCCACCTGAAGATCAGGGGCTCTATCGGACGGCTTGGTAACCAGAGTGGTGCAGCCCTCTATACCTTTGCGTCGACCATGTCATTAAGTGGCGGATTAGGTGGATACTACTTTGCTGATGGCAGGCACATGTATCTTAATGCGCCTGGAGTAGTCAACCCAGCTACCACATGGGAGAAAGTGAATAGTAAGAACTTGGGCCTTGACTTTGCGCTTTTCAATAATACCCTGACGGGTAGCTTTGATATTTTCCAGCGTACGACCAAGGACATGTTAGGGCCAGGCGTTGACTTCCCCGATTTCTTTGGCGCATCTGCCCCGCAAACGAATAATGCCTCAATGCGGAACCGTGGTTGGGAACTTGTACTGAACTATCGTGGAAAAATAGCTCATCAAGTGGACTATCAGGTAGGTTTCTCTATCTCTGATGCTACGGCTGTCGTGACGGACTATGCTAACCCAACGGGCACGAATCCGGAAAGCAATTGGTACACGGGCAAAAAAGTCGGCGAGATCTGGGGCTACCGTACGGATGGTATCCTCCAGACACAGGAGCAGGCAGACGAATACAACAAGACTCATGACAATAGTTATCTCACGCCCCAGAAATGGACACCTGGCGATGTTGCCTTCCGTGATCTGAATGGGGACAAGAAAGTGAACAAAGGCACCAATGTCCTTGGTGACATGGGAGATTATACAGTTATCGGGAACACAACCCCACGTTATCAATATACACTCAATGGAGCTGTAAGCTGGAAAGGTATCACCCTGAGCGTTATGTTCCAAGGGATTGGCAAACGTGATTGGGACCCAACGGGTAGCGTCTATTTCTGGGGAAGCAGTTCGTATGCTCAGGTCACGGTGTTCAAAGAGCACCTTGATTATTGGACAGAGGATAACAAGAATGCCTATTATCCCAAGCCTTATATCAATTCTGCAGGTGCAGTGGGGAAATACAATGCCAAGACTTCAGGCGAGCCTACCGACCGCTATTTGCAAAATGCAGCTTACTGTCGCTTGAAGAACCTTACGTTGAGCTATGACCTGCCAGCATCGCTTATCGGAAAGTTCAACCTTCAGCAGGTGCGTGTATTCTTCTCTGGCGAGAACCTGTTCACCATTACGAAACTCAAGGGGATGTTTGACCCAGAGTCAATCTTCACTTCAAATGGCTATACAGGAGAAGGAGGAAAGAATTACCCCATGAACAGAGTATTGTCCGTAGGACTAACAGTAAGTTTATAACCATAAAAAAGAACTTTTATGAAAATCAAGAATATGATAATTTGTGCCTGTGCAACCATTTTCCTCACAGGATGCTTTAGTCTTGACAAGTCACCAGAGGGCGTCATCTCGACAGATCGCCCTTTTAGTTCCTTGGGAGAGATGCAAAGTTATATTGACCAGTTCTATGAATCAGGGCTTAGAGCCCAGGGATTCGTGGGATGGGGTACTGGATTTATTGCCAATGGCGACCTGCAAAGTGATAATATGTCGGCAGGTTCGGTTAACACCCGCTTGAATGGAGAGATGACGCTGAGCAATGCGTCAAAGTTGGGTACTTATACTTATATACGAAATGTAAACTACTTGCTCAATAACCTTGACAACTGTGATGAGAAGGGAACAGCTGATTATAAGCAGTGTGTTGGTGAAGGTTATTATTTCCGTGCGTGGTATTATTATCAGCTGTTGCAGAACTATGGGGAAGTGACTTGGCTGAGCAAGCCCCTCGATCCCAATATTGAAGAGATGCAACTACCACGCCAGAATAGGATCCTCATCGTGGACAGCATCTTGGGCGACCTTGACAAGGCAATCGCCAATCTGAAAGCCCAGAACAGCAGCGCGTCCATGCGGGTGCATAAGGACGTGGCAAGAGCCCTGAAGAGTGAGGTAGCCCTTTTTGAGGCGACATGGGAAAAATACCATCGGGCGAAGAATGATGCTTTCTATGACAAGACGGTGACGGACACGAAGATCAAGGATTATCTGGAAACTTGTGTGGCAGCCTGCAACGACATTATCAACCGCAATGTGTGGCACATTTATTCAACCGGTAATCGGTTGGATGACTACCGTAAGATGTTCCAGACAGAAGACTTGAGCAACAATCCGGAAGTGTTCTGGTTCAAGCGTTATGATGGTGACCTGATTGGCAATAATGTGGATCGTTATCTCAACCAAGGAGGGGGCAGCATCGGGATTACAGCGTCGCTGGTTGATGACTATCTTACGATTGATGGTAAGCCTTTCACTGGCGACCAGAAGTTGAATGCCAAGAAAGTCTATGGTGAGGAGTTGAAACCTACGTTGAGAGATCCACGGCTTGCACAGACTGTGGCAATGCCCGGACAGACCTTACGCCCAGACCAACCCCAGGGCTTCCAGTTACCTCCTCTAACAGGTTCCGGGTACAATAAAAATGAGAGTGGTTACTCTATGTTGAAGTATGTCCAGATAGATTATACCGGCAATCTTGATGCCGAGTTCAAGGGATCGACACCTGGGATTCAATTCCGTTATGCTGATATCCTGCTCAACAAGGCTGAGGCTTTGGCAGAACTCGGTGGCGCTGCGCATGCATCTGAGATTATCAGCACCTTGCAACCCTTGCGCGACAGGGTAGGGATGCCTGCCGTTGACTTTGACAGGGAGTACAATACTGATCCTGACTATCCTTTCCATGCGTTAGACAAATATATCCAAGTAGTGCGCCGTGAGCGCCGGGTTGAGCAAGCTTTGGAAGGTCGCAGGTTCATGGATATCTGCCGTTGGGCTGCCGCTGATGTGCTCATTGTCGGTCGGCAGGCAGAAGGTGCGCTCTTCACAGGCAGTAACTTGGAGGGTAATGCCGCATACGGCAATCAGTTGAAATATGACCAAAGCGCCAACAATAATCTTTTTCTAACAGGAAATCCAGGAGATGCCTATCGCTATATCCTGCCCGTCAATCCAAGCAGTTACCCTGATGGATGGAAATTTAACTTGAATCGAGACTATCTGCTACCTATCCAACCGCGCATGCTATCGTTGACGAATAATGCGTGGACTCAGAATCCCGGTTGGGATGAATGATGATCAGTGATTGATCAATGAAGATCCGCAATCTCCCCTTGTATGAATAGGATGATTGCGGATCATTTTTTTGGAGATCGCTTGCCAACGTTAGCCTTTTACTCTTTGGACCAAGGCCTCGCGTAGGTCATCTCCACTGTCCAGTCCAAGCTTCTTGCGGATATTGCCTCTTACAGTCCCGATATTGCCCATGCGCTTGTTTGTCGCTACGGCAATTTCTTTGAGCGTCATGCCTTTGATCACCAGGTTGCAGACCTCAAGCTCTGTGGGCGTGAGTTGTGGGAAGATCTCGCCAAGGTTACTTAGCTTGTCACTTTTTTCCTTATACAAGTATTCACCCAACAGAATGAGGTTGTCACGGGTGCGCCGTGACAATTTGCCTACCTTACTGTAGTTTAAGTCGAGACTGCTTTCTGCCTTGCGGCATATCTGCACGAGGGTGACCATCTCTACCTTGCTCATGCCAAACATGTCGAGAATAGAATCTTGCAGTTGTTTATAGTCGCTGAGCTCATGGGATGTGTTGCCTATGAAGATGCGCAACGCGATCATATAGAGCCAGATGCATGCCATCACGAAAGCGAAAATAATGGTAAATTGAGATGCCACGACAGTGGGGTTGATGGCGTACGCCATGCCCAATGACGCCAAATAGATGGCAAATAGCCATGTAGGTGCATTCTTTAAGAGTCCCATGCAAGTAATGAGGAAAACGGTGAAGCATACAGCTTCGTTCAAGACAATATTCTCAAAGACCGTGGTGAATGAGCCTTGTGCTGTGGCTGCCATGTAGACAATGCCTAAGCCTTCTAATAATTGCGTGATAACTGCCGAGGTGAAGAACGCCTTGCTCAGACTCACCTTATTATATATGTAGAGCAATAAGAGGATGAGACTACTCATCCATACGGAGAAAGAGATACCATCTAATATAGCTTGGTCATCGCCCCATATATTGAACGCAAAATGAAGAGGCAGACCGATGATTGCCAATAGCGAGAATACCAGAAAGACTGTCAGGCGTGTTAGTTCAATACCGTCATGAGCACGCTTGCCGAAAAAGTCCATACCCAACTGATAGAAGTATTTCTTTCTCTGTTTGAGTTTTATAAGATATCGTTTCTTCATGCCCTGTCTGTTACTTCTTTACTTGCATGTCCTATATCAATCCCTTCTTTGTGCCGCTTGAAGATGCCCTTCAATGTGCCTCTTTTTAAGCCAACGGGGGGGGCAGAAACAGCATGCTCGCTTTTCACTGTCAGCTTCAGGAGCACCTCGCGAAGGCCTTCGTTGGGTCCCAACTGCAGTTTCTTCCGAATATTCCCCCTTACTGTGCCGATGTTGCTCAGGCTCTTGTTCATGGCAATGGCGATTTCGTTCTGTGTCATGCCTCTGAGAATCAAGCGGCATACCTCTAATTCCGTGGGTGAGAGTTGTGGAAGGGCATTGCCTAAGTCCATCAGCTTTTCACGTCGCTCATTGCGCAGGAATTCACCCAAGCTGATGAGATTATGGCGTGTTTGTTCGGAAAGCTTGCTTACCATCTTACGGTCGACGGACTGGTCGTGACCTGTCTTGCGGCAGAGTTGTATGAGGGACACCATTTCCGTCTTGCTCATGTTGAACATCTCAAGGATAGAGTCTTGTAGTTGCTTATAGTCATTGATCTCGCGGGATGTTTTGTTGAAGACCGTGCGCATGAGAATCGCGTATCCCCATACGCATACCATCACAAAGGCGAAGGGCAGGACGAACTGTGATCCTGCCACGGTGGGATTGATGAGATAGGCAATGGTGATGGTCACAATAAAGAGCCCGAGCACCCATGAGGGAGCATTACGCACCATGCCGATGCAGGAAACGAGGAAGTTAGTGAATGTCAAAGCTTCGTTCATGATGATCAGCTCATGGTGCAGGGATGTTTGTTCGGGTGTGCAGGCTAAGGTCAGGTAGAGGATGCGAAAGCTTGTCAAGAGTTGGTAGGAGATGGACAAGGATAGGAATGCAGTTTCCAATCGTAGCCGTTTCTGTGCATACAAGCCTAAGATCACAATGGCACAAATCCAGATAGCGATGGAGATCGAGCGGAGGATGATCTCATTATTGCCTACCCAATTGAATAGAAAGTGAAAGGGCATGCCCACGATGACCATTGCCGATGCCACCATGAACACCATCAATTGCATTTGATCCAACCTTCCGTTCGCCCGTTTGCTGATAAATGCGTGCAAAGCCTTACTGAATTTTTCTTTCACTTGCATGTTGCAAATATAGTATTTTTTTTACACATTGCATCATTTTGAACCTGTTTTTTATGGTTTTGCATCATTTTGAACCTGATCAAAAGTCCTATTTACGTCTCATATATCTTACTTTTGCAAAGCTAACGACCGCCACAAAGGCAAAAATTGAAACGAATCTCTTAATAATAGCAAATGAACATAATAAAGGCGAAAACATGAAACATCTTTTTACACGAACAAGATTCAAATTTTCGGATCTCCCCGGTATCCTCGTGATGCTGTGGATATGCCTTGCTTCTATGCATGGCTTAAAAGCATCAGGACAGAATGTAACGATCTCGCCCTCATCGGGTAGCCTCATTGCGGGGTTGACCTATGAAGGTGAAGTAGGCTTTCAGAATGGATGGTCATCACTTTGGCGGCACAATCAATTGCCTCTTACCTTGCATGTATCAGACAAAGCAGACCTTACTGAGAGTGGTGTGCTGAAAGACCCTGCTGGCAATATCCGACTTGACACCGACCGTAATCTTTATGTCGTGATGGGTGGCACGAGTGTCACCACTTACTTGAGTATCTCTCTGCCCAAAGGCTTCCGCTTCACGGGTTACCGCATGGTGCTGCTCAATGACATGAACGGCAAAAGCTACGGCGGCTTCAGCTTGAAGAGCATCAACAAGCGGATGTATGAGACTGGGAAATTATTCGACTATAACAATCCTTTGGCTTCCACAGCGGTCATGGGTAGTACAACAAATGATTCAAAAGAATATGTCATCGAACGTACCAGCAAGACGGAGACAGATATGGGCAACAACCTGTATTTCTACTTCTGGCGAGAGAGGGACGCTTACTATGGAGCCACCATCAAGTCAATTGAACTCTACTTCACTGCAGAAAGTGAGTTCCAGGCCGAAGGCGTGCCGGGGACTCCCGACGAGATTATCAGTGATGGCGTGAACATGGTAGGTTCTGAATTCACGACTGGCAAGCTCGACTTGGGCGTGATACAGCCGAACTCTAAAGGCGGCGCAACTTACTATAGTTACGACTACGAGAACGTGATTGACCTCACGGCGAAGAACTGGCTTTATCAGGAGGACGCAGTATCTGGTGGTAAACTGCCGGAAACCGCAGGCAGCGGAAAGATCCAAGTGCTGCAAAACGATGGAAAACTTTACTATGCTTTAGGAAATGGTACTTATTATATTGAAACTCCAACCGACACAAAAAACCAAAATGGCAAGACAATCCCCTTAGGCTACCGCATCACGGGCGCACAAATCAATGCCCATTATGGCACAAAGGCATCAGCCTCCAACATCGTCTACGGAACAAGAGGAACCATTTCGTATAGTGTTAGCAGCTGGCTTTGGGGGACTACAACCTACTATCTTCAGACAGACGGCACTTGGGACACCAGTCCCGCTACCCAATGGACACTGACTAATGGCAAGTTGAAGAGCGGCAATACGTATCTATATGTTCAGACCTCCGGCAGGTATTATATCGCCAATGGAACAACTGATGTCAACAAGGCCAGTAGCTTCACAGTGAGCAATGGACGTGTCATGTGGGGCGACAACTATTTGTTATTTAATAGTCGTTCTTCAAGAGCTCTATTCTCCTCAAGCAACAATTCTGTCGCATCTTGGAACGCAATCTCCGGGCAGGTCACCAACCCTGCCTACACCCCCTCGGAATTCACGCTCAGCCTCTATGGCACGAGCGGCACCGATGTGGAAGAAATGGCAAAGGTCAGCAGCAATAACAAAGATCTTACTCTTGAGGTCAGCGATCTGAACAACGACGCGGTGAAGTTTACTATCTCCGGTCTTGCCGATGGCTCAAAGGCACTCATCACCTACAACCTCACGATGGAGCAGTTGAACCCCTTTATCAACACACTCGACATCGTGTGCCATTCAAAGAAGGCTGATAATTTACAAATGACGCAGCAGTTTACCAGTAATGACTTCCAGGTGGCAGGAGGTCAGTTCCTCTTCTACGTGCCATCTGATTTCGTAGGCGAGGGGGGTACTTGTAAATTCACGTTCGAGAACCTTACCAGCAAGTATATGGATGATACTTATGGGAAAGGAACTACGGGAAATTCACGCAACTATTTGGTCAAGTCAGCTTATTATAACAAGTATGGCGATGGCAAACAGTATCAAGCTAAGGGCACAGAACACGCTTCCGATAAGGTATATAGTGAGGAATGTGGGAATCAGGCGTTCAAGTTCAACAATGCCGCCGAGTTGGAGGCAGCAGGAGCAACGGCTACAGCTTCTACTTTGGAGGAATATCCTTACTCAGGGGCTTTGTACACCTCTCAGGGTGGTACGTTTACTTCAGACATCGAGTTGGCCATTAACGGTGAGAAGAAGTGCTACCTCTTTGCTGGTGATGAGACACGCTATAACATCGCGCCCACCACAGCCATGGAGCACCGCTATTATGCTTACTATCTGATGGATATCCAACTGCTCGTGAAGGACTACAATGCTAAGTGCGATCTGAAGGAACTCTATAAGACCACTTGTTATGAGGGCGACTTAGAGAAGCCTATGTATGGTGGTACCTTCAAGGCTTATGACACGGAAACTGGTGCCGAGATTCCCAGCTCGAAGGCTTATCTCACGGTCAACATGATGAAGCAAGCCTTGGGAACTGCATTGACAGAAAAGGGAGCGTCGACCGATCAGATACTCTATCTCGACTACACCAACCTCTACTCGGTGCTCGTGGAGAGCAAGGAGAGCATGGCTCAGATGAAGGGTGCACTTAACCCCAACTGTCTTATCTTCTTCCCCGAGCGTACTACGTTCGACGAGGACAACTACGTGCAGAAAACGCAAAGTGGTGGTTTCCGCGCTTGCAAGAACATTGTTATCACCGATAAACAACCCTTCTACTCACCCTATAAGATATCTGTGCCGGCAGAGAACTATGCGGCTTATACTCGGAAGATAGAGCTCGATGGATATAACAAGACCGCGCTCGCTACCCTGGTACTGCCTTTCTCTATAGAAGTTAGTGAAGGCGTGCATGCCAACGACAAGTGCAAGATCTCACTCTACCGAATGAAGGAAGAGGGTGGTCTAACAACAGATAAGGAAGAAGACTATACGGGCAAGGACTTCTGGGGTAAGGCTCAGTTTGTTCCCATTGAGGTAGCCCGAACCATGCCCAACATGCCTTACATGGTCAAGGTGGAAGAGACTTCTGGCGACGAAAAGATTAACTTTGAAGTCCAGCAATATGGCTCCGACGTTGAAGCTTCTATTAGTGATAATCCAGAGTCTGGTAATTTCATGAATGCAGACGACTATACGTTCATGGGAGAGACCGGTACGGGAACCATCGGTAGTGATCAACATAAGTTTACTCATTTCGGTTCTTACTCTGGCAAGAAGCTGAGTAAGGATGGCGGTTGGTTCTACTTTGCCAATAGCAAGTTCTATAATTCTAAGAACCTCAAGGGCCAGTATCTGTACATGTACCCGTTCCGTGCTTACTTTGGGCACAAGTCGAGCAATGGGGCCAAGTTGATGAATGGCTTTAATGTGACTTTCGATGATTGGGCAACAGGTATAAACGACATTACGACGGAATCGGACAATTCTGGTTTGCAACTCACGCCGAGTCATGGAGCACTCTTCATCCGTTCATCCGCGCAAACGTCAGTAACAGTAATCAGTGCAGCTGGGGCTACAGTGTTCCGCACTGCAATGAGTGCAGGAGAAACCAAGACAGTAAACTTGAGTGCAGGTATCTATATTGTGAATGGAAAGAAAGTAATCATCCCTTAAATAAAGAAAGTGCAATGATGAAGAAAAAATATATTGTACCACAAGTGGAGGAAGTTGAGGTTGACATGATCTTGCAATTCTTAGCAGGTAGCGATCAGCCTGATCATGGTGGGGCTAAGTCTAACCGTCCTTTTATAGATGATGAGTTGGACGAATGGCTTGATGATGATGGTTGGGAATAGACTTTTAGAGGTTTTCCCTATTTGATAGGAATTAAAAAATCAAGTCTAATGATAAATGGGGTGGTGGTCGCTTTAACAGCGATAGCCACCCTTTTTTTTGTCTTCATTGGAGTGATATGAATGAACGAGGCATCCCCTCCATCTCTTCTTGAGCGTGAAAGGGATGCCTTGTTAAGGAATTCAGCATCCGTGAAAGAGAGTCTGTCTTTCTGGATTAAGCCTTGGCAGCAAGTGGAGCAGCCTGAACATAAGCACGGGTAGCCAGGTCCTTGTCAAGCATGAAGAGACCGAAGCCGTTGTCCTTGATCATCTTAAGGTTATCAATGATGTTCTTGGCATTTTCCTCCTCTTCTACTTGCTCGTCGATAAACCATTTCAGCATACTCTGTGTAGCGAAATCCTTCTCATCGATGGAAAGGGTGTAAAGCTCATTGATCAAGGCTGTTACCTTCTGCTCGTGGGCAAGAGCCGACTCAAACACGTCGAGCGGAGACTTCCATTCCGTAGGCACGGCATCGATTGCCTTCAGGTTAACGCGACCGTCGCGCTGTACGATGAAGTTGAAGAAGATCTTGACATGATCCATCTCCTCTTGGTACTGAACATCAAACCAATGACCTATTCCCGGCATGTTATTGGCATAGGAGTAAGCCGACATTGACAAATAAAGATAAGCCGACCAAAGTTCGGCATTAATCTGCGCATTCAGCGCGTCTTCTACTTTCTTATTCAACATAATATAATGAATTTATAGTTATATGACAAGAATATACATTTTCCGCAAAGATACTGCAAACCGAGCGAAATACAAAATAAAACTTGTTTTATTTTTATTTCCGAGGTGCCGCGTATCTTATGGAAAGATACTGCAAACCGAGCGAAATACACGATTTGATTGATAATCAAATCTTCTAAAACTTGTTTTATTTTTATTTCCGAGGTGCCGCGTATCTTATGGAAAGATACTGCAAACCGAG
>ERZ779941.407-NODE-407-length-19337-cov-3.491650_pt1 | contig 19337 bp, 14 predicted proteins | sample MGYA00511952_ERZ779941 | MGnify/ENA primary metagenome ERZ779941 (study PRJEB29588, sample SAMEA2142846) | human gut metagenome | biome: human gut; feature: human-associated habitat; material: faeces | place: Denmark | collected 2008/2010 ...
AAATAAAACTTTAAGGAGGTTAAATTAGGGCTTATAAAGCACAGATTCGAGCAGGTTCACGTCAATCAATATTCCCATCCGGTCTTTCACCATATTAGGAATGTCTTCCATCAGCCGTTTTGCATTCTTGACGCCAACAACTTGTTTGTCGTCATTCACACCTATATATAATGTGCCACCCTGAGCGTTGGCAAAACCGCATATCCACTTCAGATATTCGTCGTGCCAGCTCTCCTTGTACTCTATGATTTGGCTCTCGCTTTTCATATCAGATTTCGTTAATCGTTTCTCTTAATATATCGTCATCTATCTGCCGGTAACGGTTAAAAGCTCGGCTTCCCTCCACGTGACCGCTCATCTTACCAACAATGTTGGGGTCTTTGACCACCTTATAAGCAGCACCGACAAAAGCCCGTCTTGCCATATGACTGCTTGCCACATCACAGATGCGCTTAATCTCCGTCTCTCCTGTTGTCGAATTGCGCACCTGCACATTCCTTGTTATGCTGCATATGAGAAGTATCTTCCTTATAGCCTCATTATATTTGTCAGGGCTGATAAATGGGAATAGTCGTCCTTTCTCGTCAGTACCCTTGTATTTGTTAATGAGACTGATGGCAGTTTTTTTGAGTGGAATGCGTGGTATTATGACGCCAGCCTTTTGAGATGCAGTGCGACTAACGAAATAGCGGAAGAGATGGGGATATATGAATATACCCATTTTCGAGCGAAGGTTCAAGCCATGGAAAGGCAAAAACCGAAGAAGAACCTCACTACGATGGGTTATCTTATCTTCTTTGGACGATAAACTTAGTAGAATTGTTGCCATAGAGATTGAGTCTTAATGGCACAAAGTTAAGCAATTTTTGGCGACATTCTGGCGACAAAGGCGTAGACAATGAGTATTTTAAATATCATTAAGAATTCAAAATTCATCCCAACTTACTGATAATTAATTCATTTTCGATTTCATACGATTTCACTGAATTTCGGTATAATGTGCCTGTCAGGCGCACAGATAATAATGTCAAATAACTGATTACCTGTTATTTGGCATTTTAACTTTAAAAATTATACGCTATCTCTGTGTCAAGATACGTCTCACTGGACGAAAGAAGCTTAGATGTCGAGATAAATTCTCTCGAGAATTTAGCAAAAGATGTGCTTTTCCTGTCAACCTTATGTCAACCTTTGTCAACCTAAAAACAGGTTACAAGCCCGATGCACAAAGGGTTTTGACAACCTGTCAACCTATTATATAAAAAAATCTCCAGTACATAGAAAGGAAAGCGAAAGCAAGCTTATTACTCATGACTATCACATATTCTGCAAATATTGCTTCGGTGCCATATTCATCCTTGCCTTAAACGCTGCGCGGAAACTACGTATATCGTTAAAGCCACATTCTTCGGCAACTTTCGTTATATTCGTTTCGCCCTGGTTAAATAACTGGATTGACATATGTATCCGATAATCATTGATAAAGTCAATGACAGATTTCCCGGTAATATTCTTCACCCGTTTGTACAAGGCAGAGTGGCTCATGTTCAACGTCTTAGCCAATAGAGTCACATCAAAGCTATCATTTGAAAGATTAGCCATAACAACATCCTTTAATTTCATGATAAACTTCTTGTCTTCCACGGAGCAATGCGAGTCATCAAAGATCCCACTATCCGTGCCAATAGCCTTTTTTTGTGCAACTCTTATCAGCAAGGCATGAATACGGGCTTTTAAATATCGCAATGAAACGGGTTTCATGATATAGGCATCGGCACCATATTCATAGGCAGACAACTTATCTTCGTCAAGGATTTTTGCAGTAAACATAATAACTGGGAGATCCACAAATCTGGGTTCCTTTCTCAATTGCTGCAAGAATTCGAAACCATTCATCACCGGCATCATGACATCGCAGATGATCAAATCCGGCAAATGTTCCAAAGCCATCTCTAATCCCTGTTTACCATCATCGGCTTTGATGATGCGGTATTCTGTCGACAGATACCTCTCCAACAAGTCTTGTGTCTCTTTTTCATCGTCGATGATCAGTATTAAATGCGATGCCGCAGGCGTCTGCAAGATTCTCGTGGGAAGAGTATTGTCAGTGATTTCCACATTCTCCTCAACGTCCTCTATCGTTTTTTCTTCCGTCATATCCACATCCTGCACAGGTATCGTGAAGGAGAAGTCGGAGCCTTTACCATAGATGCTTTCCACATGTATATCACCATCCATAACCTTGACAAGCTCTTTCACGAAAGCCAATCCAAGCCCATCTCCTTTAGTGCGCCTAGCACTGTCAGAACGAAAATACCGATTGAAAATCTTTCCGATATCTTCTGACTTGATACCCATCCCTGTATCGGCGACGTCAAACAGCAAGCGACCTTCCTCCCATGAGATATTTAATGATATGCTGCCACCAACCGGTGTATATTTGAAAGCATTTGAAACGAGATTAGAAAGAATGAGTTCTACCTTCTCATGGTCGAAATCCACCTTGAGGGCATGATAAGGAGTATTTAAACTAAAACTAATGTCTTTCTGATGGCATAATGCCTCATAGTCAACTGCCAATTTCCTGCAAAACTCGATAACATCACCATTCTCTTTGCGTAATGCTAACACTTCTGTATTCAGTTTCCTTATATCAACAATACGATTGATAAGGAGGTTAAGCCGTTGGACATTCTTGTATATCTTCTCTAAATAGCTGTATGGCACCTGAACCGGTCGTTTACTTGACTGTAGCAATTCTTCAATGGGTGCCGCGATAAGGAACATAGGCGTACGCAGTTCGTGGGTAATGCCTGAGAAGAAATTCATCTTCTCTTCTTCCAGGCGATCCTTCATTTTCCTCTCCAGTTCCCGTCTCCTTCTTGCTATCTTTTTCTTCTGCTCTCGAAAATAATATTTCAATACTGCATAGATTGCTGTCACCATCAGCAACAGCCACAGGATATCTGCCCACAACGTATTCCACCACGGATGACGAACGACAATCGCGAGTGCCGATGGCTCACTACTCCAATTACCGCTCTCATCAGTAGCCTTTACCAAGAAGATGTATTTTCCTGGTGGCACATTCGTATAGGATACACGGCGTAAATGCTCAACTGGCTTCCACTGTATGTCAAAATTCTCAAGTTTACATTTGACCTTTACCCTCGACGAGGTAAGAGCCGTAGGTATAGAAAAAGAGACGTCAAAGAAATTTTGATCATATTTCAAGCTGATCTTCCTGCTATTATTTGTAAGAGGAAGCACTACGCCACCATTGATAAGCGTTATTGCATCAAAGTACACTTTATTGCTCTTCTGCATCGTGATAATCTCATCCGGGTTAAAGCCAACCAATCCATCTGTACCGCCAAAATACATGTCCCGACCATTATAATAGCACGAGTTGTCACAATACTGCAAGATTCCGATATGATCATCTTTACCAAAATAGGTAAAAGATTTCTTGTGCGGATCCATACGGAACAGCCCTCTCTCTGTACCCAACCATAAATTCCGTTTCCTATCCATGGCAATGCTTACCACATGGGTGTCGGAGAGTCCAGACGACTGACCATAGTAATGGATGAGAAGACTCTGCGTATCAAGCATGCCAAACCTGCCATTTACACTGAACCAAATACGGTTACTGTGATCCACGAACATTGCCTCTACATTGTCGCCACCTCTAAACCCATGGATATGCTTGAGGATCTTACCTTGCCTACTAACTTGAAAAATGCCCTGGTCAGAGCTCATCCACACAGTATTGTTTCGGAAGCAAATAGAATTGACCCTTTCTGAAGCGATGCCATTTATTGCCCGGAAAATTCCTGCATGCTTATCATAGATGCCAGCATAGCGACCCACGACCCACAAATGATCATTGTCAACATTCAATATTTGCCATATATTATTATAAGGCAAGCCTTTAGGATTATAGATAGGAACATCCTGCACTTGGCGGGTGGAGAAAGAATAGCGATATAATCCTTTGCCATAAATGGCCATCCAAAGGTAATTCTTGTCTGCAGAGAGCGACAAGACATTGTCACCTGGCAGATTTCCCCTTTTCGTACTCAGTACCTCTAACCGTTTCGCCCTTTTGTCATAAATATTGAGCCCACCCCCATCAGTTCCCACATAAACAATTCCCTTCCTTTCCAACACTGCGGTGACAACATTGCTGGAAAGATGATTATCAGCAAGCGAGAGTGATCGGAAGGTATTGTATCGCTTCGTCAAGATATTAACGCCCCCGCGATAGGTTCCTATCCATAAGTTATGCTCATTATCTACCAACAGGGAATGTATTGCATCACTGCTGATCGAACTGTTTTGAGGAGTATAAGTCTGAAATTTGCCATTCCTGAGGATTGTCAAGCCCTCACAATCCGTGGCGAAGACTGTCGCCCCATCAAAATCCACGACTTCCTTTAAACTTGATGGCACATACGTTGCTACGGGTATCAACTGAAGATGGCGGTCTATCCTGAAAGCCAGACTGGGCGTATTGATTCCGAACCCAGCATAAACCAGGTTTTGCTTTTCACTAAAATATAAGGCATATTCATCATTCTGCTTCTCTTTAAGCTGAATGGCTATAGTACTTACGACTTTACGCTTCATCAGGTCATAGATCCATAAATTCTTGCTGGACATCATCAATACCCAATGGGACTTATATGCAGCTATGGCACCTATCTTGACATGATATGAAGGAAAGCAATTGGCAAAGTCGTACTTGCTTTTTTGGATAAAGACATTGCCAGAGGCTGTTAATGCGATCAATTGTCCCTGGACATGAATGAGTTGAAGGAAACTTTCTTGAATAGCCTTCCCGCCCGAACAGGCATGGTGGAATCTACCATCATCAAAAGAAAGGAAATCAAGCCCCCTGACTGTCCCAGCCCATATCCCATTTCTGTCAGGACATAGGGATTCTATATGGCTATCGGACAAAGACTGTTCATCGCCTTTCACATTTTTATATGTAATGAAACTGACTCCATCATAACGGCACAAGCCATTGAATGTACCCATCCAAATAAATCCTCGACGATCTTGCACCAATGCCTTGACTGTACTATTAGGCATGCCGTCCTGAACCCCTATGTGTTTGAAATACTGGGCACAAGACGGCATAGCCATCAAGAAAAGCGCGATGGACATCAAGATGTAGAACCTTCTGATCATGTTTCACTCATTTTCTTGCAAAAATACAAAAAAATATAAAGCACGGAGAATAATCGTGCATGAAACTTCAGAGACCCACCCTTATATCCTTTTCCTTTTTTTTCGGAGTAACATCAAGTTTCACTATCTTTCCTCTCTCCAAGGTTGCCTCAACGGTAGTATTACCCGAGGCGTGCAACTTAAAGTGAACATTCCACTGCTTTGGCCAGGCAGGAAAAAGATAGATCTTTCCTTCGGCTTCTTGCATAAGCATCTCTTGAAGGCCTATCTGACCACTTCCTCCCCAATTATGGTCAGGTGTCCAGTCATGGCCAGGGCCCCAAAAAGCAGTAAAGCGATAGGGACCGTCCGAAAGCTTATATTTCAAATATTCAGCAGCGACCTCTGTCTGTCCAAGACATGCCGCCCAAATATTCGTCTGTTCCCAACTAACATATCCCTTGAACTTTTTTACATACGGATCATATTTCCAAGTATTGAAGGCTATATTAAGGTTGGGCTTTCCTATTCCATAAATTCTCCATGGGAAAATAGGATAGAGATGTGTGGACTCTGAGCCGTTGATACGCGACCATACAACAGCTGGCGCCAATACTTGATGGCCATCAACCTCACGATAGTTAAGAGGGGGCAAGCTCTTGAGAAACCTTTCATCGTGGGCGATTGACGTCGTGTCCCCACCTTGCTTCTTCTCATAGTCGATCAGGTGCCTCGTCACTGTCATTAACCCAGCGATTGTCGAGGTGGAATTGTAAGCCATCTTGAAGGTCTCTGCTCCTGAGCCAGGATAGAGGATGAGTTTGCCATTCTCATCGGTCTCCCTAATCCCCCGCATACGTGCTAAATATCGGTAATGCTCGTCAAAAAAATCCAGCGACGAACGTACCAAAGGGATATATTCGGCTATATCCATACCCGTGTATCGATTGGCTTCAAAAGCCATCTCACAAAATTCCAACACGGTGTCCCAAGTATATTCCAGCCAAGCGTTATATTGTAAACCCTTATCGAAATAGCTTGGACGGTCCTTCCCATATTCATCATACTCTGGCAACCCGAAATTTTCTATCTGCTCTGTGAAGCAGGCACCATGATGATGCCAATACACTTGGCTACTCAACTCTGCATTACGTAATATGCGCTTATAGAAATCGAGCTGTTGTCGCATGATGTCTTCGTCGCCGCTCTTCAGCATGGGCCAATAGAGCAATCGCTGGTTCTGCGCCGTATGTGTCCCCCCGCCAACGGCGATAGTCAGGAGTGAAGGGAAAATCCTTGCCCACTAAAATCGGATCAAAGCAGAAGAGTCCTCCATTAAACTTTGTTGGCCACGGACTCATGGAATTACAGCCCATCATGTATCTGAACAATGTATAGTTGCGAGTATACTCAGCACTCTCTCCGTCACTTTCAATGAAGCTACGCAGCCAATATGCATTCCACCAACGGCGTGAGGCTTTACGGTCTTTCACAAGGTCAACATCATGCTCAATACGGTCCAGTTCATCCAGCCATGCGGTCTTAGAGCCTTGCAAGGTTGCTAAAACAATCTGAAAATGGAATTCACGTCCCGGCTTTCTCGCCGCGTAGTGCCATGCTTGATAGTCTGTTGACTGATATTTACCCTTGGAAGTCCCCTTGAACACGAGGTTATCTCCCGACAATTTCCCTCCGAATATCAAACCGCCTAAAGGATTATACATCTGAGGCTTGACTGCAAGCAAGCCCTGTTGCCTGACTGTAGCATCAAAAACCGTGCTGTCTGCATTGTGGTGAAAGAATATAATGCTGGATTTCCCTGTATCTACTGTGTCGCATAAAGTCTTAGCTCCTTCAGGCACTCCGAACTTGTAAGATGTCTGAAAGCTTTCCGACTGACGAATCGGTCGGTCGAAATATCGCCAGTTCTCGTATATCATCTCCACCCTCAAGTTTTTCTTTCCATGTACTTCAACATGTGCGACAGGATGGTATACATCCGCCCATATCGTCACCAACGTCTCTCCATCTGTGATCGTCAGATACCCGTCGTTAACGTGCAAAGTCTGTCTGAACTTGTCGATATGAATACCTGGTTCCAGTTTTATTCTGAACCTGCCCTGCTTCAACAGGGTGTTGAGCTCGTCAAACGAACCACTTCTACAAAGGTAAAATAAGATATCTCCGTTTTCCACCCACACATTCATCCCAATGCTGCCTCCTCCGACAGGCATGGAGCCTGAGGAATTAGAACTGGGGGTACGCCAGACGACATCTGCTGGCGCACCCTTAACGGCAAGAACAATGAGGGAAAAAATCCAAAATATGATTTTCCTTTTCATATATTACTCAATCGCAGATGGTGATATATATTCTATGCTGAGATCATCTATGTATAAAGGATTGTCATCGCTTGCCAAGGTCATATTAAATGATTGACCTTTCTTTAATAGCCCTGTACGGACGGCATAATGCACCCATTTGCCTTCACCAGGTTTATCTTCCCACTCAGTGAAATTGGGACCGAAGGTGAACGTACCTCCTTTCTTATATGCCCAGAAACTCACCTCGTAATATCCTTCAACGAAAACACCTCCCCAGTCGAAGAGTAACTGAACCTTGGAAGACTTCAGCTGTAATGCCTTAGAGCCTCGATAGACGTTATCAACCGCTACAGTTGGAGTCCCCTCCGTATAGTAAGCTATTCGGTCAGCGACAAAGGTCCACGGCTTAATGACATTCCCTGTAGAGTAGGTTTCATAAGTATCCTGGAAGACATAGGCCTTAGCACCTTCGGCTGTTTTTGCAGAAGAAGATTTTCCATTGTCGTTCATAGAATAAACCTCATATTTATTTCCTCCAGTAGAAGCAGTATAGTCCATAAATGAATTGTCTGTTGTGGTAGCCAGGTATTTACCATCTTTATAAATGGAATATGAGTTGGCGAAACGACCATTTGTCCATTTTAACAGGCAACCTTGATAATTGTCCACGGAGACCGATAGTGTTTTTGGTGCCCTTGGAAGGATACCTTTTGGTATGCCAAGGTATCCAGAATCAGCGGCATAGCCACGTGAACGCCATCCTCTGTCGTTGACAGCATAAACACGATATTCCGTAAGCGTATCAGGAGCTTTGCTATCCTCATATTCTGTTGACATAAGACTGTCTGCAATAACATCAAGTCCCCTGACAAGGATATAGTAAGAAGCATTGCTTACAGGTGTCCACGACAAGAATACCGAAGTGTCTCCCTTCGTGGCAGAAAGTTTTTCCGGGATGTCGGGCCGGTGAAGGGAATAGTCCTCGTTATCATTACAAGAATAAATACTGAGTGACAACACTAATAAAATGACATATATTATCTTTTTCATTGCAACCTATATTTAATTAATATCCTTCATTGTTTGGCAATAAATTTGGATTTGCATCAATGGCATCCTGAGGTATGGGCCATAGATAATTAGACTTCTTGAACACTTTATGTGATCCAAAGTCATATTTCTCGTCTGATGATATTGCGTTGAAAACATCCTCAGCAATACCCCATCGTCGGATGTCAAAATAGCGAATTCCCTCGAAGGCAAACTCCCATTTCCGCTCATCTTGAATTGTCTTCATCATTTGGGCAGCAGACTGTCCGCGACTTACATGGGGAAGACCGGCACGATCTCTTACTTTGTCTAGGATGTCGTACACACTCTGGTCCACTTGTCCTAACATGGTTTTTGCTTCCGCATACATCAGCAGCACATCCGTATATCTTAGTACAATAAAATCGGACTCATCTTCTTGTAAATAATCTATTTTATTGTCTTCGTTCATATATCCCTTGTTTAATGTCAACGGATAATCTTTAGCACATTGATTACTGATGTTGCACACAAAATCCTTTGTGTATTTCATGCCATTGCTAAGTACTGAATGGTCACCGATGTAATAGGTTGCCTCAAAACGAGGTCCACGATTGGCCCATACATCGCTGTCTACTACGGCTGTAGAACCCTGTGCCACCGTCTTTCCATCAACAAGAGGGTATGAATCCAACAACTCTGGTGTTATGGAGAATGATGCCCATGTACCGTTCATGCTTTCCGCTGGTAAGCCAGGCAGTTTACTGCCAAAAGGAGTATTGAAAGTAGAACCTTGTTTCGTTCCTCCCGCCGTATACTTCAAAGCAAAAAGGATTTCTTTATTATCCTCATTGCTATTGGAAAATATACTTTTATAGTCATCAAGAAATCCAACATAGGAAGAATGGATTGCCATTGTCATCAGTTCTTCTGCGGCTTTGACCGTATTTTCATAATCCTTATTATAAAGATAGGCACGCACTTTCATCCCTATGGCTGCTTGCTTTGTCGCCATCCCTGCCTTTCCACCATACGGGACTTCATCAAGGCTGTTAGCTGCAATGTCAAGGTCTGGAATAATGAGACTATCGGTAATGCTTTCACTGAACTCCTGGGCAACTTGGCCTCAGCAGGGGTATAGATATGGTCCACCATAGGCACTGCTCCCCACAAGCTCGTAAGGCGGATATAGCATATAGCACGGACAAAATGACTTTGCCCCATAATAAATTTCTGATAGTCCTCATTGAAATCTGACTTGTGCTTATCCATAGCATCCATGATCGTGTTTGCCCAGTATATGGTTTTATACAGGTTCGCATAAATGCCTGAAATGCCACTGGTCACAGGTGTAAGTTCCCCTCTCGAAATATCAAACCATGGGTTTGTCCAGCTATATTTGTAGAATCCCTCATCAGAGCATACACTCCAATAAAGATTTCCAGCATACGCACCATCATTCGCATCCGAATTGGTAGGACGTAATAGAGAATACAGACCTGTAATGGCTTGGTCAAAATCGGTCTTCGTATTAAAAAACGTCTCATTAGACACTGCATCTTCTGGCTTCAGATCTAACAAATCATTGCATGACATCAATAAAGCCAGACACGGTATTATAAGAAATATATAATATTTTTTCATTTGTTTCCCAATTAAAAAGATAAATCTAACCCTAATTTCATTGTCATAGCCTGAGGAATACCTCCACGTTCTCCCGCACCGTTGTAGCGTTCAGGGTCAAAGCCTCTGTAGTTTTTCTTGGTCCAGGTATAGACATTGGATGCAGAAACATAAGCCCGCAAATGAGTAAGACCAAGAAATTTGGTAGCAACGGCAGGAAAATCATAGCTCAAGACGATATCCTTCAATCGAAGATAAGAGCGATCCATTAAGAAATAACTATTGTAATAGTTGTTATTGGGTCCATTTTCCACCCAGAGCCGAGGAACTGTCTTGCTGGGATGTTCTGGAGTCCAGCGCTGTGTCCAGAACTGAGCAAAATTGGAACCCTGAAAGGTCGGTGTATAGTATTCGCAAATACCATAGGAATAAGCATCTGCAATGCCTTGAAAATCCATAGAGAAACCGACTCCTTTATAACTAAGTGATAAATTGGCACCATAAGTCCATGTAGGGTAATCCGTACCCATGATCTTGCGGTCGTAAGAATCAATAACGCCATCTGGCACACCGTCTTTTCCACTGATATCTTCAAAAACCAAATCTCCTGGTCCAGCTCCTGACACATGAGGGGAGTTATCAACCTCTTCCTGCGTCTGATATATTTTACCGGTCCATTTTAGCATATAATAGGAATTGATGGGATATCCACGCATGGTGATCTTATCGCCGCTGATATGGCGATCCGTCTCTCCTGTAAGACCGGGATTGATAGACAGGACTTTGTTTTTGATGTAAGAAACATTGCCACCCACAGAAATATTAACCCCTGCGAAAGACTTCTTGAAGTTCACTGTTGTCTCAAAGCCCTTATTTTGCACTTTTGCAAGATTCGTGGTAACAGAACTAAAACCCGTCTCGTAAGGAAGAGAAGTATCATATAAGATGTCACGGGTTTTCCTAAGAAAGACATCACTTTCAATGGTCAACATAGAATTAAAGAAATGCATATCTAAGCCCAGGTTGGTTACATCTGTTGTCTCCCAATGAATATCTGGATTGCCATAGGTACTGGGCTTGGCACCTGGTGTGACGTTCTTACCCCATACATAATAAGCATTGTTGTACGTAATTTTTGCTATATAGGGGAAATTGTCGCCAATGCTCTGGTTACCAAGTTCTCCCCATGAAGCTCTTAATTTGAGAAAGTTGATGAATGGGATCTTGTGCATAAATTTCTCACTTGTCAACACCCAACCAGCAGAGAAGGAAGGGAAGACACCATAACGGTGATTCGAGCCAAAACGGGAGGACCCGTCACGGCGAACATTGGCTTCGAACAGATACTTATTATCATAATCGTAATTTAACCGTCCAAATTGGGAAACAACGGCATAGCTGGAAATAGAACTTGTGTTTGTAACCGTCGTAGGGTCGCCAGAATCTAAGATCTTTACATAATTAGAAGTGTATTTTCCTCTTGAGGTCTGAAAATACTCATTATGGTTAGACTCATAACTCATAGCTGCCATAGCTTTCAGATGATGCGAGCCTGCTGTAAAAGAATAATCAATCTGAAGATACGGATTGATGCGGTATTCCTTCGTAGTGCTCTTACTCAGACTACCTAAACCATAAAAACTTTGAGAGATATCATCCTCCGAAATACCGGAAGTAGGATCCTTAGCCATCTCCATCAACTCTGCATATCTCCAGTTTTTTACAGAAGGAGCACCCTTCCAATCGCTATAATCATAAAGCCGAACATTGGCATTCAGAATACCACTCACTGTTAATTTTGGCAGAATCGTATAGCTGATGTTCACATTTCCTGTTAGAGTATTTTTCGTTTGGGCAATTTCATTGAAGAACATGTTGACTAATGGATTCCCGCTTTGAACATCACCTGTATAGTTCAGCGTATAACTATCGGGCAAAGCAATTGTTCCATCTGCGTTCCATGCTGGATTCAATGGCGTTGCACGCATGATGTCCAATGCGAAGACTTCATTAACACTTCCATTTGGCGTTTTCTGCTTACCATAAGTATATCCAAAATTTGCACCGACCTTAAATTTGTCAGTTACATTCGTTTCGAGATTGATACGACCGGTGATACGTTGATAGTTTCCTCTTTTCACGATAGAGCCTTGATCCATATAGCCCAATGACATGAAATATTTATTTTTCTTTCCTCCACCGCGCACGCTCATATTATACTCCTGAGTATTAGATGTTTTGAATATTTCATCAAACCAGTCTGTGGAACAGGCATCCCTGTATTCTGGAGTACGATATAGCTCGATAACCTTATCAGAGAATGCCGGTGTCAGTCCTGAATTTATTCTGGCTTCATTCATTAAAAGCATAAAGGTTTCCGTATCGGTAACCATTTTAGGCTTACTTTGATTTGTTATCTTGGCAATAGAGTAACCAGCACTAAAGTTGAACGCTGCTTTTCCTCCATCATTTCCTTTCTTCGTGGTGATTAGGATTACACCATTTGCAGCCTGCGATCCATATATTGACGCAGAGGCTGCATCTTTCAAAATAGAGATGTTTTCAATATCTGCAGGATTGACAATATCCATATTTGAAGATATAACGCCATCTATGAGAATCAATGGAGAGGTGTTATTTAATGTCCCTAATCCACGAATCGTTATCTGTCCTCCGTCGCTACCTGCAATACCTGATGATTGTGCTATATGAACCCCTGCCACCTGACCGGCAAGGCTTTGAGAAGCGCTCGTAAGGGGCTTTCTATCAAATGATTTAGCATCAAGAGTCGCCACGCTACCTGTGAGGTTCGCTTTCTTCTGCGTACCGAAGCCAACAACGACAACCTCGTCAAGCGACTCTGTATCCGGCTCTAAAGAGACCTTGATTGAGCGACCTGCTGTAAAAGGAATTTCCTTCAACTTGTAACCCACATAGCTCACGACTAATGTGCCTTTGTTCACTCCAGAAATCATGAAATTTCCATCGGAATCCGTCACCGATCCTTTTCCTTTTGCGCCTTTTACCATGACAGTAGCGCCAATAACGGGCTCACCCGTGTCATCGACAACGGTTCCTTTAACCATTGATTCCTGTTTTACATTGGGAGCACTCTGAACTCCCGTTTGGGCTACTACCAGTGATCCGTTGCTTAACATAGCAACTACCACTAATAGGAAAACCCTTCGAAGAAGATTTTCTTTCAGAACTGTTTTCATCATTAATTGCTAAAATTTAGGTTTATAGTTTATTCTTTACTTGACAATACCTCTTACCCGTACCTTGCTCAACGCCGCAATGCCCTTGCTGAAGTGAATGCGGACAAATCGTGCTGGGACATCACGACCCTCTGAAATCTCAACAAACTCGCCTGGAGACGATATTGTTCTCAACGCAATGGTATCCCATTGCTTTCCATCCGTACTCACTTCCACAGAGAAACTTCGTGCTCCTTGGTTTGGGAAAGTGATGTCTACGCTCTTTAACGATAGTTTTTTCTCCGAATCAAGCGTCCAACAAGGATCCTTGTCCGTAGAAGATGCTTGCCAGTATGTGGAGTCATCATCATCTGTTGCCATACCTGCATTGTGTCCCTTCTCGTCACTACTGGAGAAATCGGGATTGTTGTAGCCAAAGGTCTGTATTTCCTGCCGAGAACTTACAAAACGGTGATAGGGCCTTGCTATTATTTCCTTGCTGTTCTTCGAATACTTCTCCCCCCCAACGAAATGCAACGTGATATAGGCTGTTGGCAATCCTTCAGCGATAGCGGCAATTTTCGTCTCTCCTGCATAGTACGATCTTAAAGCAATGGAGGCTTCACCATCCTGTATGCGAATATCACTACCTTTTTCGAACAGGATTTCTTTGCCAGTAGGGAATTCCCCGGGACCGGAAATAACCATCAACTTCACCGCAGGACTATTGCTGAGACCATTCCCTTCAATATCCGTGACAGAGACTGTTAGCTTCACGTCGTCCGTGCCATCCGTCCTGATTCCATCCGTCTTCGAGGCTGTGAGAAGAAGCTTGGCTGGCTTTCCGTTTCTTCGCTTGGCAGGTGGGGCGATGTTCATGTTCTGGTTCCTATACCAATACCATGCTTGCTTAGGTATCCTGAAGTAATCCACAATACCCATCTTGCCCAACGCACTCCCGGCAATGCTGCCATGATCGAAGCCGCACCATATAGCATGCCCACTTCTCCATTCTTTCAACTGCAACGAGTCAGTCTTCGACAGGTCGCCCCAACAAGGACTGTATTCACCGGGACGGTCAGCTGTTACACTGCCATATTCAGAGACAAGGCTCGGAATGGGAGGATGCTGAAATTCCGGGATAGAAGCTCCATCGCCATTATATCCCGCTACATCACCGATGATATCAATACGCTCAGATCCCAGCGGTCGTTGACTTCCACCGATGGCTGCAACGCGCGTGCTGTCAAGTTGATGGCTCCTTGCCACCATTCTCGCTAACAACTTTCTCACCTTTCTCATTTTATCCCCTCGAGAGAAGAATGCTTCATTGCACATACTCCATGCGATCACTGATGGATGATTGCGATGGATCCTGATCATTTCTTCTAATTGCTGCATCACGCTTTTCTCAAATCCTGCCTCGTCTCTCTCATGAATAGGATAAGCACTACTGTTCCAATAGCCATCATCTTGAAATCCTCCAATGCCCCAGAAAGGGACCTCCGACCAGAAGCATAGGCCGATACTGTCACAGGCATCAACAAACTGGGGGGCGTGAGGATAGTGAGAGCCACGGATAAAATTGAATCCCACGTCTTTCATTAACCTTACGTCGCGAGCCATTGCCGCTTCCGTAACTGCATCACCCCATCCTGCTTGGTCCTGATGGACATTGGCACCCTGCAATACGACATGCTTCCCATTCAAGAAGAAGCCATGGTCGGCACTCCATTCCGTCCAGCGGAATCCAAAAGTAGTCGTAGCCTGGTCGATCAGCCTATGACTTTCCAGCAATTTGCTTTCGACTGTATATAAATAAGGAGAATCTGGCGACCAAAGATGGGGAGTCTCTATCCGCGGCGTTCTCTGGGTCACAGACAGTCTTTGTCCTATTGCAACTTCGTGGCTCGATTGAGTTGTGGCAACTACTCGTCCCTGCTTATCTATGACAGACGTTATTAACGTGTAGCTTTTGCTTTTGGAAGATTTATTGACGATATCTGTCTGTACCATGACAGAAGAAGAGCTGCCATGATTGACCTTTAAATCTGGTGTCTGAACGGCGACGCCACACCAATCTATATAAGTACTTTGTTTTTTGACTAACCTGACATTTCTGTAGATGCCTCCACTAAATGTATGCTCCCCTGCGCGGGGTGCTACATCAGCTTTCCAAATGTTATTGACCTGTATGGCCAAGATATTGTCACCACGTCTTACAGCCTGGGTAATGTCAAGGCAAAAACCCGTATAACCACCGACATGTCGACCTACGGACTGTCCGTTCACCCATACACGGCAATCTTGAAAGACACCATCGAACTCCAAGAAGATCCTTCCACGAAGATCTTGAGGGGTGAATGAAAGATGCTTCCTATACCAACCATATCCCACATAAAAGTCTTTAGACATAAAGTAAGGCATACTGAAGGAATGGGGCAGTCCGACATTCTCCCATCCTCTGTCATCAAAGGTAGGAAGCATGGCCTTAGGCGAATTCCCTAATTTAAATTTCCATTCCCTATTGATGTTGATCACTTCTCGTGAAATCGCACGGGCATTGAAGGTCATCACTAAAATAAATAAGGAAAGATAGATCTTTGCTTTCATTTACTCGGTTTTGATTGTTCGAGTGCAAAGATATTGAATACCAATAGATTAGATAGGACAAAAATTCATATTAAAAGCGCAACTATTGATATTTTGCCGTGATCTCTATCACGATCCTTAGCCATGGGTTCTAAATAGTATTTATATCGTGTTAGCCCTCCATCATAGGTAAGCTTAGGTGTTAACTCACAGCCCATTCTTTCACTGAAGAAATCAGGAGATTCATTGAATGTTTTTGCAACAAGATGCCATAAATATTACATTTGCATCCAATAACAAAATTAGGAGGACGCGATATGAAAAAGAACATCCATCTACTATTAATGACAATTGCCACTATTTTTGCAGCATCCTGTTCTTCGGGCGGTGATGATTTCGATGACTTAGAAGAGGAAGAGGACGACATCCTGATCTATCATAGTCTCAGTAGTAATGCCCATTCCACTTGCGGCAATGGCATGAAAAACAGGTCCTATTGGCAATAAAAAGACAACCACAACGTTAAACAAAATAGCTTATGAAAATAAATCTACGCGATTTTAGGGAGAATATCATCTACCTGGTTCTTTGGCTACTGCTCTTCTTAGCACCATTGGCGAGCATGTACATGAGGACGATGAACCGTTCGGACATCACCTTCGACTGGATGGAGATTTTCGATATTTGGAAGATGTACCTCGTGTATTTGGTTATTTTCCTGGTCCATAATTTCCTCATTGCCCCATTGCTCATCTACAAGCACCAGAAGCTGATGTATTTCGGCACTGTTCTCTGCTTGCTCGCAGTGTTCTTTGTCTATCAGGTATACAGTCGACCTTACCGTGGGATGATGCATCACAAAGGTCCTCGGCCGCAGGAAATCCTGCGGGATGAAAAGCTGCCTAATCCTGATGACGAGCTGTTTGACGAGCAGATACCCCCAGAATTCCAAAGAGACAGCATCATGAAGGGGCAACAGCGGGTATTTTTTGACTACTATATCCTTCTTTTTGAAAATATGAACCTTCTTTCATACATTTATTATATGCTTCGTTTATTTCCTCAAAATGTTCGCAAATTAACTTTTCATCTTCTATAGCAATTAATTTGTTATCTATTGATAATTGATCGAACTCTGGATACACTAATTTAAAATACTCTTCTACTTTTTCTTCATAATTATTCATTAGTAACTCTCCTAATTTTAGATTTTTAAATAAAAAACTTATACAGGTATATTCCTATATAAGTTTTTTATTTTTAATACCTATATATTCTTTTAGTTAATAGAATTAATATCTTCAGCTTTTTGTGAAGCAGAAGTATCTTTTGCTTTGATTTTTTCGTCTGCAGATTCCATACTTGTAACTAGAGCTTGTAAAATCTCTTCAAAAGCATCATTACAATCTTGTACAGTTTGTGTTACTTTACTTGAGAAAGTATCATATGCTCCTGCTCTTTCACTAATTACTTCTTGTTTTAGAGTATCAAATAATGATTTATATTCTGTTAAACCAGAAAAAGCATTTTCAAAAAGTTTTACCATTGTATCTTTTGTCTCTGAAGCTTGTTCTGGTTGATAGTTCATTGTTCCTTCTCCATCATCTTCAGTTTTGTTTATTTCATATGAATCTGAAACAGCACTTGAACTTCCACCAAATTTTTCAGCATAGTTTCCTCCTGATATTGTAGCGTCACTTGCTGATGCTAAATCACCTGCTGCATTATTTAAAGCTTCTGGTATTTGATTTAATAGTATATCAATACCAAGTATAAATGTTTCTCTCTTTTCATTCATTACATCAACAACATCATTGAATAATTTTCCTGTCCAATTTCCAGAAGTTCCTAATTCATTGAATGTTCCATATGCCTTTAATATATTATTTTGTATATTTTCCTCTGCTAAATTTGATAAATCACTTGCTAATTGAGCAATTTCTTTTGGACTCCAGTATAAAGAGTCTAATGTTCCTTTATAATTTGTTCCCATATTTCATCCTCCTATATTTTTTTACAATTTAATTTTAATTTAAAAAATTTTTTTATTCAATATCTACAATAAATATTACAAAAATGTAATATTTATGTAACATTTATGTAATATTTTATAATACAATTATATAAGAATTAATTCTGTTCCATTTCTTATATCCGTATCAATAATTCTCGCATTTATGTCATATATTTTTGCATTTACTTTATTGTATAAAACAGGAAATACCTTGGGTTCATAATTGCTATTAAAACTTTTTATTCCTTTTATTAATAATTTCTCTATATTATATACTCTTTTGTTAATTGGAATCCATATATCATATACTTTTTCGATTGTCGGCACATACAATTTTATCAAGACCTTATTCATCTTCTTCCTCCTTTTCTTCTATTCCTACAATTTTTATAAACTCAGGTTTATTTTGTTTTACAATATATCCAAAACTATCTCCACAATTTGCATTTATTTCTCTTCTATTTGCTTCATATGCTATAATAAATTGTGAATCAAATCCATTTCCACACCAAATACCATTTCCTTGTGGTACAAAGCCTTTATACCAAGAATCAAATTGATGACTTTTCAGCTTTGTAGCATTATCGATTATTATAAATGCTCCTTTCTTTGAATCTTCTATTTTTTTAATAACTTGCGTAAATTTTTCTTTATCTATTGATAAATTATTAATAAATTTATCAATTCCTATTATTACGCATATCATCTTAGTTTTTTCTACACTATCAGCTATCTCTTCCAATTCCTTGAATTTTTCCTTAAAATCATATTTTTTTGTTTCTGTTAATTCTTCTTCGTCAAACAACATTAATTTTAATTTTTTCATGTTTGATATTTCCTCAATAATTGATTTTACAAAATTTACTATTGTTTCTAATCCTTTGCATGTAATAATATTTACTATGTTTTGTTCTAAATTAATATAACATGTCTTTATATTTTTATTTAAAATTCCAATAGGTAAATTATTTATATTCATTTCACGTGTACTAATATCTTTAACTTCAACTTTTTTTGGAATTGTAGGAATTTTAGGAGCCCTTGTTTTTCTTTCCTTATTCAAGCTTTTAATTGAATCTTTTACATAGTCATCGCACATAATATCGTTCTTATCTATTGCAGTTTGAAATTCAAAAGCTTCGTCACTATCTATTGTAATTAATCCTCTTCCATAGATACTTGATGGTTTTAATCTTCTTGCACTATTAAAAATATAAAAATAGTCTTCTTGTACTAATTGTAAAGTAATCTTTTTATTAAAATTTTGCTGAATATCATGATTTTAATTGAGCTTATACAGGATGTTATACTTGGTTTAAATGGTGAGTATGCTATTCAAACAAGAAATATTATAATATATTTTTATATTACAATAAGTGT
>ERZ779941.447-NODE-447-length-18168-cov-3.029813_pt1 | contig 18168 bp, 14 predicted proteins | sample MGYA00511952_ERZ779941 | MGnify/ENA primary metagenome ERZ779941 (study PRJEB29588, sample SAMEA2142846) | human gut metagenome | biome: human gut; feature: human-associated habitat; material: faeces | place: Denmark | collected 2008/2010 ...
GAACACCCTGTCATTAGGCTACACCCTTCCATCCACGATCACCAAGCGCTACGGCATCAACAGCCTTCGCTTTTATGTGACCGGCTACAATGTCTTCTGTATCACGGGCTATTCAGGATACGATCCTGAGGTAGACTGTGTGCGCAGGACCAACCTGACACCTGGGGTGGACTATTCCGCTTACCCCAAGAGCCGTCAGTTTGTCGTTGGCCTTAACTTGAACTTCTAATCAACGGAAAGGAAAAGAACATGAAAAAGTATATCCAAAAACTTTCGACCATAGCATTAGCATTCTGCACCATCGTGATGACATCCTGTGACATGGATTCAGAAACCAAGTCCTCACTCGACTCATCCTCGATCTTTGCACAATACTCATTGGCAGAGAATGCTGTATTAGGCATCCTCCAGTCTTTCGGGGAGACCAACTCCTACCGCGGACGCTTCATTCCTTATTATGGAATGAACACGGACGTGGAATGGATCAATGGCGGAGATGCCACCAAGATCCCCGATGGCGACAAGTACGACCTTTGCGCTTATAATCCCACGCCTACCAATACGCAGATGAATAACACGACGAATGCGTATGCTAAGTTCTATGAAGGGATCGAGCGTGCTAACATGGCCATCAAAGGATTAAGGCAATATGGGAATATAGAAAGCAATACAGACATGGCATCCCTGTTGGGAGAGGCCATCACCTTGCGCACGATCTTATACTTCGACCTGATCAAGGGATGGGGAGATGTGCCTGCACGGTGGGAGCCAATCTCAACCCAGACCATGTACCAAGGTCGCACCGACCGTGATTCCATCTATGTCCACCTGTTAGACGACCTGAAAGAAGCCGAGGATTACGTGGCATGGCCGAATGCCTCCTCAACGACTTCCACCACGGAGCGTGTGAGCAAGGCTTTCGTCAAAGCACTCCGGGCACGTATCGCCCTTTGTGCAGGAGGCTATAGCCAGCGAGCAGACGGTACTATCCGCCTGAGCAATCTCCCAGCCCTCTCACCTGCCAACATGTATGCCATCGCCAAGGACGAATGCGAAGATATCATCAAGCAAGGCTGTAACAAGCTTGGCACCTTCGAGGAAAACTTCCGGAAGCTCTGCCAAGATGACGTGACTGCCGGTGGCGAGTCCATCTATGAGATTCCTTTCTCTGACGGACGAGGACGTGTACTCTTCACCTGGGGTGTACAGCACAATACCAAGGACCAGTACACCTTCCAGGCAAAAGGTGGCGTGAACGGTCCGCTCCCTACCCTCTTCTACGATTATGACGTGGAAGATGCACGCCGCGATATAACCTGTGTCCCATACGACTGGAGTTCAACGACACGACAATCACCAGTAATAATATCACCTATAAAGTCAAGAAGACACACCAACAATTGCGTAACATCTACAAGTGGTGCTTCGGCAAGCTACGTTATGAATGGATGAATCGCTACGTGACCTCTACCAATGACGATGGCATCAACTTCCAGTACATGCGGTTGGCTGATGTCTACCTGATGGCAGCAGAGGCAGAGAACTACCTGAATGGACCTACTGCGGCCGCCTCATATATGCGTCCCATCCTTGAGCGAGCCCTTCCCGCAGCGAAAGTCAGTACGCTCATGACAAAATACACAGCCAATAAAGACGCGTTCCAGAAAGGTATCGTAGAACAGCGCGCGTTCGAGTTTGCCGGTGAGCAACTGCGGAAAGAGGATCTGATCCGTTGGAATATGCTCTCTACAAGCTTGGCAGCAGAGATAGTAAAGCTCGATCAACTCAGGAATCTCAGTGGCGACTACGCCGACCTTCCAGCCAACCTCTATACGAAGCTGGCCAGCGACGGGGTTACCTTAGTCATCTACGGACTGAACCATGGAGATACGGATGAGGAAGGTACCAGGCTCGTCGCCAATGAAGGCTATGAGAAAACGGCATGGATCAGCCCTACTAAGTTGGAGGACAAATATATCAATGCCCTTTACTGTAACAACCCAGACAAATACCAGTACTGGCCTATCTGGCAAACCTTTATCGACTCCAGCAATGGACAGCTTGACAATAGTTGGCTGGGGTATTAACACAAGGATGTCTTAACAATAAAAATCATGAACATGTTAAATAAGTTATCAACCTATTTGCTGGTCCTTTGCGCAGCCTTAGCACTGGCAAGTTGCAGCGATCCGATGGATGAGATTACCTCGCTGATCACGGGCAGGAATTTCTCCCCTACCAATTTCACAGCCAAAGTAAAGAACAAGACCAATGTGCAATTGACATGGGACGGATCATCAGATGCGGATAGTTATAAGATCGAAATATATGCAGGCGATAGCTTGGAATTCAATGCATCCAACTTAGTGCAGACCATTGAGGGCTTGACCGCCAGCTCCAGTCCTTATACGATTACAGGACTGGACGGTGAGACGCAGTACTCATTCCGTATCCAAGCCATCACCTCGACAGATGCATCCCGCGACTCAAAATGGACGGGAGCAGCCTGCAAGACCGATGCCGAGCAAATCTTCTATGCCTTAGGGGAATCACAAGTCGGCGCTAAGTGGGTGACCTTGTCATGGCCAGCGACTTATGAGGCTACGACCATCACGCTGACCCCTTCCGATGGAGGGACAGCCATCACTTATTCAATCACGGCAGATGATATTGCCCAAGGGACTGCTACCATTACCGGACTTACCCCTGAAACAGAATATACAGCCGTGATGAAAAGGAGCAATGGCAAGACAAGAGGCACGCTCACCTTTACAACAGGCATCGACCTTGCCGATACGGACATCTTGGTGAGCCCAGGAGATGACATCCGGACAAAGATCGAGAACGCACCTGCTGGATACCGCCTGGTCATCAAGCCTGGAACGTACATGATCAGCAGTGACACTGAAGGAAAAGCCGGCGTTATCACCATCAACAAGAATGTTACCCTGAAAGGATTGCGCGCTTCCGACCATCCTGTGATCCAAGGACGCTTCGCACTCGCCGACGGAGCTTCACTTGTCTTGGATCAGGTCAACCTCGACGGCAGTCAGAATGAGACCACCGACCACGCCATCACTTACGCTACAGCAGGGAAATTCAATGAACTGACGATCACCAACAGTGAGATACATAAATTCACCAAGGGATTCTTCTACATCAACGAGGCAGCCCTGATCAACACCATCGACATTGAAAACTGCATCATTTACCATATCGAATGCTCTGGCGGTGACTGCTTCGACTCACGAAAGGGCGGTTATAATACCTTCAACTTCATCGGTAACACAATGTACGACTCCGCGAATAGCCGTGATGTAGTGCGTATGGACAACGCCTCGTCAAAGGTATCGGCAACCCCTGTTATCACCTTCGACCATAACACCTTCTATCATGTTGGGGATGGAGATGCCAACTACCGTTTCTTCTATGTGCGCTTCACCGGCAACACCATCAACTTCACGAACAATATCGTGGTTGGATTCAATAACAAACGAGGGTTTGCCAATCAGAAGACGACAGCTATCCCGACTTTCAAGAATAACTTCTATTACGATTGCAAGAACCTGCAAAGTTTGGCAGAAGGCAATACGGAAACGACTATTACCTGCTATGATACCAATGGGACAACCCTCAGCAGTGATCCTTTCAAGGATGCTGCCCATGCTGACTTTACCTTGATCAACGATGAGGTGACGGGAGGTGATCCCAGATGGATAAAATAAGAGTCCTTGATAGGATATAACTAGATAAACATTCTGATTGGAGAGCTTCCTGGTGAGATGCCAGGGAGCTCTTTTTATGAATGGAGATCCCATTTGGGGAATAAAAAAAGAGGAACTGCATGGAGCAATTCCTCTTTTAATCCGTCAATGGAAGACGGTTTATTCCTGAGCAGAAGACTTTGGAGCCGCAGTCTTGGCTGAAGACTTCCGGCACGAACTCCTTTTAACCGGAGCCTTCTTGGGAGCAGCTTCTTTCTTCCCTTCCAACTTATCAATCTTTGCCTTGAGCTTTTCCTCTGTCGACTCCATCTTCTCCAGCTTCGTTTGCAGGCGGGTGATCTCCTTCTCTTTCATGTCAATCTCATCCCCTTGGTTGCGGATCGTCGTCAATAGACCATTCAACTCTTCATTGCCAATCTCTTCTGGATACAGGCTGTTAACCCTGTTCAGGAAGTCGCCCAAGATGTTCATATAGTTCGTAAAAGCATCAAACGGACTACTATAGATACCACGATCAAGACCGACATTAGAAGGTTTGGTGGTCATGAAACGGAAATTGTTACTTGCCTGGAGGTAATCCCAGTCGACGTTAATGCGAGGATCATCAGCGATGCGCACGCGATCAGCAACACTGTATAGCTTATTAAAAGCCTCACGCTGCATCGGGTTCCCTAACCAACAGCTCACGTCACGCTCCTCGTCTACCCATGACAAGGTATCGGGGACATCTAAGTTCCCAACACTCTTCATCTTCATGCAAATCTCGGATGGCGTAGAGAAGATGATTCCCTTTTGCTTAGCGCAAACAGGAAGAGCCTTGATGAACTCCAAGATATTACTTGACAAAGGCTGTGCGATACCTAAGGCAGACAATTCCATAAAGATATTGATGACTTGCTCCTCCTCTGGGAAAGAAGCAATTTCATTGATGTAATTATCGGCGAAGAGAGGATACTCATCCCAATCGCTATTGTTGAAGCGCAAGGAAATGTCATCACTCAGTTTTACGTCACGCAACAACAATTTCAAATCCGGAGCTAACGCACAGTTATAAACATAATGTGGTGACTTCCATCCAAGTACATGCTTTGCCCCTTCGGTAAGCATACCCTTGAATCCCATATCTGAAGCCTGTTGCCCTATCTCGTCACTGTAAATAAGAGAAGAGTTACGCAATACCTTGGGCGACTGTCCAAAGTACTCCTTGATCTTCTCACATTGCCGTTTTACCTCCTTAGAGAAGCTCTCGGGATTAGCCAGAGACGCTAATCCATGGGAATAAGGCTCTGCAAGAAATTCTACGCACCCCGACTGGTTCAGTTCCTGAAGCTTTTCCAATACCTGTGGGGCATGCAGTTCCAATTGCTCCATGCCAACCCCAGACAAGGAAAAGGCTACCTTGAAATAATCCCCATGGTCCTTGATCATCTCGCCCAAAGCATTCAAGGCAGGCATATAGGAATGTTCTGCTATGTCCGTGATGGAACGCTCGTTTTCATAATCATCGTAATAATAATGATCGGTACCAATATCGAAGAAACGATATCGCTTCAGATGGATGATCTGATGTATTTCGAAATATAGACAGATTGTTTTCATCGCTTTAAATGTTTATGGTTATTGTTATCGTCGGTTACCTCCAACCGAGTGTCCTTTCATATAGTTCCTTGATCCATGCACCTACTTTAGCCCACGTAATCTGGTCCACTTCCTTCTTACCCTCTTCCTGAAGATACTTAAAGAGACTTTCATTGTTGCAGATAGAATACATGGCATCAGCTAATGCATGTATATCCCAATAGTCAACCTTGATACAGTTGTGAAGGATCTCCGCGCATCCGCTTTGTTTAGAGATGATGGTTGGGGTCCCACACTGCATGGCTTCCAATGGTGAGATTCCAAATGGCTCACTGACAGAAGGCATCACATAGACATCTGAGTCTTTCAAGCATTCATAAACCTGCTTCCCTCGCATGAATCCAGGAAAATGAAGACGGTCGGCGATGCCTCTCTCTGCAGCCAAGTAGATCATTTGCTCCATCATGTCTCCACTTCCGGCAAAGCAGAAACGGATATTCCGGGTGCGATGCAGCACCATGTTAGCTGCCTCGACAAAATACTCTGGACCTTTCTGCATGGTAATTCTCCCAAGGAAAGTGACGATTTTCTCTTTGCCCCTGTGGTCGGGACGAGGGATTGCCTCTAATTCTGGTTTTAAAGGATAGACTGCATTATGCACGGTGAAGACCTTTCGCGGATCCTGATGATATTGGTTGATGACAGTCTGACGGGTAAGCTCTGAGACGCACATGATACAATCCGCATTGTCCATCCCATCCTTCTCAATGCCGTAAACGGTAGGATTGACATGACCACGGGAGCGGTCGAAATCCGTCGCATGCACATGGATACACAAGGGCTTGCCACTCACCTTCTTGGCATGGATGCCTGCGGGGAAGGTCAACCAGTCATGTGCATGGATGATATCAAAATCAAGCGTGCGTGCCACCACACCGGCAATAATAGAATAGTTGTTAATCTCTTCATGCAGATTTCCCGGATAACCACCGGCAAACTCCATGCAACCGAGATCATTTACGTTCATATAATTAAAGTCCGCATAGATATGGTCACGAAACCTGAAATACAGATCTGGGTCCATGATGTTCCCCACACGGCTCTGCACATAGTTCCTGTCCACGTCACGGTAAGCAATGGGCACGCTGTTCATGGCGACGATATTGCAGGCACTACGGTCCTCATCCCCAAAGGGCTTGGGAAGACAAAGGGTGATCTCCACTCCTCCCTGTGCATGCAATCCCTGGGATATGCCAAAGTTTGCCGTAGCAAGACCACCATAAACATGAGGAGGATACTCCCATCCAAACATTAATACTTTCATAAGGCTTCCTCCTATTTAAATTGATACTTTTCCAGCATTTCCAAGGCACGCAGGATCTCTGCTACATTCATGGCAAAAGACATGGCCCCACGCCCACGGAAAGGTGGGTTCCCATCAAACAGTTCCGAGATAGTCCCAAGGCAATGGTACGACATCTCATCCTCATATCCCACCATCTGCCGCTCAATGAAGCTCAGGCGGGTACGCTTATAGAGCTTCAGGCTTGCCTCCATATAGAAGCCGCCTAACCAAGGCCAAGCCGTTCCCTGATGATAAGCATAGTCACGCTGCGTCTGTGGACCTACATAAATAGGGTTATATCCCCCACTCTTAGGTGACAAAGAGCGCAGCCCTTTCGGGGTTAAAAGCTCCTTCGTACAGATGTCCAAGATCTTCCTTTTCTGCTCCTGGTCTAAAGGAGAATAGTCAAAGGCCACAGGGAAGATCATGTTCGGACGGACACTCCAGTCTACCATCTTGCCATCCACATAGTCATAAAGATAGCCATAGTCGTTAAGGAAGGTGTCCAAGAATGACTGCTTGCACACATCTGCACGCGCTTCCAGTTCTCCCCCCTTCTCTTCCTTCCCTGCAAGCATTGACAAGGAAGCCGCAAACTTTAACGCATTGTACCAAAGAGCATTGATTTCCACGCAGTAACCTGTACGGGGGACGACCGGGCGACCATTGGCGGTAGAGTTCATCCATGTCATGGCCACCTCCTTGCCATCAATCTTCACCAGTCCATTGTCATCCAAGATGAGGTTAGGATGCTTATTGGCAAGAATGAACTCAACAATATCCTGCACTAATTTACCATACATCTGAAGGCACTTCTCCTTGCCCAATTCCTCGGAATACTGCTGGACAGCCCAAATACACCAAAGGGGAACATCCGGTTTGTCAATCTCATAGATTTGTACAGAAAGCGGTTTCTTTTCCATGAACTCTCGGAGTCCTCTTTCTGCAGTCTTCATCACCAACTCGAAATAATCCTGTTCGTCAATAGACAGGGTTAGTCCTGGAAGGGAAATGAACATGTCACGGGCGCGGCACTTGAACCATGGATATCCGGCAAGGAGATAGCGGTCATCGTTTTTCTTACGGATATGGAACTGATGGGCAGCGTTGACCAAGCAATGAAAGAAGTTATCCCGTGGACTACGTTCTTCGACTTCCTTGTCAAATAGATTCTTCAAGGTACTGGTCTTGATTTCAGATGTAGAGCCCGAGAACACGATACTCTCCCCCTTTCTGATATTCATCTCGAAATAACCCGGCACATATAAGTCTTCGTTGGAAGCATACCCACGTTCTTGCTCTTTCGGGTATTCAATCCCTCTATACCAGTCTGGTTGGAAAACAAACTCATTCTTCTTGCTGAACTGCATGTAAAGATCAGGATACCCGGCATACATACACGTCTTGATCCCATTATCCACCAAGGAATAATCACGGTTAGCCGTTGAATTCTCATGTGTAAACTGTCGTACGCTCCTGAAAGCCAGGAATGGACGGAAGCGTAATGTGGTCGCGGAATGCGCATCAACCAAAGTGTAGCGAATCAGGATACGGTCTTCATAGTGCTGGAAGACAACCTCCTTCTTCAATAAGACACCACCAACGCGGTAGAGCGTGGTAGGAACCTTGTCACAATTAAACTCCCGGATATACTTGTGACCATTTGGACTGTAATTGTTGCCCTGATATTTATGGAGGCCTAAATTAAACTCTGCTCCATGCTGGATGACCGTAACGTCCAAGGAAGAAAGCAAGACATGACTTTCATCGTCCAGTTCCGGAACAGGGACAACCAACAAGCCATGATACCTCCGCGTGTTACAGTCTACAATGGTGGAACAAGAGTACGCTCCCGAACGATTTGTACGTAGCAATTCCTTCGGTAAAGATTCCTCCAGGTTAGTCATCAGAGACTTTTCAAATCGTAGATAACTCATAGTTCTCTATTAAGGTAATTAATATTGATCACTATACATTTGTGTCTGGCAGGCTTTATCATGATTAGATATCAGGCCATCATACACTGTTTTCAAAATTAGTAAAAATAAAGCAAACCAACAAATAAATGCTCCGAAAAAGTCGTAAAAAGTTTTTTTTTATGTTCTATAATATAATTTTCGTCAAATAAAATCCTTATTCAAGAAATAATTACTAATTTTGCAACAAGTTAAAAAGGTTGTAAGGATTATGGTTGCGCAAAAAGAAGTGAGCAAAGGAGAAGTCATACAGGAACTAGACAGGTTGTGGGGTCCCCTGAATGAGGAGCAACAAAAGTTGTTAGCATCCTCTATGACCTTCCACAAATACAAGAAGAATGAAATCCTCTATAAGGATTCCGAGAGCCCCGATCAGCTGATGTTTCTCATCTTTGGGAAGGTAAAAATTTATAAGGATGGCATCGGTGGAAGGAACCAAATCCTCCGTGTTATCAAGCCATCTGAGTGCTTTGCCTACCGTGCTTTTTTTGCAAACGAAGACTATAAGACAGCGGGCTCTGCCTTGGAGCCATGTATGGTGGCACTGATCCCTATGACGACGGTGGTGAGCATTCTCAAAAAAAACTACAATCTCAGTATTTTCTTTATCCGACATCTGTCTAAAGAATTAGGTGCTTCTGACGATAGAACAGTCAACCTTACCCAAAAACATATTCGTGGGCGCCTTGCTGAAGCCTTGATCTTCCTGCATGACAGCTATGGACTGGAAGAGGACGGGTCTACACTCAGCATCTATCTCAGCAGGGAGGATTTGGCGAACCTGTCGAACATGACGACCAGCAATGCCATTCGGACACTCTCTGCTTTTGCCAATGAAAAGCTGATAGCCATTGACGGACGGAAGATTAAGCTCATGAACGAACAAGAACTACAGAGAATCTCGGAATTAGGCTAATCCGGAATCAGGAAATTAATGACTTCCTGCTCCACCTTGATAGAGAAAGGACCAACGGGTGTATTCATCAACCGTCCATCTAATCCGACCAAAGCATGCTCTGCAGCCAGGATATCCACTTCTCGTGTCCGATAAGGATGGACACTCTTATGATTCAGAAATTTTCCTTTCATGAACAAATAGATACCCTCGAACAATTGTGTCATCTCTGGATGGTAAACGACTGAGACATCCAAAAGTCCATTATAAGGAACTGCATTGGGTGTTTGACCGTAGCCTGTAGCGTTTCCTATACACACGGTCATCACTCGCCTTTTGATCACATCCGCATTGATCTTGATATTCATCTTATAATCCAGCCGCTGGAAAATCATCAAGAGAAATGAAAACAGAAAAGACAAGGTCCTTGATCCTCCAAAATAATGGCGGGTTTGCCTCCGTAGATTCATGATTGCAGCCACGAGTCCAATATTCACGCAATTGAGGAAATAGCGATGACAAGCCTCATGATTCTTATTACTGTAGTTGATCCTGCCCAAATCGATCTTCCGCACACGATGTTGTTTGAGCCACTTTACTGTTTGGTCGGTTTCTCCTTCCCTGAATCCCCAGAAATGAGCGAAATCATTCATCAGCCCATTAGGGATGACTCCTAAGGAAACAGACTCCCTTACTTTCCGGTCAGTCTGCATCAGGCAGTTCACCGCATCATTGAGGGCTGAATCTCCCCCTACGATAACAATGGTCTTATACCCATTGTTAATCAGCATCTTTACCAATCGTTCGACACTGCCACTTGCCTCGCTCTGAACGAAATCGTAATCGATCTTATTCTCACGAAGGCACTTTTCTATCTTTGCCCAGCGCTTGCGGGGATGAAAAGAATTCTTAGGGCAATAGAGGATGCCCCATCGTGAATCATTTATCATATATTTTCATTAATTACGTTCCATGCTTTCTCCAACAAAGATCCCCCAGCAGGGTCACCCCAGCTAATCCAATGGATTTTCATCCCTCTACGCTCCATGCCACGGAACCATGTCATTTGCCTCTTGGCAAACTGATGGATGGCGATCTCGAGTTCTGTGAACATTTGGTCGTAGGTAATCTTACCCATCACATATTCCGTCACATACTTATATTCCAACCCGTAGTAGATGAGGTCTTCGGCAGGGATTCCTTGTTGTAGAAGTCCCTGTATCTCCTCCACCAGCCCATTTTCAAGCCGCTTCCTTAGCCTTTGGGTAATCCTCTTCCTTCTTTCCTCCCTTTCGATGTCTATGCCAATGATCAAGGAGGTCACGGCGGGCATCTCTCTCTCCGGCAAAGGATGCTCAAGATTGTAGGCTTCAATCTCTATAGCACGGATAGCCCTTTGTGCTGTATCCACATCAGTGGTATTATGCATGTTAGAATGATTCCTTGCCTTTAAATCGGAAAGGATCTTGGTCAGCTCCTCCAAAGAATGACAACTTAGGCGGTTCCGAAGCTCAGGGTTCTGCGGGACGGGAGACAGGGAATACCCCTTGAGCACCGCTTCAATATAAAGTCCTGACCCACCACACAGGATAGGTTGAATGCCTCTGTCTACAATATTCTGATAAGCAACCATGAAATCTTGCTGGTACTGGAAAAGATTATATTTGGTCCCTGGCTCTACGATGTCAATTAGATGATATGGGATATGCTTCCCATGGATCGTATATTCCTCCAAATCCTTCCCTGTGCCAATATCCATACCACGGTACACCTGCCTGGAGTCAGCACTAATAATCTCTGCATTCAGCCTATCTGCCAACTCCACCGCAAGGGCTGTCTTGCCACAAGCCGTGGGACCAAGTATTGTTATCATCTTCATGACTGCAAAAATAAGAAAAAAATGACATTCCGGCAAATAGAAAGCAAAAAAAGCCATTCTCCTCACGGAGAATGGCTGCTTTTAAAAAATTAACCTAATGGAAACTTCGCTATTATTTTAACTCGGCGAAGTATTTGATTGTACGTACCATCTGAGAAGTATAAGAGTTCTCGTTGTCATACCAAGAAACAACCTGAACTTCATAGGTATCGTCGTCAATCTTCACTACCATTGTCTGAGTAGCATCGAAGAGAGAACCATAACGCATACCGAGGATATCAGAAGATACGATCTCTTCATCATTGTAGCCAAAGCTCTCGTTAGCGGCAGCCTTCATTGCCTCGTTGATCTTCTCAACGGTAACATCCTTACCCTTTACGACAGCGTAAAGCAATGTAGTAGAACCATCTGGAACAGGTACACGCTGAGCAGCACCGATCAACTTGCCATTCAGTTCAGGAAGAACAAGGCCGATAGCCTTAGCAGCACCTGAAGAAGCAGGAGTGATGTTGCAAGCACCTGCACGGCTACGACGAAGGTTACCCTTGCGCTGTGGACCGTCGAGGATCATCTGGTCGCCCGTATAAGCGTGGATGGTCTGCATGATACCAGTCTGGATTGGGAATACATTGTTCAGAGCTTGTGCCATAGGAGCCAAGCAGTTGGTTGTACAAGAAGCTGCACTGATGATCTTATCATCTGCAGTCAAAGTCTTATGATTTACGTTGAATACGATAGTCTTCAAGTCATTGCCAGCAGGTGCAGAGATAACGACCTTCTTTGCGCCAGCCTTCAGGTGAGCCTCTGACTTAGCCTTAGAAGTATAGAAGCCTGTGCACTCGAGAACTACATCTACGTCGAGTTCGCCCCAAGGCAATTCAGCTGCATTTGGCTTAGCATAGATAGTGATTTCCTTGCCGTCTACAGTAATAGAACCAGGAACCGTAACCGTGCGACCGTCCTCAGCGTACTGAGCGTCCTTGTACTCTACAGTGTGCTTTTTCTCGCCACCGATGATGCCCTGATAGCCACCGTGTGTGGTATCGTACTTCAGAAGCTGGGCAAGCATCTTCGGGCTTGTCAGGTCGTTGATAGCAACAACGTCATAGCCAGGAGCTGCGAACATCTGGCGGAAAGCGAGACGGCCGATACGACCGAAACCATTAATAGCTACTTTTACCATTTTACTTTTGTTTTTATTAAAGATAACACTATATTAAATAATCTTTTTCTCCTTTTCGCACGCAAAGATACAAAATATTTTCTATATTTGCATGCAATTAGAGTATTAAAATATACAAAAACCATCTTCGGCAGGAATAAGTTTTGACAGATGTTATCCTTTCCTCGCCATTGTGGCAAGTCGATGTTGCAAATTTCATTATTAATTATATCAAGCAGATAAAAGTTATGGGAAAATTTATCCAAGAATTCAAGGAATTCGCAGTAAAGGGGAATGCCGTTGACATGGCTGTCGGTGTTATCATCGGTGGAGCCTTCGGCAAAATCGTGTCGTCTATCGTCGATGATCTGATCATGCCACCTATAGGTTGGCTGATTGGTGGCGTTAATTTCACGGATCTTAAAATCAAGTTACCCGCAGAGAAGATTGCAGACGGCATCCAGATGCAGGCTGCCACGATCAACATCGGGTCCTTCGTCCAGAATCTGATCGACTTTATCATCATTGCCTTCTGTGTGTTCCTGCTCGTGAAGGGGATTAACAAGCTCGCAGGAAAGAAGAATCCTCAACCGGAAGCTCCCGCTGTACCAGAACCTTCCAACGAAGAAAAGCTGTTAGGGGAGATCCGAGACCTGCTGAAGAACAAGTAGGAAACCGGGCTCTAAGGATAGCCCTATCCTTATATCTTTTAAAAAGAAGACCTGCCTTGAGGCAGGTCTTCGTGGATGATATAGGTAACGACTTATCATATTACTTCTCGCGTCCACGGGAAAGGGCTGTCATAAAAATGTTCCTGGCATGGACACGGGAAGTAAGTATTTCCATGGGATATCCTTATTCCCATTCTATCGTCGAAGGTGGCTTGGAGGAGATATCATAGCATACCCGGTTGACCCCCTTTACCTTATTGATAATTTCATTAGAAACCTTTGCCATGAAATCATAAGGCAGGTGTGCCCAGTCCGCAGTCATTGCATCCTGACTGGTTACTGCTCGCAAGGCAACCGGATGTTCATAAGTACGTTCATCGCCCATGACGCCAACGCTTCGGATCGTACTCAACAGGATTGTCCCTGCCTGCCAAACATGATCATATAAGGAAGTGCCGTCTGGCATGGTATACTGATGCATGTTCTCAATATAGATATCATCCGCATCCTGTAAGATCCGCACTTTCTCACGTGTGATATCGCCAAGGATACGAACGGCAAGACCGGGACCGGGGAATGGATGGCGCTTGATCAGGCGCTCAGGCATCTCCAACTGATAGCCTACCCTTCTCACCTCATCCTTGAAAAGCCATTTCAAAGGCTCGCACAGTTGCAGCTTCATGTCCTTGGGAAGTCCACCAACATTATGGTGACTCTTGATCGTCATCCCCGTGATACTCAGACTCTCGATACGGTCAGGATAGATGGTGCCCTGCGCCAGCCACTTTGCATCCGTGATCTTCTTTGCCTCAGCATTGAATACCTCCACAAAGTCACGCCCGATGATCTTACGTTTCTTCTCGGGATCAGTAACCCCTTCCAAGTCCTTAAAGAACTTATCACTGGCATCTACGCCAATCACATTCAGTCCTAAGCCTTGATAGGCATCCATGACCTTTTGGAACTCATTCTTCCTCAACATCCCGTGGTCGACGAATATGCAAGTAAGGTTATTCCCTATGGCACGATGCAATAAAGTAGCGCACACACTGGAATCGACGCCACCACTCAGTCCGAGGATCACGCGGTCATTCCCTAACTGGCTCTTCAACTCCTGTATGGTCGTCTCCACGAAAGAGGCCGCACTCCATTCCTGACGACTCCCGCAAAGATCAACAACGAAGTTCTTAAGCAATTGCTTGCCCTGAACAGTATGGTATACTTCGGGATGGAACTGTACTGCCCACACAGGATTCTTGGTACTCGCATATGCCGCGAATCGCACGTCACCTGTTGATGCGATGACATGGCAATCGTCAGGAATCGCCGTGATCGTATCTCCATGGCTCATCCACACTTGGGAGTTTTCCGAGAATCCCTTAAAGAGAGGATTGTCGACATCAAACTGCTGAAGATTGGCACGACCATACTCACGCGTGTTTGTCTTCTCTACCTTACCACCACAAGTATAAGCTATATATTGGGCACCATAGCAGATACCCAACACAGGAACCTTACCGACGAACTGGCTCAGGTCAACCCGAAAGGCCTCTGGGTCGTGGACAGAATAAGGGGACCCACTGAGGATGACACCAATGACGGAAGGGTCATCCTTAGGGAACTTGTTGTAAGGAATAATTTCGCAGAAGGTGTCAAGTTCACGAACACGACGACCAATCAACTGAGTGGTCTGTGATCCAAAATCCAAAATAATTATCTTCTGTTGCATCATAATATATAATTAAGCGTAAGATTCATTGTTTCAATTCCTCAAGGAATGACGCTGCATCCCTTAAGGTTTCAGGTTTGCCCACATCCATGAGCTTCAATCCATCACTCAAATAGCCATGAATGCGGAGACGGCTGCAATTCTGTATATAAAAGTCCATGATACTGAACTTGTCTGGATAAGGCTCCATCGCCTTGAACACGGTTGGAGACACGACATGAATGCCCGCAAAGGCTGCCTTGTGCAAGCAAGAGGAAGAGGGATCGGCAAGTAGCTTCCTTGCCTCCGATGGCACCCAATCATACGGTGTCCTTATTTCTCCTGTCTCAATATTCATCCAGCCCACCATCCGACCGTCCGGGGAAAAGAGCAGATAACGCTTGGTCTTACGATCGCTGACCAACAAGACAGCATCATACAACGGTCGTCCTTCTCCGCCATTAGCCGAAAATGCATAAAAGGCTTTCAAGTCAACATTGCTCAGGATATCGACATTATGGATCAGGATAGGCGACACCGGATCAAAAAGGGAATATGCGTTCTTGATTCCACCGCCTGTGTCTAACAGACATTCACTTTCGTCGCTGATCCGTATATCCAGTCCGAAATTGCCGTTTTCATGCAAATAGTCTACAATCTGACTCGCGAAATGATGCACGTTAACCACGATGCGGCGAAAGCCTGCGTCCTTCAGCCGGAAGATAACACGCTTGAGCAACGGCTCCCCACCCACTTCCACCAGGGCTTTAGGCTTCTTATCGGTCAAAGGTTTCAACCGAGTACCCAACCCTGCTGCAAAAATCATCGCTTGTTCCATATCATGGATCCTTGAAATCTTTTTTTATCCTGCAAAGATAATCATTTTCATTGAGTCTGCCAAGAAAATGATCACTTCTTGGCAGGTAATACACGATTGATATTCTGTTCACGATGGCACACATGCACCTCAACGCCAAATTTGTCATGGATGTGCTCTGCCAAATGTTGGGCGCAATAGACGCTCCTGTGCTGTCCACCGGTACATCCAAAAGAGAACATCAGACTAGTAAATCCACGCTGGACATATCGCCTGACATGATGATCGGCCAAACGGTAAACGCTCTCAAGGAAGGTTAGGATCTCCCCATCGTCCTCCAAGAAACGAATGACAGGCTCATCCAATCCCGTCAGTTTCTTGTACGGTTCATACCGACCGGGATTATGGGTACTCCTGCAATCAAAGACATAGCCTCCCCCATTACCCGTTGGATCCTCAGGAATGCCTTTACGATAGGAAAAGCTATAGACGCGGACGACCAAAGGTCCCTTCCCATCATACTTCGAGAAAGTAGCTGGGCCATCCAAGGGGTTGGACTTGTAAATGGTAGTCTCTGTGGTCTTGTAGCCGTCTGAACGAGGCACCAAGGGTTGTTTCTGATGGGCAAACTGTGGGAGTTCCGTCAGCCGGGCCAACAGATCCATCAGGTAAGGATAAGGAAACAGCTTCCTCAATTTCAGTAGCTCACGTAGATTATCCATGGCAGGAGGAATGCTATCAAGGAAATGCTGCTTACGCTCAAAGTAACCCCGGAAGCCATAAGCACCCAAGACCTGGAGCGTACGGAACAGGACAAACTGACTTAGGCGCTCTACGAAATGACGGACATTGGGCACTTCCGTGTAGTTCTTGAGCGAATGATAGTATTCATAAACAAGTTCACGGCGCAACTTAAAAGGATATTTTGCCGAGGCTTGCCATAGGAACGATGCAAGATCATAATAGAAAGGTCCTTTTCGACCACCCTGGAAGTCAATAAAATACGGATTCCCTTCCGCGTCTAACATTATGTTGCGCGCCTGGAAATCGCGATACAGGAAACTATCCATCGACTCAGAAGTAAGATCCTTGGCAAACAACCGAAAGTTCGCTTCCAACTTCAGCTCATGGAAATCCAGTTCAGTAGCCTTCAGGAAGCAATATTTGAAATAGTTCAGGTCGAACAAAACGCTGTCCACGTCAAACACGGGTTGGGGATAGCAATTGCCCCAATCCACTCCCCTTGCGCCAAGAATCTGGATTTTAGGCAATTCCCTGATCGTCTTTGAGAGGAGGTTCTTCTCATACTGGTTGTATCTTCCTCCAGCTTCCCTTCCCCCTTTGATGGCGTCAAACAGCGAGGTATGTCCCAAATCGGTCTGAAGATACCGCAATTCATCATCACTAACCGCAAGGATACGGGGTACGGGCAACTGATTTTGCGAGAAATGTCGGGCAAGATAGACAAATGCATGGTCCTCGTCCCTACTGGTTCCTATCACCCCGATCACCGTCTTGCCATCTATGCCCCACATACGGTAGTACTGGCGGTTACTGCCCGCACCCGGAAGCTTCTCTACCTGGACCGGTTCCCGACCGCTCCAAGACTGGTAAAGTCCTATTAACTGTTTCATTTTGCGTCAACGATCTATTTGTCACACACAACATGAACCATCATTCGTCTTTCCGACGATGACGATCACGATATTCGTTGTAGAAGTTTTCCCCTACGAACAGCAACAGCAAAATGCCTAAAGACATGAAAAAGGAGTGGGTCAGGATATACAGACCGCCACAGACAACCAAGAAAAGGAAGAACATCTTCCAATCAATTTTTTGTTTCATGGTACAAAGATAATGCAAAGCCGGAAGAAAGCAAAATAATTCTCCCTTTATTTTATGGCGTAAAAAAAATCGGATGTCATCCCGACAACCGATTTTCAAAAAACAAACTACTTAAAAACTAATCTACTAAAACAAATCAAAAAAATATGTTCGTCGGATTCGATCCGATACTTTCTTATTTCTCCAATTGCAAAATTAATAACTTATTCTTTCCTTGCAAAACTTTTCTTGAGAAAATTCGGCTCTTTTTCTAAAAAAAACATAAAAGGGAGATGACACGCGAAGCATCATCCCCCTTTTTGTTATCTATAGGTTACAAAATTACATCATTCCACCCATTCCTGGCTGAGGTGCTACCGGAGCGGTCTTTGGCTCTGGCTTGTCGCAAATCAAGCACTCTGTTGTGAGGAACATGCCTGCAATAGAAGCGGCGTTCTCAAGTGCGACACGAGCCACCTTTGCAGGATCGATGACGCCTGCCTTACGAAGGTCTTCGTAAACATCGCTATGAGCATTGTAACCATAGTCGCCCTTGCCCTCGCGGACTTTCTGAACCACTACGGCACC
>ERZ779941.457-NODE-457-length-17627-cov-3.305031_pt1 | contig 17627 bp, 13 predicted proteins | sample MGYA00511952_ERZ779941 | MGnify/ENA primary metagenome ERZ779941 (study PRJEB29588, sample SAMEA2142846) | human gut metagenome | biome: human gut; feature: human-associated habitat; material: faeces | place: Denmark | collected 2008/2010 ...
GGCATGCAACTTTACGTTGCACGTAAGAGCTCATATCGAGCTGTCTCTGCTAAAGTCGAGCAGAGCGCAGACAACATCACCTGGGAGACCTTAGATGAGAACCATGCTTTCTTCGACATGGAGCGTCCAGCCATTGTCTTCAACAAGCCTTGCACCCAGCGATACTTGCGTATCACATTCCTGAAAGGAGCTACCAACAGCAGTCTGATGGCCATCAACGACATTTCATTCTACGGGAAGAAAGAAGAGCTGTCAGGGAAAGCATCCGTCACACTTCGTTATGAGAGCGTTTCCGACGAAGAGACGAATGGAGAAACGGCACCTGGACGATATGCCGTCGACAATGATGTCACCACCTTCTGGCATTCCCACTATACCTCTTCTGTTGTAGGCTATCCACACAGCATCACGCTGAGCCAGCCTACGGGCTCGCGCATTGATGTCTTGACCTTAGTTCAGCGCGATCATGGGAGCACATCGTCTTACTATGACGCTGCTAATATGGTGATCTATGCTGGTGATGACCCAGCACATTTGGACAGTATTGAAACCATCCGAATACCTTTCTACATAGAGAGTACCGTAAGATTGCCGATCCCCATCGACAAAAAATACTTCCAACTGAAGTTTACTGGATCGCAATATGGCAGTACAAAGTGGTTAGCGATCTGCGAGATCAAGGCTTATCAGCTCTCTGGTGAGGAGACAGGTATCCTAAATATCAATGGTACTACCCAGAAAGAAGCCGATGCCCAGGAGAAGATCTATGACCTGATGGGACGCTTGATGGGAAAGAATCCCAAGCTCCTGCCTCCTGGCATCTATATCCGGGACGGTAAGAAATTCGTTATTAAATAACCTACGATGACATACGACAAGAAAGGCGTGCCGTTCAAGTTGGAAAACTGAACCGGTGCGCCTTTCTTTTAATGTGTGAAAGAGGGCAAATCTTCAGGTCATTGCGCATACATCCTATCCTCAAAGGCAGCCAAGGCAGCCTTTGCCCCTTCTCCCATGGCAATCATAATCTGTTTGAAAGGGATGGTAGAGACATCCCCCGCGGCATAGACTCCCGGGATGTTCGTGCGATTATGGCCATCGATCTCGATCTCCCCGCGTGCATTCATCTCCACTGTTCCCTTGACAAGGTCAGAGTTAGGCTGAAGTCCGATCTGAAGGAACACGCCATCCACAGGCAACGCCATCTCCTCTCCTGTCTGCCGATCCTTCACGATGATGCCCGTCAGTCGTGCGCCATCACCTTGCAATACTGATGTTTGCTTGTTAAAGAAAATCTCCACATTGGGCAAATTCCTCAGCTTCTCCTGAAGCACAGCATCCGCTTTCATCTGACCAGAATATTCGATGACAGTGACGTGATGGCAAATACCCGCCAGGTCGATGGCAGCTTCAGCACCACTATTGCCACCACCGATCACTGCCACATCCTTTCCTTTGTAGAAAGGTCCGTCGCAATGCGGGCAGAAATGAATGCCATGTCCCACATAGCGATCCTCATTCTCCAACCCGAGTCGGCGCCACTTAGCACCTGTGGCGAGGATCACCTGCGGGGCACGAAACTGTTCCCCACCTTCTACGGTAATCGTCTTGACCTTACCATCAAGGTCAGCATGCTGGAAAGTACGATTGACGAAGACTGCAATGTCATTGCACTCCAACTGTTGAAAAAGGTCGGCAGCCAATTGCGTGCCCAAGGTACGTGGAACCGAGATGATATTCTCGATGGCAGTTGTGTCATTCACCTGTCCACCGATCCTCTGTGCCACGACAGCCACTTTCAATCCCTTCCGTGCAGAGAACACGGCAGAAGCCACGCCTGCGGGTCCCCCTCCCAAAATGATCTGGTCAAAGTCATAGTGAAGATCCTGCCCTTCTGTGCTGTTGGCGGTACCCATCAGATCCTCTAACTTCCCCAACAGCTCGCCGAGGTCCCCTCTGCCCACATGAAGAAGTTTGCCATTTGCATAAACGGAAGGCACCGCCTGGATGCCCAATCTGTCCACCTCCTCTTGGAAGAGAGATCCATCTACCATCTCATGGCTGATCCCCTCATGGAGAAGTGCCATCACATTCAGTGCCTGTACCACATCCGGGCAATTCGTACAGGTAAGTGAGACATAAGTAGACAATTTCACTTTGCCTGCAAGATTCTGGATACGGCGTCGTAAAGCCTCATCTGGAAGATTCCGTCCCTTCCCGTCAGCATTCAGCAAAGCCAACAACAACGACGTAAACTCATGGCCATTAGGAATGCCCCGGAAGGCGATACCAGTATCCTTCCCATCCCGTATGATCCTGAAAGAGAATGCCTCGCCTTGCTCATATTCAACGTTGATGCACCCGGAACAAGAAGCAACCTCCTCAACGAACTGGCTGAACGAATCCGCATGGGCGTACTCCTTGTCACGGGTGACCAACAAAGTGATCGGCGTGCCTATCCCTTCCAACACGCCTCTCACCTGCTTGAGTGTTTCCTGATCTAACATAGGCTTAGAGTTTTCCTACGAGGTCGATACTCGGCTTGAGAGTCTCAGCGCCCTCATTCCATTTCGCTGGACATACCTCCCCATCATGAGAAGCCACATATTGCGCAGCTTTCACCTTGCGCACGAGTTCGTCGGCATTACGTCCAATGCTGTTATCCTGAATCTCGCACAACTTGATAAGGCCCTGCGGGTCTACTAAGAACGTGCCCCGATAAGCCACGCCTTCGTCCTCTTTATAAACACCGAAGCCACGGGAGAGAACGGCAATAGGATCGGCGAGCATGGCATATTTTAATTTCGCAATACGATCGGAGGTATCATGCCAAGCCTTGTGAACGAAATGAGTGTCCGTGCTGACAGAGAAAACCTCCACTCCCATAGCCTTCAACTCATCGTATTTCTCGGATAGGTCTTCCAATTCCGTTGGGCAAACAAATGTAAAGTCAGCCGGATAGAAGAAGAATAAAGCCCATTTACCTTCGATATCCTGGTTGGATACGGTCTTAAAACTACCGTTCTGGAAAGCCTGAACTGTGAACTCTGGTACGTGTTGATTGATAATTGCTTGCATATTGTTTCTATTTTAATTGTGAATAATGTTATTTTTTACGTTGCAAAGGTAGGAATCTTCCCTTTCCCCCACAACAGATAAAATCTATCGACCCATAGGAAAAATCTATAACGTATTTCAACAAATTGATATCCAATTCTTTAAAAATGAAAAGACAGATCAAAACGAAAGCCATTTTCTTTGGAAGAACGGAAACTTTTGCCTATTTTTGTGGCATCAACGACTCCCATCGGAGTACAGAGTACACATTATCCATTAGGATCAAACATCAACTCATCTAAATATGAAAAGAAACCTCACCATACTTGGATTCTGCATCTTGACCGCTATTCCAAGTCCAGCCGACAACAATCCCATGATGGGATGGAGTTCATGGAACGCATTTCGAGTAAATATCAGTGAACAAGTGATTAAAAGGCAGGCGTTCCTGTTGGATAGCCTGGGACTGAAAGCTGTAGGGTATAACTATGTCAACATTGATGATGGGTTCTTCGGATACAGAGACCCAACGCATGGGATCATACCCAACCCCTCCCGATTCCCACATGGGCTGCGCATTGTGACCGATTACATCCATTCCCTCGGATTAAAGGCTGGCATCTATTCTGATGCAGGAACCCGGACATGCGGTTCCATTTGGGATCATGACGAGAATGGCTTGACAGCGGGTCTCTACGGTCACGAGGAAAGTGACAGCAAGGTATTCTTCCGCAACTGGAACTTCGACTTCATCAAGGTCGATTTCTGTGGGGGCCAGGACTTAGGATTAGACGAAAGAGAAAGATACACCTCTATCTCCAAATCCATTCACCTGTATGGTCGCCCGGATGTCAAATATAATATCTGCCGTTGGGCGTTTCCAGGCACATGGGCAGAGAAGGTGGCAGACTCTTGGCGCATCAGCGGTGATATCAACACGAATTGGAAATCCCTGAAATATGTCATCGGCAAGAACCTTTATCTGTCAGCCTTTGCACGGAATGGCAAATACAACGATATGGACATGCTTATCGTTGGAATGAAAGGTCCACAAAAACTGCAAGGGACAGGACTGACTGACACAGAAGACGAGACCCATTTCGGAATGTGGTGCATGATGAGCAGTCCACTACTGATTGGTTGCGATCTCAACAAGATCCAGCCACAAAGTCTGGCTCTTCTGAAAAATACTGAACTGATTGCCCTCAATCAAGATCCCCTGCATTTACAGGCACGCGTCTATCAGCACAAGGGCGACACTTACGTCCTTGCCAAAGACATTCTCCAACCACAAGGAGCTACCAGAGCGGTAGCATTATATAATCCATCCGATACGAAACAGACCTTTCATGTCGCCCTGAGCACATTGGAATTAGCCGGAAAGACACAAGTCAGAGACTTACTCCACCATAAGAACCTGAAAGCTACCAAAGACAGCATCATCATGGAGGTAGCTCCACATGGTAGCGCATTTCTAAAGCTCACGGCAAGAACACGCCTTGAACCCACACACTATGAGGCGGAATGGGCATTCCTTCCTCTATACGATGATTTAGGCATCCGCAAGAAGCAGATCATGACATCACCCATGGAAGGCGCCAGTGGAAGTATGGGAGTCATCCATGTCGGTGGGACAAAAGACAATGTCATCCAATGGGATGATGTATACAGCAAGGAAGGTGGCAACTATCACCTGACCATCTCATATAGCAATGAGAAAGAAGCTAGGACGATGTTTGTCTATGTGAATGGAGAAGAAATCAAAAGCATTCCCTGTAAGCCTGTGAAAGGAATCGCACAACTCTCACTGGACATCACGCTTAAACAAGGATTTAACCAAATCAGTATCGGCAATCCCTATAACTGGTCACCAGACATAGACAAAATTGAGGTTCATCCCTAAGGTTCTATGAAGAATGCCTATTATCGATTCAGGAGATAATAGGCATTCTCTTTCAGTTTGTTCATCAAGGTCGCGGGATAATCAGGATGGGTGTCTATCCATGCCCTGACCCGTTCTTTCGCTTCCTGGCTTTTATGCCCTGATAACAAAGCCGAGAGCCAATAACCCGGAAAGAAGATATCACTGGTCTGTTGTATGTCCTGAAGGGCATCCAACCCTGGCTTTAGATAAGCATTATTATAGGGCTCGCGAACATTGTCGCATAAAAGAGCCAAGAGGCTACGTGCCCAAGGCTCTATCCTACGGTTTTCCTTTTGCAAAAGACCATAGAACAACTGCTTCTGCACCTCCACATCTGGATTACATCCCCGGGATATATAATCGAACTCACGCTGTTGATCCTCATTCTTCAGCCTTGCCCGCTGAACCTCTAAGATCTGTTTCCATTGGGAAGGCATCATAAGAGATAGATGATAGGCTATCGCATTATAATCATTGACTGTCAGCAACGAATCCTTCTGCCCCTTCCAAATGCCATAGATACTGTCCAACACTTCTGGGTCAACAGCAGTAGTACCCATATTACGTAGCATTTTCAAACGGACTGATTTCAACGGATGATCGTAGGCACAATCCATCATATAGATTTCCGCATCCCTCTGGGCAGCCCCTTCCATATCAAACTTTACTCGCATCAGGTAATCAATGCAAGTAGAGGCGATCAGGTCATTCCGTTCCTTCCTAAGCCCATCCATCAAATCATGGAACGTTTCTTTTGCCGATAACTTATGGGCCAAATAATTCTCATAGATATTCATCATGGCAGCGAAGCGATTCGTTTCCGGAAGATCATACCAATCATGGAAAGCATCCTTCTGCTCCGGTTCCGTGATCAGGAAACGCCCATATCCACTACCATCGTAATTCAAATATAGTTGTTGGGGATACATCGCAAAAGGAAGTTCCTCATGAGCTTGTTCCACCTGGTCTGTCAACTCTGCAAGAGTCCCATCATACACGCATCCTATTTTAAACTCTTGTCTCCACACCAACCCACGGCGGAAAGGATCTGTCTGGTCAACGAAGATCTTGCCATCTTTATAACGGCAAGTAATCGTAGGCATCCCTTTCTCTTTTACCCAGACATGACTGAAGGCCTTCAGGTTGGCATGGGGCTGGATGGAATCCAAGATAGCAATCAAGTCATCCCATGTCGCATTGGAATAGGCATAACTCCGGAGATAATGCAGAAGACCTTGCTGAAACGCCTCTTGTCCCATTTGCTGTTCCAACTTCCGCATCATGACAGGAGCCTTGTCATAAATAATGTTCCCATATAGGAGTCCTGCGTTGTTCAGGTTATCCAAGGACTGCTGAATAGGATGCGTGCCATCTGTCCGGTCTGTGGCCAACGCACGTGTCTGATAGACCTTCAAGAAGTTTAAGTCGTGATTGATCTGTGGGAATTGTTCCTTGCTGATCTTGTCTGCCAACAAATTAGCAAAGACCTCTTTCGTCCAAACGTCATTAAACCAACGCATCGTCACCAAGTCGCCAAACCACATATGCGTTGTTTCGTGCGCGATCAATTCCAGACGATTCAACTCCTCATCCGGTGTCGGGTCTTTCCCCAAGAAAATGCTTTTATCCCGAAACTGAATGGCCCCAGGATGTTCCATGCCACCGAACTGATATCCCGGCAATACTACAAAGCCATACTTCTTGAACGGATAGGCAATTCCTGTATATTTCTCCAACCACCCCAATGATAAGGCTATTTCATCAAATACCTTATCCATCTGGGCAACTTTCAGGGAATCCGTCTCACGGTACAAAGCCTCCAACTGTCGCCCATCCCGTTCAGCTACCTGACGCTGGAACTTCCCAGCTGTAAACGAGAACAGATAAGTAGGAAGAAGATCACTCTCCTCGAATCTCACCTTCTTCAAATAGGCAGGCAAATGCTTCTCTTTCTTGCTTTTCTGATGCAGGACAGAGGCATTGCTGATCGCTACCCAATCGGACGGCATCGTCAAGGACAATGAAAACCGTGCCTTTAGGTCAGGCTGGTCAAAGCAAGCAAAGACGCTCCGGGCATGAGCTGGCACAAAGAGAGTATAGAGATAATCCACATTCCGATTTAAAGACTGGTCGGCAGAAATGCCAGACAACTGAACTATATTCCTGCCCTTTCTCAATAAACGTTTCGGAAGGACAAGATGCTCATGGCTGACAGACAAAGGAAATTTCTTTCCGTTTACTTTCCCAACAGGATCCAAGTCTTTCCCTTGAAAATCTATCTGCAGGTCATCACCCCCCTGATAGTCAAACAAGATTGTTTCTTCAAACGTCACATTCTCCGAACGATCATCAGGAATGGAGAAGGCTATCTCATACCGAATGCCTGAAAGATGAGCCGCACGGTACCGAGCCAGCTCCCATGAGACACCATTCTCCACATTCACAGCCATCCCTTGCCCTGCACATAACAGGAGAAGGCATACGATCACAATCTTGCAAACTTTCATCTTTATGGCTTACTCCTTATTTTTTTCTTGGTTTACGGCGTGCCCATCCTTCTTCACTGAAATCAGGTTCCTCGCCTTTCAACTTAAACGGCTTTCCCTTGATCAGATCGCGCCAATCGCCTTGATCTGCATGGCTTGATTGAGATTTACTGCCTGAATTGGCCTTTCTCTTTGAGGTATTCCCTTTCCGGTCATCTACATACCGGTCGCCTCGTTCCGTTTTGCCACTACGGTTAGCACGCCTTCCACTCTCTTTTCCGTGTCCTGCCTCATCAGCCTCATTGCAACGAACTTCCCGTCCTTTATAGGTTGTCCCATTCAGAGCCCTCATTACTTTAGGCGCATCCTCTTCAGGGACCTCTATATAAGAGAACTTGCTGAGCAGGTCGATATGACCTACTTCCTGATGGCCCCGGACATGCTTATTGAGATATTGCATGATCTCACCCGGGTAGAAGCCATCCGCTTTACCCAAATTGATAAACAATCGCTTATAGCCAGCCTCTGCCTCATGCTTCCGTCGCCCATTAGATACTTTCCCTTTGGGGCTTTCCTTCTTAGTACGCCCAGAAACAGGCTTCTCGATTTCCGGTGCATTGGCATAATACTGTAGGAACCTACCGAAGGTCATGCTAACAATCTTCTTGATGATATCTTCCTTGTCCACATATTCGAACTGCCGCATGATATCCTGCATGTACGGTGCGATCTGCTCTTCGTCCACATCTACCTTCATGATCTCGTCCATCACCTTATAGAGTTGCTTTGTACAGATCTCCTGAGGCGTAGGCAAGTTTCCATCAATGAAATCCTTCCCGATTTCCTTTTCAATAGCCCGGATCTTATATTTCTCACGTGTATGGATGATCGCAATAGACGTCCCCTTCTTCCCGGCACGCCCTGTTCGTCCAGAACGATGGGTATAGCTTTCAATATCATCTGGAAGGCCATAATTGATAACATGGGTAAGGTCATCCACGTCCAATCCCCTGGCAGCGACATCCGTTGCCACTAACAATTGGGTCAGATGCTGACGGAATTTTTGCATGGTCAAGTCACGTTGCTGCTGAGAAAGGTCGCCATGCAAAGCCTCGGCATTATAGCCATCCTTAATCAACTTATCAGCGATTTCCTGGGTCTCTATCTTTGTACGGCAGAAAATGATTGCATAGATCCTAGGGTAATAGTCAACGATTCGCTTTAAAGCCAAATATTTATCCTTGGCATTGACGAGATAATAAATATGGTTGACGTTTTCAGCCCCTTCATTTCGGCTTCCTACGACGATTTCCTTATAATCGTGGAGATAGCTCACGGCAATTTTCTCAATATCCTTGCTCATGGTAGCCGAGAACAGAAGGGTATTATGCTCACTGGTCAGCCCCTCAAAGATTTCGTTGATACTATCCGAGAAGCCCATATTCAACATTTCATCAGCCTCATCAAGCACCACATTATTCACAGCGCCCAGTTGCGCCACGCCACGATGCATCAAGTCAATCAACCGTCCCGGTGTAGCCACGATGATCTGAACACCATGCTTAAGGGTACGGATCTGCGTCTCGATAGAAGCCCCACCATAAACGGGGACGATATGCATTCCCTCAATATACTTTGCAAAATCGTTGAGATCATCAGCGATCTGCAGGCAGAGTTCACGGGTAGGACTCAAGATGAGAGCCTGAGTTGCTTTTTGAGAAGGATCTACCTTCTGTAAGATAGGGATACCAAACGCAGCCGTCTTCCCCGTACCCGTCTGCGCCAATGCAATTACATCATTTCCTTCACCAAGTAAATACGGGATTACTTCTTCCTGAACGGGCATAGGCTGTTCAAAGCCCAGCTCCGTAATAGCGCGGCGAATCTCTTCGCTCACGCCTAATTCTTCAAATGTCTTCAAATAGTGTATTTATAAATTCGAGTGCAAAGGTAGTGAAAATTAATGAGTTACAGAATTTTAGCATTATTTATTTTGTATTTTTAGCGAAAACCTCTATCTTTATGCCTTCAAAAGAAATGACATTGATATGAAAATAGCAATCTTTTGTTCTGCCAACGACCAGATTGTCCCTACCTATCTCAAGGCGACCACAGAGTTAGGCTATTGGATGGCAAAGAACGGTCATACCTTAGTATATGGTGGATGTAATTCCGGATTGATGGAATGTATTGGGAAAGCCGTACATGAAGCCGGCGGCATGACAATTGGGGTTATTCCATCCCTTGTAGAAAAAGGAGGCAGGATCTCTGACTTCGTAGATGTCAAGATCCTATGTGACAATCTCAGTGACAGAAAAGACTTGATGGAAAGTCACAGCGACATTGCCATTGCACTACCCGGAGGCATCGGCACGTTGGATGAGATTTTCACCTTGGCATCTTCCAACACGATTGGATATCATCACAAAAAGGTTATCCTTTATAACATAAAAGGATGCTGGGACTCCCTCATTGACCTACTTGATGAGCTACAGAACCGCGGAATGATTCGGGGCGACTACCATCAACAAATAGGAATCGCCACGAACCTTGAACAACTCCAACAGCTTTTAGGCTAAGCATCCATCACGTCTTCTCCCACAGGAACAGGCTCAGCCTTTTCTGTCTTATTTCCCTTGAACATCTTGTCAACGACCAATGCAATTGCCCCATCTCCCGTTACATTGCAGGCCGTACCAAAACTGTCCATGGCAATGTAAAGGGCAATCATCAATGCCTGTGCATCCGCATCAAAGCCGAGAATAGAAGCCAAAGGTCCCAAAGCTGCCATAATAGCGCCCCCAGGGACACCAGGTCCTGCCACCATGCAAATGCCCAACATCAAGATGAAATTCATGAACAAGCCGAAGTCATGGGGTAAGCCGTTGAGCAAGCAAATGGTCAGGGCACAAGCCGTGATCTTCATCGCACTGCCCGACATGTGAATGGTCGCACAGAGAGGAATCGTAAACCCAGCAATACCCTTACTAACCCCATTCTTCTCTGTTTGCTTTAGGGTTACAGGGATCGTTGCCGCAGAGGAAGAGGTGCCTAAGGCCGTCATATAAGCTGGCAGCATGGTCCATAACAGACGGAAAGGATTCTTCTTGACCACTCCTCCCGCTATACAGAACTGATAAATGAGAATCACGACATGCAAGACAACAATGACACAAATAATCTTCGCAAAGACGAGAAGGATATGATAAACCTGTCCAGACATTGTCATAGAAAGGAAGATGCCGAAGATATACAGAGGCAGTAAAGGAATGAGTACCTTCTCAATTGTCTTGGTGATCGCCACCTGAAACTCGTCAAAAACGCCCTTTAACTTCACCAACCGACAATTGGCGATACACAATCCTACGATGAAAGAAAATACTAATGCAGACATTACCTCCACCATAGCCGGGATCTCAACCGTAAAATAAGGAGAAATATCCTCCGGTTTCGTTACCTGCTCCGCAGAGGTAGACGCGACCATATCCGGAAATAGCCAAGAACCGGTCCCATAAGACAAGAGTCCAGCAAACACAGTATCCACATATGCAATAACAACCGTCACAAGCAACAACTTACCCGCTCCACTGCCGATATCAGCAATGGCAGGCGTCACCAGTCCGATAATGATCAACGGGACCAAGAAGCCTAACAGCTGGCTAAACAGTGCATTAAACGTAACGAAGACACGTACCCATGGCATAGTCAGTACATTGCCCAAGAGTACTCCAAGGATAATCGCAACAATTATCCTTGGCAGTAAACCGAACCTTACTCTTTTCATGCTTAGATTATTAAATTAAATATAACGAAACCTTATTCTCGCAGCAAACGCTCAGCCATAGCTCTCCCCAATGCCTCGCACTGAACTTTGGTCTCAGGAGTGAGTGCCTGTTTCATCTCTACAGGAGTACCCACTGCCTCGAAATGCAAACGAGTATCATTCCATTCCTGGATCTTCGCAACAGCCTTGCTTGCCCATCCATAGCTTCCAAACCAACCAAGGAGATGGTTCTTGATATCCTTATTCGCCACTTCTGCCAACAACACATCCATCTCGTGATAAAGGCCTGTATTATAAGTAGGTGCGCCGACAATGAGTCCTTGATAGCGGAAGATATCACGAAGGATATAAGAGTGGTGGGTCTTGGATACATTATACATTTTAATATCCTTTACGCCTGCCTGGCTTGCCGCACGGGCAATTACCTCCGCCATACGTTCCGTATTGCCATACATAGTACCATAGCAGATGACCAATCCAGGATCCGTTTCATATTTACTCATCTTGTCGTACATGCCGATTACCTTTTGGACATGGTCATGCCATACCGGTCCATGAGTAGAGCAAATATAATCGAGGTCGACACCAGCAAGCTTCTTCAGCGCATTCTGTACGGGAATGCCATATTTGCCAACAATATTACTATAATAGCGAATCATATCCAACCAATAATCATCACTATTGATCTCGCTATCAATGATCCCTCCATTCAAGGCGCCAAAGCAGCCAAAGGCATCCATCGAGAAGAGCACACGATGTGTCACATCCAATGTCATCATCGTCTCAGGCCAGTGCACCATAGGCGTAAGGAAGAAGTTCAAGGTATGATGCCCAAGTTCAAGGGTATCCCCGTTCTTCACCTCAATCTCTTGATCTTTCACGCCATAGAAGCCCTCCATCATACTGAAGGTCTTCTTATTTCCGATCACCTGAATGTTCGGATAATATTTCCTGATCAAGGAAATAGATCCACTATGATCTGGCTCCATGTGGTTGATGACCAGATAGTCAATAGGACGATCACCAATCACCTCATAGATATTCTCCAAGAACTGGGTGAAAAAATCAACTTGCACGGTATCTATCAGGCAAACCTTATCATCATCGATCAGATAAGAATTATAAGAAATACCATCCGGCAATGGCCACAATCCCTCAAACAGGCTCTTGTTACGGTCATTTACGCCCACATAGTAGATTTTGTTTGTAATTTCGATCATAACGTATATCTTATTTATTGAATTCTTCTTTCATTTTTTCTCCGAACTCTGGGGAGATATAATTATAAATACTCTTACAGCACTCGGAGGAGAACATTAAGGCACAATGCATCACATGATCCCATTGCTCTGGCGTAAGCCCCCGTTCTATCGTATCGCGAGTAATATTGTATTTCAGGAGTCCATAGATAAAACCTGCATTGAAGTTGTCGCCTGCACCAATGGTGCTGACCGTATCCGTAGCCAGCACAGGATATTCTTTATAAAAGCTGCCATCTGCCCTCAATACTACGGGTTTCGCTCCGTTAGTATAGATAAACTTCTTGCAATAGAATGAGATTTCGGCATTATAGACCTTATTAGGATCATCCATCTTATACAATACGTCAAAGTCCTCCCTGCTGCCACGAACTATGTCCGCATATTCAAAGTTCTCAAGGAGGTTTGGGGTGATTTTCATGACCTCATTCCGATGGGCAGACCGGAAGTTAACATCATAATAAATGATTGCCCCATGGTTGCGTGCATATTCCAGCAATCCCGTCATCTGGGGACGGATCACCGGATTGACAGCATAATAAGAACCGAAAATCACAATGTCATCCTTTGCAATATCTGGATAAACGAAGTCCAATTGATCATGAGGATGGTCCTTATAGAAGATATACTCTGCGTCATTGTTATCATCCAGGAAAGCAAGTGAAATTGGAGACTTACTTTCGTGGAAGATATTGACATTATCCGCATTAACCCCATTCTCTTTCAGGAATCCAATCACGTACCTGCCCACACGGTCATTGCCTGCCTCACTAATGAAAGTGGTGTGAATGCCAGAACGACCCAATGAGATGATCCCATTAAATGTGGTCTGGTTGGGGACGTGACAAGGACGAGGATGAATTGTCATGGGCGCATCGCTGCGCTATAATGGCTAATCGTCTGTGCAGACCTCGCAAGAAGCAAGGATATGGCAGATAACCGAATGTTCAACCAACAGCACTGACATTATGCCAATAGGTAAAAGTAAAATCTCGGATATGGATTTCGGTTCTTTCGAGAATACGATTGACAAAAACATTGAAACGGACAAGACTTCGGACAAATTCGACCAACAACTGCAAGCCTACAAGGATGCCAGTAATACATTGACTTCGGCAAAATCAGAACTTAAAATAGCAGCAACTTCTTTACAGGAAGCCAAGGACAACTTGGTTAAAGCCACCGATAAAGCGGACGCTGTTACAAAAGCCATTGATAGCTTTATTGCCAAAGTGAGAGATATAAAAATCAAGGCTAAAGTTGATGATGCCGACATTGAGAAACTGACAGATGCCAGAAAGAAACTCATTGGCGATGAGTCCAAGCTTCTTGAAGACCACAGAAAGGAGAACAAGGATATTCTCACTCGCCATTTCTATGATATGTCTAATATGATGTCAAGGAATGAAGGTGTGTGGTTGTCGAATGGTTGGGTAAAGACTTTGCTTTGGATATTCTTACCATGCTTCCTTTATACGGTCATTTCGATTGTCTATTTTGTAGCATCATACATAGACAAGTAAGCTGAGGATGGGGTGATTTGAAATCACCTCATCCCATTTTGGCTTTCAATTCTTATCATCGTCAAATGGTAAAGAAGAATTGAATTTATCAAAGTCAGAGCTGAATAATTTGTCTTGTATCACACGGTACTTCTCAAACTATGACTCTGCAAAGCTCTTGGAAAATTCAGCAGAAACCTTTCCTGCATCATGTAATACGGCATCACCTCCAGCTTCAAGAATAATATCAATACGTTTAGCCCAATCTTCCATTGTCATGGATAACCAACAGAAATAATTGCGTCAAGATTGTAGAACTTTGTCATGTAGTTCTTACCATCTGCAGCAGTTGCCGAGTTTTTCTCGGTAACTGAATCTTCAACAAGTTCTCCGCTCTTGAAAATGTTCTTCAGATGCAATCTTCTCTCTTTTGGTTTGCCGTCTTAGGCTTCTATTTTATATCACCGAATATTGCCATTGTATATAACAGTTTATCAGGGTAGATAGAATTCTCATCGCCATTGCCAGAATGAGGGGGGTACGTCTGCTCCCCCTCAACCTGTGGCTGTGAATTAATTCAGCAGACACTATTTAGTGTCCACCCTTATGTCGTTGGGATTTGAAGCAGTTTACGACCAAGGAAGCCACGGTAAAGGCAATTCCTACCCCCACCACACCTGTCCAGCCGTAATGCTGCCAAGACAGACCGGAAACGAATGTACCAGCAGAACCACCCAAAAAGTAAATGGTCATATAAACGGTATTGATACGATTGATGGCAGATGCGTCAAGGGCGACTACGCTGGTCTGATTCGCCAGATGGATGCTTTGCATACCGGCATCAATCAGCAAGATAGCAATTATCATCCACAAATAGCTGTCATTCCCAAAAAATGCCAGTATCCATGCAGCCAACACTACGCATCCTCCGGCAATAGAGAAGAACCTCGCACCGTACTTTTGGACGTAGCCGCTGATGAAAACCACCGTGGATGCACCTGCCAGTCCACACAAACCGAGTGCTCCGATAATGTCGTCGGTAGCAAAGAAAGGTTCCTGTTTCATTCGAAAAGCAAGGCAACTCCACAATGCGAAGAACGAGCCATAAGCCAATGCCGCCCTCAGCGATGCGATACGCAAGTAGGGGTATCGGGAGAGTAGGCGCAACAAAGATTTCATCAACCCTGCATAACTTTCTTGAGAACTGGTAGACAGCACGGGTAGCATCCGGTGAATCATCAGGAAGCATCCGAGCATAAACAAGCAAGCCACAAAATAGACGGAGCGCCATCCCCATACGTCAGCAAGGAACCCACTGAATACCCGTGAACCAAGAATGCCTATGAGCAGGCAAGATTGTATAATCCCTACGTTGCGCACCTTGTGCGCAGGGGCTGAATAGTAAGATACTAACGGAATGAAAAATTGCGGCATAACCGAAGAAGCACCGACAAGCAATGATGCGCCCCACACCCAATAGATGTTCGGAGCAAGGGCTATGGCAAGCAAGGCGCACGAAGATATGATATAATTGGTCAATATCAGTTTCTTTCGTGAGATCAAATCACCAAGCGGGATGACAAACACAAGTCCAGTCACATAGCCTATCTGTGTCAATGTCGCTACCATGCTGGCAGAAAAGTCGTTTACCGCGAAATCTTTTGCCATGCTACCCAACAAAGGTTGGTTGTAGTAGCAGTTGGCAACGGAAAGTCCGGTAGCAACTGCCATCAGAGCCATCAGAGCTACCGGAATGCCTTGGTTCTCTCTTAATTCATACTTCATTTGTCGTCTCCTTTCAGTATGACACGACTTTCAATCCTATCAAGGATGCAATGAGCGCGAAGAGAAAGAAAAGGCGGATGGGAGTAGCAGGTTCCTTGAAAACGAATATCCCAATCAAAACCGTACCAACCGCTCCGATTCCCGTCCAAATGGCGTACGCAGTTCCCAAAGGCAAAGTCTGTACCGCTTTGGCAAGCAAAGTCATGCTCAGTACGGTAGAGGCAAGGAAACCGCTTCCCCACAAATAAAATCCAACTCCTGATGCCGCTCTCGCTTTCCCTAAACAGAATGTGAGGCTCACCTCAAACAATCCTGCCAATAATAAGATTATCCAATTCATACCTATAATTTATTAAATTCGGGCGCAAAAATAAACAAACAATCCCTAATAGCTTTTTACATTTGGCAAAAACAGACTTTTCATTTGACAAAAAACATCTGTTTATTCTCGTTTCCGTATGCTATTTTATAATTTTGCACACTAACAACAGCAATGAACTATGGATATAAAGGAAATCATCAACCAAAGATATGCCATGCCGGACGCATCTTTGGACAGGTTGCAACAATGCCTGACTGAAGTCTCATATCCCAAAGGATTCCGAGTATTGAAATGCGGCAAGGTGGAGAAAGACATCTTTTTCATTAAACAAGGCATTGTTCGTGCCTATACTTGGGTGGATGGGAAAGATATTACTTTTTGGGTCGGCAAAGAGGGAGCGACCGTTGTTTCTATGAAAGGCTATGTAAATGACGAGCCGGGATATGAAACAATGGAATTGATGGAAGATTCCGTCTTATATGTATTGAAAAGGAAAAAACTGAAAGAGTTGTTTTCGGAAGACTTGCACATCGCCAATTGGGGACGGCGTTATGCGGAAATGGAGCTGCTTGCCACTGAGGAACGGCTGATCTCTATGTTGTCAGCTATCGCTTCGGAACGGTATAAGGAGCTGTTGGAGAAAGAACCGGATTTGTTACAGCGATTGCCGCTGGGAAGTATCGCCACCTATTTAGGCGTAACGCAGACAAGTCTGAGCCGGATTAGGGCAAAAATCACACGGCCGTAATCCAGCGGATATTTCATAGATAATACTATGGCTAAAAGCTAAAATCTGAAAAAGAGACATGAACGCAAGAGTTAGAGGATTTTTGTACAGCGTGGCTACGTTAGTAACGTTTGGCCTGATACCGCTCATTTGTATTCAAACATGTCGTGATTGCCGATAAACATGAACTATTTGCCTAGCACCTCAGTAACTATAACAACAACTAAAAATCTGTACGATTTTATCTATTCTGTTGCGTAAATGAAAGTTAAATACGTTAAATCTTCACCTTTTCGTATCTAATCAGAATCCACGCTGTCACTTTTCTATCGTTTAGAGCGTATAATACTGATAATCAACTAATAACAGATACTAAGGCTGATTCTAATAAGACATTTCAATTCCATAAAGGTTCGATTAAGACATTTATGATGTCGATGGTAATCTTCGTTATACTTATTTCAATTCCATAAAGGTTCGATTAAGACAATCCTGCTAAAGGTCTGTTTACTTACACTTGTCTATTTCAATTCCATAAAGGTTCGATTAAGACTGCATAGTCTTCTTAATGATCCTTCCGGTACCCTATTTCAATTCCATAAAGGTTCGATTAAGACTTGCCTGATCACTCTACAGAATCCGAATGGTTTCTTAATTTCAATTCCATAAAGGTTCGATTAAGACTCTTTTTTATGTCAATTATAATGGTTCTTCTAAGAAATTTCAATTCCATAAAGGTTCGATTAAGACGTGAGGTTGGACGTTGTACGCCCACCGCCAT
>ERZ779941.476-NODE-476-length-17331-cov-3.249363_pt1 | contig 17331 bp, 18 predicted proteins | sample MGYA00511952_ERZ779941 | MGnify/ENA primary metagenome ERZ779941 (study PRJEB29588, sample SAMEA2142846) | human gut metagenome | biome: human gut; feature: human-associated habitat; material: faeces | place: Denmark | collected 2008/2010 ...
GATGTAAACGATATAATAAAATTAGATAAATAGTAATTTGTTAAATAGATTGGAGATGTAATTATGGCTTATATAGAATTTAAAAAAGTAGATAAAATTTATCAAATGGGAGAAGTAGAAATAAAAGCATTAAAGGATACTTCATTTGAAATTGAAAAAGGAGAATTAGTTTGTATATTAGGTCCAAGTGGTGCAGGGAAAACAACTTGTCTTAATATTTTAGGAGGAATGGATACATTAACTGGTGGTAAAGTTATAGTTGATGGAGTTAGAATAGATAAGTTAAAAGAAAAAGAACTCATTAAATATAGAAGAAATGATATAGGTTTTGTCTTTCAATTTTATAATCTTATTCAAAATATGACAGTATTAGAAAATGTGGAACTTGCAGTTCAATTATGCAAAGATTATTTAGATCCTATCACTATTTTAAATAAGGTGGGATTAGGAAAAAGAAAGGACAATTTTCCTGCTCAATTATCTGGGGGAGAACAACAAAGAGTCGCTATAGCGCGAGCAATCGCTAAAAATCCTAAATTACTTTTATGTGATGAGCCAACAGGTGCTTTAGATTATAAAACTGGAAAACAAATTTTAAAACTATTAGAAGATACTTGCCGAAAGGAAAAAATGACAGTAATCATTATAACACATAATGCTGCTATTTCTTTGATTGCTGATAAAATAATTAAGTTTAAAAATGGTGGCGTAGATGAAATTATCATAAACAAAAATCCTAAAAGAGTGGAGGATGTTGAGTGGTAAGATGAAAAATAAACTATTAAAACATATTTTTAAGAAAATAAAAGATAATAATAAAAGGTTTCTTTCCTTGTTTTGTATGGCTTTTTTAGGAGTAGGTTTTTTTACGGGGATTCAGTCTTGTGGACCTGATATGTTAAAAACATTAGACAATTATTATGACGAAAATAATGTTTATGATATCGAAATTATTTCTAATTTAGGATTAACTAATAATGATATAGAAGAATTAAAAAAAATAAATGATGTAAAAGAAGTAATAGGAACTTACACCAAAGATACCTATTTAGAACTTGATAATAAGGAGTTTGTTTTAAGAATTATAGGACTTAATAATAATATTAACAAAGTTTATTTGAGTGATGGAAAACTTCCTAGTAACAATAGTGAAATTGTTGTTGATAAATTGCTTTTAGAAGAAAACAATTTAAAAATAAATGATACCATTACAATTATGAATGAGAAAAAGAAAATTGTTGGTACAGTTATTAGTCCAATATATTTTTCAACTGAAAGACCTACAGCTACCCTTGGAAATGGCAAAGTTAATTATTATGCTTATGCAAATGAAGAAGTAGTCAAAGAAGAAGCATTTACCAATATCTATATTACAGTAAAACAAGCAAAAAAAATGGTAACAAATAGTGATGAGTATTTGGATACTATTAGTAAAGTAATTGATTCTGTAGAGAATATGAAAGAAGAAAGACAAGATGTTAGGTATAGCGAACTTTATGGTGAAAAAATATTAGAAGCAAATCAATATGGAATACAGTTAGATGAGAGTAATTTTATTAAGCCAAAATGGTACATATTTGATAGAAATGATAATGATTCTTATAAAGACCTTGTGATTGCTAGTGATAATCTAAACAAATTAGGTAATGTATTTCCGATTATATTCTTTTGTGTAGCCATTTTAGTTAGTCTTATTTCTATGATGAGAATGATTGAAGAAGATCGAACTGAAAATGGAACTTTAAAGTCATTAGGCTTTAATAATTTTCATATAACATCTAAATATATTGTATTTTCACTATTGGCGACCATTACTGGTGGTATTTTAGGGATATTGATAGGGTCTGTTTTAATCCCTTATGTTATTTGGAATATTTATAAAAAATTATTTTTTATACCAAAATTTATATATGAATCAAATAATCTTTTTAATTTTATTGGTCTTTTAATATGTGTTTTTTGTATTTGTGGTACAGCGATATTTATATGCATAAAGAATCTAAAAAATGTACCTGCTAATTTAATGCGACCTAAATCTCCAAAGAGTGGTAAGAAAATACTTTTAGAGTATATTCCGTTTATTTGGAAAAGATTAAATTTTTCTAATAAAATAACCGTTAGAAACATATTTAGATATAAAAGCCGAGTAATTACAACACTATTTGGAATTGCCGGATGTACTGCTTTAATATTAGCAGGATTTGGGTTGAAAGATTCCTTAAAAGATGTTACAAATTATCAGTTTGAACATATTTTTAATTATGAAAAAATTGTGATGTTAAAAGAAAATACGAATTATGATGTGGTAAAACAAGAAATAAAAAACGAAAAATCTATTCGTAAAATAGTAGAAACTAACATTGATAATATCACAGTTGGATATAAAGGTAATACTGAGGAAGTGACAATGATTGTTGCAAATAATAATGAAGAATTAAGAGATGTAATAACATTAGATAGTGTAAAAGATAAGGATAATACAAATTTAATTCCTAGCGACAATTCGGTAATTATTAGCGAAAAGACTGCAACTCTTTTAAATATAGATCTAGGAGATAAACTTATACTATTTGATGATGAAAATAATAAATATGAACTTATTGTAGAACATATTATAAAAAACTATATTAACCAGTATTTATATATCAATAAAAATACTTATGAAAATACATTTAAAAATTATAAAATAAATTCTTTTCTAATAGATTTTGATAATTTAAATGAACATGATAGCAATCAATTTGATGAAAAGTATATTAGTAAAAATGAAATAACTTCTATTGTAAATAATGAAGATATAAAAGAAAATATCAATAGTATGCTAGGCTCTATTGATTCTATTGTAGCAATTTTAATTATCGCTGCAGCATTACTAGCCTTTGTCGTTTTATATAATTTATCGAATATCAATATTAGTGAAAGAAAAAGGGAAATTGCAACTTTAAAAGTATTAGGGTTTTATCATAATGAGGTAGATAGATATATTACGAGGGAAAATGTTTTATTAACTATTATTGGAATTGCTATAGGTTTATTGTTTGGGTCATATTTAAGTCATTTCATTATATCTACTTGTGAGCCAGATTATATAATGTTTATTAGGCACGTTGATATATTAAGTTATGTTATATCTGCTTTGATGACTATATTTTTTACTATTATCGTAAATATAGTTACACATTATAATCTAAAAAAGATAAATATGATAGAATCACTTAAAAATGTTGAATAAATAATAACAAAGGAATTATAAATTACAATTTATCGATTAGTTATAAAAAATATTTGAGTAGATATAATTCTGCTCTTTTTTGTAATGTAAAATAAGGAGGAATAAAAATAGAAATTACTAAAAATCGAAGTTTGGAAGTAAGCAAAAATTTTTTTAATAAATTAGAACAAAAACTAAAAAATGTTTCAGATAATTTGCAAGGATATTATAAAACATTTAATAATTGTAGGGAACAAGGGTTAATGCTAACAATTTATGAACCTACTACGGATAATGAATTGTTAATATGGGCTTGTGAAAGTCGCAATAGTGATAACATTATGGTTATTACAGCTGATCGTACTTGTTCTGATAATAACGATATGTTTAATGATATTGCTTGGGAGTCTGCAAAATATTTTAAATATGATGAATATGATAAAGCTGTTAATCATACATATAACATAATTAGAAAGCAATTTAATAAACATTTTCTTGAAGAATATAATACTAAATTTAAAATGCATAAATGTCTTGCAGATTTACAGCATATTGGGGCAGATGCACAAGATTTAGAATATGATGATTACAATAAATTAGTCACATTTGAAGATTTAGATAATTTATATTTTTGTGATTTAATTGTTCAAAATGGAAAAATGGGGTTAAGGTATTCTAAATATACAAATAATTATAAAGATGAATTTGATAACCTCACTTTTGAAACGTGGAAACCTGACTTAACGAGTGATATTACTTTGATGTTAGGTATGCAAAGTAAATTAAGAGATTTTATAGAAAAAGAAATAGATTACAACATTGATGTTGGAATTAGAATATAAGGAGGATTAAAATGGAAGAAAAAAATAAACCAGTTGCCCCTATTATTGGAGCAGATGGAAATGTATTTAATTTAATTGGCATATGTAGTCGTGCATTAAAAGATGCAGGATATTATGATAAAGCAAAAGAAATGGCTAATAGAGTTACATCTTCTGGAAGTTATGAAGAGGCACTTTCGATTATGTGTGAATATATAGAACCAGTTGATCAGAACTATGAAATGTATAGTGCATTCAATGATGACGAAATTGACATTGGTATTTAAGGAGGAATAATTATTTCAAAATATATAAGAGTTAAAGGTTCAAGTACTAATAAAATTATAAAAGTTGATAGTGATGAATTAGATGACGCAATTAATAAAACAAAAGACACTTTTGAAAAACTTAAATTAAGTGGAGTTTATCAAGGTGAAAATGATTTTATCTTCGAAGAAGTTAATATAGAAAAAGTAGGAAAACAACTTGCAAATATGTATAATGCTCGAGTGAATAAAAGTGCAGGATTAGATGATGTTATGTGGATTGTTGATATGATTTGTGATGATCCTGATTTAGTTGATTACATTCAAGAGGAAACTATAAAATCATTAGAAGCTGATTATAATATTATTCTAAATGATATTCAGATATAAGGGGGAATAAAATGTTAAAAGATTATCAAATTAAAAGAATTAAGGAACAATATCCTAAAGGTACCGAAATTGAATTAATAAGTATGGAAGATTCTCAAGCTGTTCCATCAGGGACACATGGCATTGTTGATTTTGTAGATGATATGGGAACAATTCAAATGACTTGGAGTAATGGCTCATCACTTGGATTAATTATTGGTGAGGATCAATTTAAAGTAGTAAAAACTGCAATTGATGTTAAATTAGAAGAATTAGAAAAAATTAAAACTCAATTATTAAAAGATGATAATTTATTTTTACATGTTCAAAATATTGAAACTGGATTAAGTGGTGTTGCATCTTTCTATAATGATGGTAAAACAATAAAAGTTTTTGCAGGAAATTCTGATGGTTCAGATGATATAGAACTTAATTATTTGGATTTCATCAATCACTATAATTATATAGTTGGAAAAGATTTTGAGAATCCATTTATGGATATTAAAATATAGGAGGAATTTTTATAGAAATTAAAAAATTATCTTGTAGTGAAGTTAAAGAACTTAGAGACAAAAATTATGAATACTTAATATTACAAGGATGTGGTGGTGATCTCAACGAATGGGTTGAGGGCATTACCAATATGTTAAAGAAAGAAGGAATTGTTGGTGATTCCTTTTCTTTTGATGAAGTATATTCATTTCGAAATGAAAACTTAACTAATATAGCATTTGGTCTTAATAACAAAGATTTAGAACTTGGTAAACTTGCCATGTTTAGATTAAAGATAAGAGAAACATTTGGAGCTATGTGGTTGTCTGATTATATTGATAATGGATATATAAAAGATATAAATATATAAGGAGGATTGATGTTTGTTAGAAGAACAATTAAAAAATATAAATGAATTAAGTTTTCAAGCTAATAAAACTAAAGATGAAAAAGAAAAGGAACAGCTAGAAAATAATGTTAAATCAATTATATTTGATTTAAAAAAACAAGCTATTGAAAGTTTTAAATCTGAGAGTGACATTAAAAAGTTTTTAGATAATATAATTAAATTTAATAATTATTCATATAACAATCAATGTTTAATATGGATGCAAAATCCTAATGCAAATTATGTTGCTCCACTTCGCACATTTAACAAAATGGGATATAGAATAAATTCTGGTGAACAAAGCATAAAAATATTAGTTCCTACTTTTTATACAATAGTTAAAATTAAGACAGGTATTGATGGAAAATATGATTATAAACCACTCTTTGCTTTGAATGAGACTGAATTAAAACAATACAAAGATAAATTTGATGATTCAGTAACATTTCATAGTGAAAAATTAAGTAATTTTAAAGTCGGATCGGTGTTTGATGCAAGTCAAACTAATATGCCACTAGATGAAATTAATGAAAAATTAAATCCCATTATGGAAGATGATCGTGCTGAGGGGATAGAAGATTTATTTATTAAAGCTATATATCGAGACGGCTTTAAAGTAAAATATGTGGATAAAATAGAATCAGGAGCTAAAGGATATTGTGATTTTAAAAATTCCACAATAGTTGTGCATAAGGGTTTAAGTAATCTTATGAGATTAAAAGTTGTTATTCATGAATATGCTCACTCTCTTGCTCATAAACACTTACTCAATAATAATCAGGATTATCAAGAATACAGAAATAAATATGAAACTGAAGCAGAAGCAATTGCGTATGTTGTTTCGAAATATTTAGGTATGGATACAAGTCAATATTCAAACATGTACCTTTATTCTTGGAGTAGAAATAAGGATTTTAAGGAAATCGATGATTCACTTAATACTATTGTTAATTATTCAAAAATGATAATAAATAATTATGAGAAGATATTATCTAAAACCCAAAACATATCAATAGATGAAAATTCATATAATTCATATATAAGTATTTAAGGGGGGATAAATATTAACAATTTAGGTGATATGTTAATTGAAATAGGAACAATCATTAATAAATATCAAAAACAAAATGAAGTTAACAATGGCAGTCAAATATTATTGAAAACTAAAGAAGTTTTAAACAGGTATCCTGCTATAAGTAATTATGGATTAAATGAAGCCATTAAAAATGGTTTTATTCCTGTTGTTAAAATTGGAAAATTAAATTATTTTGATGTTAAAGATATAGAAAGATATCTTGCAAGTAATAAAATTATTGTTAAAGAAAATGAAAAGATAAATAAAAGATATGTTTAGGGGGGATAATATATAGGTAAAATAAATGATAATCGAATGAAAAATATATATACAGAAGCAGAAGGCGTTTTTAGAATCGAATTAAGTAATGGTTTTAGAGATGATGGTACTCGTGATCGTATAGTTGAAAGAGTATATGGTACTGAAGAAGATGCAATAAAACGAAGAGATGAAATGAAAAAATTGCAACAGCAAATGAAAGAAGAAGGACTTAAAGCTGAAAATGGTGGTTATACTCTTATTCAAACCTCAAAAATATACTTAGGTGATACTAAATATCAAAAGAGATCACTTAATACTGTCAGAGGGTATAAACAATTACTTAATAATTGGATTTTACCTAGTTTGGGAGATATTAAAATAAGGAGTATAACCGAACAAGATTTAGAAAAGTTATATGACAAAATGAGAAATTCGAATAATCCTCAAACTGGTAAACCTTTATCTGAGACTTATATTAATCATTGTCATAAATTAATTGCTTCTATTTTTAATTATGCGAAAAAGAAAAAATGGTTATTAACAAATCCTGCAGAATTTGTTATAAATCCACCTAAATTAAAAGTTAAAAAAAAGGATTATTATAACTATGAAGAAATGATGGAAGTGTTTGAGCTTTTGGAAAAGTATGACATTAGATTTAGAACTGCAATATTTACCCTGTTTAATACTGGATTTAGACGAGGTGAACTTTGTGGTTTGAAATGGAAAGACATATCAAAAAGAAAAATGCCTATTACTGAAAATGGTGTTAGAAAATTTCAAACAACTTATATTATTAGTGTTAATCGTGAACTTGCAGTAGCATCAAAAGAAATGCGACAAGATCCTGATTTTTTTAAAAAGTATGAAATTATAGAACAAGTGACAAATTCATTAGTTGCAATCAAACCTAAAACTGATGAAAGTGCTAGAAAGATTGTCGTTGTTGAAGAAGTTTATAATACACTTATGGAATATAAAAATTGTCAGATTGAAAATGGTTTTAATCCTACTGCTGAAGATTATATTTTTAGAACATTAAAATTAGATAGTGTCTGGCATCCTGATTATTTAACTAAAGATTGGTCTAGATTTGTAAAAGATAATTCTCTAAAGCCAATAACTGTCCATGATATAAGGCATAGTCATGCAACATATTTATTAGCAATAGGAATACCATTACAGGATGTTGCTCGTAGATTAGGTCACTCTGAAGTATCAACAACTTTAAAAATATATACTCATAGTAATTTAATACAAGATCAAAAAATTGCTAATGTGATGGAAAGATATATTTATAACAATAATGATGCACCCAATATTGGCATTCAACCATTAACTTTATTATCAATATTAACAAAAAATCCAAAAATTACTAATGAAAATGATTTATTTGATACATTAGAGTGGTTGTCCAATGACAATATAACATATGATGATTTAGATACTTATATGAATATATGTAAGCAATATATTTTAGATAGTAATCCAAATTTACAAATTTTTAATCAATTTATTGAAAGTGTCAATCCTGAAATAATTAATAAATTACTTGATGGCATTTATAATATTTTCGACAATAACCATGAACTTTTACTTAATCCAATAAGTGATATTTCGAAATATAAAGATGAATATATTAGTATATAATAATTCCCACAATTCATTGTAATTGTGGGTTTTTTTCTATTTTATGGTTATTTTCAAGGGTATTAGAAGTCCAAAAGACCTTTGTTATATTTTTTGAGGTCAATTGGTGGCACTTTTGGTGGCAAAAGTATTGATTTCAACCAATTTATATCGTATAATATCAATGTATAAAATAGTTTTTTTCCTTTGTTTTACTTGATTTCATTATTTTACTACTAAGGTTTTGGTGTCCTCCAAAACTTTTGTTGGGAGTTCGATTCTCTCATCCCCTGCCATAAGTATAATTCGAACTAATATGTTCGTTAACATAATCTTGATATGAACGTATCAAGTTTTTTTATTGCAGAATTTGAAAAAATAGAATATTTTAGGAAAAAGGGTGTTTGTATACCTATAGTATCTGTTCCACCTAAAGTTAGCAAAAGTATTGTTGTTCCTCCATCTTTCTATGATGGAAATGTTGTATTAATTGATGATAAAGAAAAAAATGTAATAGAATGGAATAATGCTGGTGGCATAGGTGTTCTTTTTACAGATGCAGATGTATCAGATAATTTAACAAGTGTTAAGAGTCTAAAATTTTTAAAAAAAATTAAATGAAACAAAAATATAAAAATTGTGAATTATTTTTCTAAATTTTATTATGTAAATATTTAATATAAGTTTTTGAATAATTGTTATTAAATTAGATTAATAATATGTATACAATTAATATATTATAGGTTATAATTAAATTAGGAGGAGAAAAAATGAAAAATAAAATTTTAATAGGGTTAACATGTTTATTTGTGTTAATTTGTACAGTAGGGTGTGCAAATACAAAAGAAAACACAAGTGTAAAAAATGATAGTGTAAAAAGTGATACAGAACAAACTGTAAAATCAAAATGTTCATATTATGAATGTTTAACAAAGATGTCTTTAGATAATACATTAGAAGAATTAAATGGTATAGTAGGATTTGAAGCTACTAAACTTGAAAGTACTTCACTTGATAAGTATGAATATGACTTTGGTAATGATAAAAAAATTACTGTTTCATTTTCAAATGATAAAATAGTATCTATAAAAATTGAATATGATAAAAAAGAATTAAAAAATAAAAAAGTAACACTTGATAACTTATCAGACATAAAAGCAAGAATTAATGATGGAATTAGTTATGATGAATTTAAAAAAGCCGTTGGTGGTGTTGATGGAACTCTTATTGAAGTTAGTTCTTGGAATAAATATGTTTGGGTAGCAGAAGATGGAAGTAGTAATGTAACTGCATCTTTTGGTAAAGATGGGAACCTTAAATTCTTTAATGGATTAGGTTTTAAAAACTAATAAAAAATGTTAACTATATTAGAGTATTGATATAATTTCAATACTCTTTTTTTGTAATGAAGTGTTTAAATAAAAGGTATTATGTTCTGTATGTTTTAAGTAATATAATAATTCAAAAAGGTGATGGGTTTAATATCATTGGAAATGATGAGATAGCACTTATTTGTAATAATTGTAAAAAAGTGTATGGATTTAATGATGTAAAATATAAAGATAATTGTCCTAGAGAATTATAATGCACTTTTTCTGTTAAATAATTGAGTTTTAAACTTTAAATTTTTATATAATCATTTTAATTTTATGTAATTTATGTTAAAATTTAATTGGATGAGCAGTATTAATCCAGAGGGTTAGTATTGCTTTTTCTTAAATTAAATAAATTAATTATGAGTTAACATAATATAGGAGGAGTACATGAAGTATAATTATGTTTTAGGTCTTGATATCGGAATATCATCAGTTGGATGGGGATTACTTGCATTAGATGAAAATAATAATCCTTATAAAATAATTGATGTTGGAAGTAGAATATTTAGTCCAGGAGAAGTAGAAAAAACTGGAGACAGTAAGGCAAAAGAAAGAAGAGAAAAAAGAGGAACAAGAAGAGTAATAAGAAGAAGAGAATTTAGATTGGATAGAGTAAGAAATTTACTATATGAAAAAGGATATTTGAAAGGTAATATTACAAGTAATATTGTTTCTGTTAAAAATGAAGAATTAACAACACTATTTAATAATATGATAAACAACTATTATAAGAATAAGGATACAAATCCATATAAGTTAAAAGTTGAAGCATTAGATAGGAAATTAACTAATGATGAATTATCTATTATTTTAGTACATTATGCTAAAAAAAGAGGATATAAATCAAATAGGGAAGAATCAAATGATAATGATAATGGAAAAGTCAAAGAAGCAATTAAAGAAAATACAAATTTAATGGAAGAAAAGAAATATCGTACCATTTCAGAAATGTATATTAATGATGAAAAATTTAAAAATAAAATAAAGAATGGACCAGATGATTATAAATTATCTGTTACAAATGAAATGTATTTAGAAGAAATTAATAAAGTTCTAGATAGTCAAATAGGTTTTGGATTAATTGACGATAACTTTAAAAATGAATATTTAGAAATATATAATTCTAGAAGACATTATTCAGAAGGTCCAGGTTATTATTATGAAAAAGATGCAAATGGAAATAAAATTAAAGTAAGATCACCATATGGTGGAGATTTAATAAAAAAAATGACAGGTATATGTTCATTTGATAAAAAAGCAAGAGCGCCAAAATATGCATTTTCATCTGAATTGTTTGTATCAATATCTAAACTAGTTAATTTAAGATATAAAATAGATGATGATAGTTATAAGCAATTAACAAAAGAACAAATAAATGAACTAATAGATGAAGCAAAGAATAAAAATAAAGTAACTTATAAATCATTAATAAAAATACTAGGTATTGAAAATATAAAAGTTAAAGATTTAAATTTGTCAAAGAGTGAGTATATTAAAGTAATAGATGAATTAAAGAAGAAACTAAATATTTCTAAAGAAGAAATAATTGATATATATTCCTTAGATGAAGAAAATAAAAAAATATATAACGATATTTATAATGAAAAACTATTTTCAAAAACAATAATAGAATTTAAAGGATACAATTTATTAAAAAAGGCAATAACATTATCTTATAATTCTGATATTTGGAATGACGTAAAAGATAACATAGAATTTTTAGATGAACTCGCACTTTATTGTACGGATTATAAAGTTAATAATGAAATTCAAGAACATATACATAATTCATTAATTATTGATTCTAGATTCGATGATAGTAATTTTGTTGAAAATTTACCCAATTTCAAAGATCATTTAATGTTATCTACAGATATAATAAGAAGATTAATTCCAATTATGCTTGAAGGTATAACATATGATAAAGCAATGGATAAAATAGGATATAATCATTCAAATTTATATAAAGACACTATAAAAGAGGATTTACTTGTACCTGTTTATGTTTCAAAAAATATAACTAATCAAAGAGTTATAAGATCGCTTACTCAAGCAAGAAAAGTTATTAATGCAATAATAAAAAAATATGGTTCTCCTAAAATAATTAATATAGAAACAGCAAGAGAACTAGCTAAAACACAGAAAGAAAGAAGAATTATAGAAAAAAATCAACAAGACAAACAATATGAAAATGAAAGAATAAAAAAACATCTAGTTGAATTAGGATTATTTTCAGATGAATCAAAAATAACAGGTAATGATTTATTAAAGTACAAACTTTGGCAAGAACAAAAAGAATTTTGTGGATATAGTATGAAAAAAATAAAATTAGAAGATTTATTTTCAAATAATATAGTACAAATTGATCATATATTGCCATATTCAAGAACATATAATGATAATTATTTAAATAAAACATTAGTATACACTAAATATAATCAGGATAAAGGAAATAAGACACCATATGAATGGTTTGGAAAAACTGATAAATGGCAAGAATATGAATCATTTATTAATAATTTATCAATTTCTCAAAATAAGAAGGATAATTATTTATTAAAAAATTTAGATCAAGATACTGAAAGAGAAATGAGAGAACAAAATTTAAATGATACAAAATATATAAGTAGAGAACTTTCATCACTTATAAAAGCATATTTAAATGTTGATGAAGTAAATGTTTTTCCTGGAGCAATCACAGCAAAATTGCGTGCAAGATGGGGATTTAATAGACTTACACATAGTTATATATCAAAAACTTATATAATGCCAGAAGATATGAAAAAAGGAATAAATAAGGATAGAGATAATCATTTACATCATGCAATGGACGCTTTAGTAATCGCATCTATTACAAAATCATTACAACAAAAGATAACACTATATGAAAAATTTAGTAGATATGTTGATGGTATTACTAGAAATGAACTAGATAAAATATCTACAGGTAATATAAATGATGATTTATATAATTATTACGATGAAGAAACTGGTGAAATCAAAGAGTTAGAATTAAGAGAATATATAAAAAATCAAGTTGCTCAAAATAATATATATTTTTCAAAACATAATGTAAGTAAGTTAATTTTTCCAACACCATATAATAATTTTGTAGAAGAAGCAAAATTAAGAGTTTATGAGAGAGATTTAGAAGTTTTAAAATGGAATTTAAAAAATTTAGGAACTTATACTTCTTCAGAATTAAATAGAATTCATGTTTTAATTCCATCAATTGCGAAAAATAAAATTTCAGGTAGATTACACGAAGAAACATATTATGGATTAAAAGAGGTTGGTACTGGAGACGATAAAGTTACATATAAAACTTTAAAAACTCCTATTCCTAAAGTAAAGAAAAAAGATTTAGATAATATTCCTGATTGCAAAGGTGGTTCAAAGGATATATACAATGCGTTAGTAGAATGGTTTGGTAATTGTGAAACTGGTGAGGAAGCACTAAAAATGCACGATGGGAAATAACCTGTTAATCCAAATGATAAAGAACAAAAGGAAATAAGAAAGATAAAAGTATATACTAAATATAATGCTACAGGACATATTGTAAATAATGGTAATGTTGAAAAAGGTGGAATATATAGAATAGATGTATTTAAATCAAAAAATAAAGAAGATAACAAATTATATTTTGCTGCCTATGATATATTTGAAATTGAACAAATTAAAGAATATGAAAAAGGTAAGAATATTAATTTTTCAATTAAATTAGAATATGGTCAAGGTAAAAATAATGAGATTATATTATATAAAGATGTAACAAAAAAATATGATTTAATTATGTCAATATATAAAAATGATCTTATTAGGATAAAAACAAAAACAGGAAATGAATCTACTGCGTACGTGGTTGGTTTTTCAGGAGGAAAATTAGAAATAAAGAGTACAATTGGTGATGGATATGATATTATAGGTAATAATAATATTTTTGATAAAAAATTAACAAGGTACATAGTAACGGTATCGACAATAGAAAATATGGATAAATTATCAATAAGTATTTTAGGTGAAATTAGTGGGTTATAGACAAGTTATAATTAAAAAAAGTGAAAAAATTCATTTTAAAGATAATCAATTAGTAATTGAAAAAGAAGGTAATACTTCAAAAGTTCCATTAGAAGATATAAATTATGTGTTAATAGAGGATTCTTCAACAGTTATAACGACAAGATTACTTGCAGAATTTGGTAAAAATGCTATTTCTTTAATTGTATGTGATGAAAAATTTGAACCAACTTCCATAATGTATTCTTATAATTATCATTTTAAACAATTGGATGTTTTTTCTCACCAGCTAGAAGTAGATGAAAGTACAAAAAAGGAATTTTGGAACCAGATTGTGCATAAGAAAATTGAAAATAGTATTAAAGTATTAGAAATGACAACATGTGAAGATTTTCCTATAAAAAAATTAAATGAATATTTAACAGAAATAATTGATGGAGATTCTAAAAATAGAGAAGGCTTATCTGCAAAATTATATTTCAGAAGTCTTTTTGGAAGTGATTTTATCAGATTCTATGATGATAAAATAAATGCATCATTAAATTATGGTTACACAATACTTGCAAGTGCAATTATCAGAAATCTTTCAGTTTTTGGTCTTAATACATATCTTGGGATTCATCATAAATCTAAAATAAATAATTTTAATCTTGCATATGATTTTTTAGAACCATATCGAAGTGTTGTTGATAAATTTGTTTATGATAATAAAGATTTAATTGTTTATCCATTATCATTTGATTTTAGGAAACAATTAATAAATTTATTAAATAAAGAGGTTATTCATAATGGAAAAAAATATACTGTTGAATATAGTATAAGTTTATTAATAAAGAGCTATATAAAATCATTTTCAGATGGTGAAATAAAATTAGATTTACCAACATTAATCTATGAGTAAGTTTATGAGAATTGTTGTTATGTTCGATTTACCAGTGATAACCGAAAATGAAAGAAAAGTAGCAACTAAATTTAGAAAATATTTATTAGATGATGGTTTTATAATGATGCAGTATTCTGTTTATTCAAGGATATGTAAAAATAATGACGATTTATATAAACATATAAATAGATTAAAGATAAATACACCCAAAACTGGAAATGTTAGACTATTACAGGTTACAGAAAATCAATATAATAATATGATTATGTTTTCTGGTAATAAAAAAACAGAGGAAAATATATCTATAGAAAATTTGTTAGTATTTTAGTTGAAAGAAAGTTTTACTTTCTTTTTATTTACAAAAAAAGCAGACATTAATGTCTGCTTGTGATCTTTAAGGTCAGATCAAACCTAAGGCATTATGCCTTATTACAGAAACCTGTAAATTTTTAGTAATATACGCCCTAATTATCAGGACAACTAAATTGTACTACATATTTTCCTTATGGTCAATAAATAATAGACAAATTTCATTAAAAAGTTCTTTTTCTTTATTATTTTCACATATTATATAATCTTGATTTACATTATTTGGTTTAGATAATACTAATTTAATATCTTCACTGTTTAATATTTTATTAATTGTATAAGGTTTTATGTTAAATAATAAGTTTTTTATATTTGATATTTCTTCTTCAGATATTAAATATTCATTATTATTATAGAATTCATTAAATTCTATATTTGTATTATTGTTAAAATATTCATTTTTTATTAAAAAAGTTTTAATTGCATTGTTAATTTCATTGATTGAAATAACTTTGTTTGTAATTTTGTATATATTGTAATATTTTAAATTTATGTATTCAAATATGTTATTACAACTACTTAAAATAAAATGACAATTATTATTTGTTAAGGAATTTATATCATTTAATAATTTTATTATTTCATCGGAGTTTAGATATACATCAAAATTATTTATTATTACTATTGTTGGTTTACTTGATAATTTTTTAATATCTAAAAAATATAATTGATATAGTAATTTTCTTTTCATGGATTTTGATATTTTGTTATCCGTTAATAGCATATCATCTATATAAATGTTTGTAAATTTATCAATAATTGAATTTATATTTGGAATTTCTATTTCAAAAGAAATATTATTATCGCTTTTTTTATTTATTTTTTTATCTAATAAGTTATTTATTTTTCCATCAATTATATCAAATATTTCATTAGTATATTCAATAATTTTATTTTCATTTATTTTTTTTGTGATGTCATTATAAATTAATTGCCTAAGTGCATTATTTTTTGTAAATTTAAATTCATTGCTAAAATCAGTTTCTTCATTTATATTTATAATATTAAAATCATTAGTATTGAACACTTTACCATTTATTAAGATATTGTTTTTATTTTTTGTTAGACTACTCATAAGTTCATTAATAAATTTATTTTTATATAAGTTATTTTTCCCAAATAGAATAATATTTTTGTCAAAATTTAGATTATAGTTTTTATCATCTAACTTGATTATTAATTCCATATTTGTTATTCCTTTCAATTATTATTACTAAAAATACACGGGGTTCTGTAACCAAATGGATGGACTTAATACTGTTATGCCGTCATAAATTACTAAAAATATACAGGGTCCTGTAACGGAATAGTCAAAAATCATAATTGGGAAGACGTCATATATTACTAAAAATAAACAGGGTCCTGTAACTCTGGTGCTTCTTTTTCTAAAATGTAATAGTCATATATTACTAAAAATAAACAGGGTCCTGTAACTGAAAAAGGCTTACCAATTGGAAATTATACGTCATATATTACTAAAAATATACAGGGCCCTGTAACCTCCTTTAAATAGAGCACTTAAAGGCTCTAGTCATATATTACTAAAAATATACAGGGTCCTGTAACCCAAGTTTTAAATTTAAAGGAAAAACAATAGTCATATATTACTAAAAATATACAGGGTCCTGTAACTTCTTTCTAATGAACTTGCAAACCAATTTTGTCATATATTACTAAAAATATACAGGGTCCTGTAACCTACCCAGTGTTGACTACCTGAAGTTGCACGTCATATATTACTAAAAATATACAGGGTCCTGTAACGAATGTGTGTAACATAATTCAACTTATCGCGTCATATATTACTAAAAATATACAGGGTCCTGTAACTTTTGTATAGGAATGCTAATTTCATACTAGTCATATATTACTAAAAATATACAGGGTCCTGTAACCATTTGATATTCTTAAATCATTACCTTTATGTCATATATTACTAAAAATATACAGGGTCCTGTAACCTCTTTCTTATAGTTATAATTAGATACACCGTCATATATTACTAAAAATATACAGGGTCCTGTAACTCAGTGCAGCGTTAATCGGATTAACAAAGAGTCATATATTACTAAAAATATACAGGGTCCTGTAACACCTCTATGTAAAAAACATCACGATTTGGTGTCATATATTACTAAAAATATACAGGGTCCTGTAACTAGTTCTTTCTG
>ERZ779941.480-NODE-480-length-17221-cov-3.563964_pt1 | contig 17221 bp, 18 predicted proteins | sample MGYA00511952_ERZ779941 | MGnify/ENA primary metagenome ERZ779941 (study PRJEB29588, sample SAMEA2142846) | human gut metagenome | biome: human gut; feature: human-associated habitat; material: faeces | place: Denmark | collected 2008/2010 ...
TAACTTGCGCTCCTTTCTTCGGTTTTAGGTTGTGTGTTCTAAGAGACTTCCCAACCGCTTGATTAAGAAGTCTTTTAGAGCATACAACACCGGCAGCGAGCTTATATTTCTTATATTGACGCAGGGCAAAATGATCCGGGTCTTTTTGTTCCAGCGCGTCAAAGAGAAGGTCAACGGCATTTTTGAACGACTCATCATCCTCACGGACTTCCATTGCGTTCAGCATTTCTACCAGTGTGGCAAAATTCTGTTCGTTTGCCGGGGCTTCATAGTAGATATATCCGATCAGTGCCGTATAGAGCAGGGTTTCTGCTTTGACCCAGAAATCGTCTCCGGCTTTTCCTTCGCCTTTGGTATTGGAGATCAGAGTCGTGACGATTTTCAAAATATCTTTCTCGGAATGAATGTAGGCGAATGGGTTAAAGTGCATACTTTTCTGAAAATTGATCGTATTGAATACCCGTATTTTATAGGGCTCATAGATGATCTTTCCTTTTTCATTCCGCACAGGCTTTCCGTCCTTGTCCAGCTTTGGCGTGCCTCGCTGTAACATCTTTCCGCATTCCACAAGGACTGTACCTTTCGGATCGGTGACGACGTAGGAACTGTGCATTTGCATCAGATTGGGCTTGATGAAAAAGCGCGTTTTTCCCGAACCTGATCCTCCGACTACCAGTACATTTTTATTTCTTGCATTGGCCGGATTTTTGGGCCTTCCGTTTAACATCAGTCCTTCACTTTGGGTAAGAATGATATTGTTTTCCGGCTTTGGGTCCATAAACGGGGCAATATCGGCTTTATTTCCCCAACGAGCTGAACCGTATTCCACATTTTTGCGGTATTTCTTAGCGTCTTTCCCTCTAAGATAGACTGCCAGCCGCATAATGGCTGCACCGCATAAACCGATCAGCCAGTCCATTGCCGCCCCCGGCCACATACTCTGAAACGCAAGGGCAAAGCCTTCGGACAGTCCTAACAGCTTTTGGGAAGCGTCTGCTCCGGGAGCCAGCCGCACCGCTTCGCCCAGCTTGGCAAATACCAGAAGGAGCAGAAGATACGGAAGATGGAGAATAACCTGTTTTTTCAGTGTTTCTGCATCGATCTTCATCGTTCCGGTCCTCCGTGTTCTTTGTTCTTTACACGGTCACGGCCAAGCGACTGTGCCAGTTCTTTGAACTTATGAAGCTGTGTAAGCAGCGACGGTCTGGTGCTGCGTGTAAGGTCTTTCTTTGTATATTCCTTAAAAGCTGCCGTCAGTGCATCCGCCTGGTTTGCCTTGAAATATACCATCCATTTTGGGGGATCGGTCCCAAGTTCCTTTTCTATATGGTAGCGTACCTGATGTTTCCTGGCATACCGTTCAAAAGAGTGGATTCGCCCTGAAACTTCAATGGTATTGGCTCCGGGGTCTTTATAAGTCAGCCGCTTCATGCTGTTGCGCCCGACTTTTGGCATTGTGCGTTCCTGTTCCATCTTTTGGAGTACCGCAGCAATAGCCGCACGCAGTACCCGCCCTGACAGTTTTGCTGCCTGTATAGAAACAGAAACCGTTCGTTGTTCGAGTTCTTCCTGCAAGAGCATCCTCCTTTCTGATAAAATCGGTATTTATAATATGGAAATAACTTTTTACCGGCTTTCCCCAAGAACCTGCTGTCGGGAAGCGTGTTCAAAGGCTTTTGCTGCCTGATCGACCTGAATTTTAGCATGTTTCAAAAGCGTCTTGATGATCGTAGCCGGGCGTTCCTGTTCCTCCAGATGATCGACCATCCCTTTGCACTCATCCGGGAGGTATGCCGCCATATCTTTCAACACATCGGAAAAGTTACCCATAAAGCCCCAGCAGCTATCCGACAGCTCCCCGTTTTTATAAAGCTCAAACCCATAACATTCGCCACGCAGATAGGAATCATAAGCGGCGACTTCGCTGCGCATCAGTGCGTCCGCTTTCTGCCGGATGGCGCCGGTCATCTTGTCAGCGTCAAATTCCTTTAGGGCATCTTCTTTGGAAACATAGATCCAGCCGACCTGTCCGCTGTCCCATTCTGCATGAGGAGCCCTGCCTGAGAAACTTTCTGTACTCATGGCAAGACCTGAGTGGTCGTAGAGATAGAGGGGGAGCATCAGATACTTTTCCGAAATTACTTTCTGCATTGCTTCATCGATCGCCCGTTCCTCTGTCTTTGGTCCATGCCGGAAACGGCTGCTTACAATGTTTACCATCCGTTCATAGCGTTTCATGCCGGCTTCATCATGTCCTACGGTATCTAAATACATTTCCCGCAGGAAGTCATCTTTGTCCATATGGTTGTGATGGTCGCCCAGCGCATAGCGGGGATGAAAGCATACCATCGTCCCAAAATGTTCATCTACCTCACGGGGAGAGATCAGAATATCGTCCGGCTGCACCATAAGGGCATAAGGTTCATTTACTGCCATTAACATAATTGGCTCCTTTCTTTCTACAAATCCGGGCCGGAATGGTGCATCATCGGTTTTTCCCGGTGCTCATTGGTTGCAGGCTGCTTGACTGCAATGATCTCGCCGGCAAGCCTTGCAAATTTTTCAGGGTACTTGAATTGCTCCCCATATTTCTCCATCAGATCCGGGGAAAGGTCTGTAAAATTTTCCTCGCCAAGACCAACGATCAGAAAATTCCCGGACACAATATCATAGATGTGGCCGTCATCGTCAAAGAGAGCTCGGTTCAAAGGCAGCCCCATCAGCTTGCCTTCTTCATTGCAGACGTTATGTGGTGCACCACATAACGTCTGTAATGCGTAGTTATATGTTATGTGTAGCATAATTGACATCTCCTTTCGTACCTCCTGATTTCATTTGTATTTTAGCCGGTAGCTTTTTGTGATACTCTACATAATGTAGAGACACAATGCTCTGCAAATAACATCAGGAGGTTTTATAATGTCTGAAGCAACAATACCAATCAAGGAATTGATGGAAAAGACCGAGCAATGGCTACTCGGTCAGGGTTACAAGAAAAGTACTCTTGGGTTTTATAGAGCTACATGGAACAGATTTCTTTCGTATTCAGCCTCTCCCGCTTATAGCCGTGAAACTGCAGAGCAGTTTTTGCTTCAATACTTCGGAGTCGATGTCCACGCTATAGATCAGACTCTTGACGGTCGAATGCGCCATGCACGGCGTCACATGAATGCATTGGACGAGATTTTTCGCACGGGAACAGTGTGCCGCCGTAAAGTTTATGGCGTTGCTTCTATTGATGACGATTGTTTCGATAAGTTTTTTTCCGACTACTTGAGTTATTGCAAAATGCAGAATTTTTCGAGATCGTGGATGGACAACACAATAGCAGCATTGAGGCTTTTCTTGCTTGCTGTTCATTCATCAAACACACAGAACATCAAAAGCATAAATGCGGAGACTATCAACTGTTTTTCCACGGCTATGAGCAATGCTTCAGAAATATGCATGAATGTTCGTAGAGCAAGATGCCGACAAGTTGGTGCTTACCTGCACTGGCTTTATGACCACAAATATACGGATTTGGATTATTCCCTTCAACTCCCAAACTTCAAACGCACTGCACCCCAGATTCCACAGGTATGGAGTCCTGAAGAAATCGACAAGATTCTTGCAGTCATCGATACTGCCAATCCAGTTGGAAGGCGGAATTACGCGATTTTTCTGCTTCTTGCAAGAACAGGGTTAAGGATAAGCGACGTTTTGGGACTCAAATTTTCAAATATTAACTGGAAGGAAAACTGCATTTCACTTTCTCAGCAGAAGACAGGGAACGCCTTGAGTCTGCCACTCAGCAAAGAGCTAGGTATGGCGATTATTTCCTATTTGCAAGATGGCCGCCCACAGTCCTCCTCGGCTTTTATCTTTCTGAGCCATAACGCACCGTTTCAGCCATTGGGTGAGCATAACAATTTCAATCCGGAATTTCATAAGTATTTACGCAGAGCAGGGATTGCTATCCCAACAAAGAGGCACACAGGCGTACACACTATCCGCCATTCGTTTGCCACAAATATGCTGAGAAAAGGCACTCCGGTGCAGGATGTGTCCCAAATCCTCGGTCACAGTAACATCAGTGTAACAGAAACCTACTTGCGGGTCGATATTGAACATATGCGGTTATGTTCGCTGAGTTTGGAGGGATTACTATGAAACAATTTACTTTCACAAGCCAGCTTGCGCCAATAATATGGAAATATCTGGAATCTCGACAAAATGAGGGATATACCTCCGTGCATTGCGGCTATTATATGCAGGAACTGGACTGCCTTTCAAAGGAACTCTCGGATGCCCCCGTGGTGACAAAAGAGCTTATTGACGCATGGGATTTATTAAAGCCATATCTTTCAAACCGTTCGAAAATAGTCAGACATAATGCGATACGCGCTTTTGCAAAATTTGCATACACGCAGGACGGAATCTCCTATGTCCCGGATACCAGCAAACTAAAGAACAGTTCGACTTTTACCCCGCATATATTTACTGTTGAAGAAATACGGCGATTATTATATGCAGCAGATAATCTGCCGGTCAGGAATAATGCGCCAACAAGGCATCTGGTCATACCTGCTGTTATCCGGCTTTTATATTGCTGTGGTTTTCGTATAGGTGAGGTGCTCCGGCTAAGAGTGAAGGATGTCGATTTGGATACAGGCATTATTACTGTACACAACGGGAAAGGAGGTAAGGATAGACTTGTCCCTGTCCACAATAGCGTAATAGAGTATCTCCGAAGCTACTCTGCTCAGTTACCAGATGAAAGAGAATGGTTCTTTCCATCTGCTTGTGGCCATTATTCTATTAAAACAATCTATGATAATTTTCGCGAGCTGCTATTCGCATGCAATATTCCTCACACCGGCAATGGCCCTCGTGTGCATGATTTTCGGCATACATTCGCAGTTCATACACTGGAAAAACAACTTTCTGATGGGTATGATCCCATGGTAATCGTTCCTCGCCTTGCCGCGTATTTGGGACATAAGAGTTACCGTGAAACCTGTTGGTATATTCACCTGACGGTTGCTTCGTTCCCGGAACTTTCCCAAAAACTTGACAGAGCATTTGTCGGCATTATTCCGGTTGGAGGTGAGACGGATGAGGAAAACTGACTTTACCAAAGCACTGACCGAGTATTTCTCAATCTATCTGCCTACTACATGCGGGGTGAGTCCCAATACCACCAATTCATACAGAGATACTTTCAAGCAACTCCTTCTATTTTTTCAAGAAAAGAAAGGCATCTCCGCAAATTATATAGAATTGCGCTATCTGAATATGGAACTTGTTTCTGAATTTCTGGATTGGTTAGAAACATCCCGCCATATTGCGGTTACAACAAGAAACCAGCGACTTGCCGCCATAAAGGCCTTTGCTCATTTTGTACAGTACAAGTTTCCGGAAAACATAGAAAACTGCGTTGACATTATTAATCTGCGACCCAAAAAGTACGAAAAGGCATTGATACCGTTTTTGACGGAGGATGATCTGTCACTTCTTCTGTCCCAACCAGATGCATCTACCCGACAAGGGCTCCGAGATTTGACACTTCTTGCACTACTGTATGACTCTGGCGCACGGGTACAGGAATTGGTGGATCTTAGGCTGAAAGATGTCCGTCTAACACACCCCCCAATGGTTATTCTAACTGGAAAAGGACGAAAAGTTCGTCAGGTTCCCCTGATGAAGGATACCTGCAAACTGTTGGACAGATATATCCGCAGCTTTCATTCCGATTCTCAGTCTCAGATGATTCCGCTATTTTATAATGCAAAAAAGCAGGCTTTATCTCGCTATGGAGTCACCTATATTCTGAAGAAGTATGCGGCAAAGGCATCTCCGGTACTTGAACCACAGAATATATCTCCTCATGTATTACGCCACACCAAAGCCATGCACTTGCTGCGAGCTGGTGTTAACATGATATATATTCGAGATTTTCTTGGGCATGCAGACATCTCTACAACAGAGGTTTACGCTCGCATCGATGCAGAGATGAAGCGAAAAGTATTTGAGGAGAAAGTGCCGAATTACACACCCAATACCACAATGCCTTGGGAGGAGGATGAAGATTTATTGCAATGGTTAACACAATTTGGAAAGAAAACTTTCTGATTATGTGTAGTAAATTATGCTTAAACGCCCGGGATTCTGGGCATTTTGCTCAATTACTACTCATTTGTAGGAACTACTCATTACAGATCAGAGCCACCGGGTCCTCATACGGATAGACCGCCTGAATATCTCCGCCCACTGCCGCCTGCAAGGATTTCAGACCACTTTCGATCTCCGCAGCATAAGGGGACTTGCCCGGCTCTACCATTAACACTTTCATAATTGTATATCCTCCTTCTTTTTCATTGCCGTACCGGGAGTGGTTGGCGTTTTTTCCTGAGTTTTTGCCACAGAGAGCTTCCCCAGGGCGGAAGGCTTCTCCTGGTTTTCGGGTGTAAAAATACCGCCCTCCGAAACCTCGGCGGCGGCATGTTCCGTTTTGGCCTGTTCCAGTCCTTCAACCGTATAGCCAGGTAAAAGAGTACCGTGAACCATAAAATGGTGCTCATATTCTTTCGGGATCGGCGGGGAAATTTCCGTGAATAAATGGGAATAGGCTTTCTTTCGCCCGTCCAGGTATTTTATGGCTGCGTTCTTATCTGTATATCGTTTCTGGTTTTGTCCGGCAATCTTTGCTCCATATCCCTGCTTCGGGGAATGAATACGGACTTCCCATGTCACATACCAGGCAATCGGAACACTCTGTTTGGTTTCTCTGTCATATTTCGTATCTTCCCAAATACTGCAGGTCATCTGATAGACCCGGTTGCTGATTTTCTGATCCGCCCTCCAGTTATCGGTGTCTTTCCACTGGTTGCCGGTATGTTCGATCTCCGGTGTACGAAGATATTCCAAAGCCCGGTTGATCGTCTGTGTTGCCGCTGCCTGCTGTTCCCACTGTTTTGCAGCAGCCACCACGATTTCATAGGCTTTCTGCTCCCCGTCAATACTTCCCTGGCGCATGGCTTCCAGGCTATCGGTTCCCATTGTGATCAGAGTAGAAATATCCACATTTTCACAAACTACGCTGTGTTCAATTTTAAGCTCTGATCCCGGCGTCAAGTGGTCGCCATACCGGTAGGCATGGTAATCCCTGTTTTCTTCCAAAATGCTGTTCACCTCCTGCTATATTTCCGGCTCATGGTTTTTTCTGAAAATCGTCTGTGCCGGTGATTTTTTATCTGCCGGTCTGTTTGCCGCAAGCTGATCCATCACGGAAGGACGGCCGACGCCGAACATGGATAGCTGACCGTCCGCTGCCTCACGAAGTTCAGAAACAGAGAGAGGAAGCGTTACATCGGCATGGGTCAATAGCTGTTCCCGTTTCAAATCCTGAATGATCTCGTCAAAAACAGCGTTGATCGCACGGCGTTCTTCCCCCACAGGAAAGGCTTTCAATACCTCCATTTCTCCGTCTTTACCGGAAACCAGGGTAAGGGCACAGTCGGCATGGCCTGCCAGATAATCCGATGTGTAGGGCAGTTTGTCCTTGATATAACAGGCAAAGGCTCTGGCTGTCATTTCCACATTGCTGTCCCAATAACCGCCGTCTTTTTCACATTCTTTTCCCATGCGTACCGAATTACGGTAAAAATCAGTTTCCGTCCGTCCAATCTGCGGAGCTTCCTGCGCCTGCATCCTGGAAAGCATACGCTCAAAATTTTCCAGCCGTTCCCGTTCACTTTTGGGAATTACCCGGCCGGTAACATTCTTCTTAAATGCGCTGATCTGTCCCACAGAGCCGGGTTCGCCGGACAAAAATGCTTCCCGCAAGACTGCGTAGGTTTCCATCTGTTCCTCATTGCCATACCGTTTCAGAGAGGCAAGAACCGAGGAATCCAGCCAGTTTGCCGCATTTTTCCGGGTGCGTTCTGTTTGTGCTTCCGTGCGCTTTGCTGCCTGTTCCGGTGTTTCCGGTTTATACTTCATGGTGTCAATGAGTTTTTGGAACGGCGCATAGAGGCGGGGCTGTTCTGACAGCATCCCTTTTGCGCCCATCTTTGTACCAAGATAATCGTCAAGTCCATGCCACCATTCATGTGCCAGCGAACCTGCCCCGTGCATTTTCGTAAGATTGATGACTGTACGCAAAGGTTCATAATGAGCCGCAGCATTGCCGCTGCCTCTTGCACCAAAAGCGATAGCAAGCGTTCCCTGATAAGCAATATCTTTATCGCTGATCTTAAGGGCTGACGCCAGATCCTTTAGTGCTTCAAATCCCATGTTAAGGGAGGTCTGCCGGTCGTTCTGGTTCATCCAGTTTCCAAACTCGCCGCCGCGGAATCCAAATGTATCAAGATAATGCTGTCCGGTGATCTCCACGCCATTCCGATAATCCGGTCCGGTACGTTTGACATGGGCAAGCTGTGGAGGGACAAAACGGATCTTTCCGTTTTTGTTCCTGCCTTTGGCAAGTTCCTGCACCCATTTCAGGGCAGCTTCTTTGGTCTCAAAATTGGTCCGCAGGATCGAATAGCCTTTTGTCACATAGTAGGTACCGGGTTTCCAGTCCTCATTTTTAGAATAGGTATGTTTCCCGTCGTTGAAGTGGATCGCATAACCTTTCGGTATTTTCTGCTCTTTGGAAACACAAAACTGTTCCTTTTTTGCTTTCTGAGTAAAGTTGCGCTCAAAATATTCAGCCGAGCGGATCAGCATAGTATTGGATAATTTGTTTGTAATCACGGGATTGTCCTGACCCTTTTTCGTTGCCCGGTAATGGATTCCGCTTACCCAGCCCTGTACCTTTTCTAAATATCCATTGTCAACGAAAAAGCGGTCATAGGCTCTCATGGCATCCTCCACAGTACGGACATCTGAAAGCACTGTCTGCAATTCCCGGACTGTTTTTATATACTCCTTTTGCCTCGCAGTCCGTTTTTCCAGGGTGTCATCCGTGCGGTAATACTGAGGAGAGGCGTTTAAGCCGTCCCTTGCTTTTTTGATAAAATAGACCACGCCAAGAGGAATCCCTTCCTCCAGCATGGCTGCATAGTCCGGCTTTTTCCAGACATTATCCTTTTTCACAAATTTTTCGGCTTCGCGCTCATTCATGGCTTCCAGATCATCCGCATACAGCCCGCGGTCTTTCCACAGGTCTTTTTTCGCACCGCCGATCTTTTCACCGAAATCTTCATGCACTCCTGCCAATCTTCATCACCTCCAGTCAGTGTAAAATTCTTATCGCTCCGGGGCAGGGCGACGTTCTTCGTTTTTGTGAAGTTGTGGGAGGTTTCCTGTGAGCCGGTCAGTTTCCCTGCGGATCAGTTTGTCCAGAGCGCCTAAATCCTCCGGTGCAATGGCAAACTCCCGGTAATTTTCATACCACAGGCCCGTAGAGATTGCCGCGATGGGCGCAATTTTCTCCGAACCGGATGGAAGAAGGCGATACACAGGGGCTTCGTCATAAAGAAGCATCTGCTTTGCCGTTCCCTGTGGTATGCGGTACTTATCCATATCCGGGTTCTGGGCTGCCTCCATATATTGCATATTCAGGCGTTCTTCTAAATCCTGGGGCATATAACGAAATGCCTGATCCATCCACTGTCTGAACATCGTGGAATAGTGGTACTGCCATTCCGTAACTTGATTCGGGGCATAAGAAAACCCCCAACTTTTCAGAGCATCTTTTTCGTAAAGCTCCATTTCAGTCCATTCTTTCAGGCTGACCGTAGCCGCTGAACCATCTTTGCGTTCGATATTGACGCCGCAAGGATAGAGGATATTTCTTTTTATATCCTGCCGCAGCGTGTCTAAATCCATCATCAGGACATCTCCGTACAAGTGACCGCCCTCTCTGCGATCCGTATGAAACAGGAAAGCCCTCGCTCCGATAAACTCCGTTGTTGAGATCATTTGATAAAGATCCGCCGTAGAACAATAAGCAAACAAAGCGTCGGAAAGCCATATGTGATTTTTTCCCATGATGGCAATGGAATCAGCCCCGGTATTTGTCGCCAGAGAACGCATATTAAATTCGCATTCCCTAAGAAAATCTCCGGCAAAAATATGGAGCTCATACGCAAAGACGGATAAGTCTGTATCACGGATCAAATGAATCTGCGGTAGTGGTTCCTGATTCAATCAAATTCCTCCTTTCATGTGAAGCAGCTCTTTGACCTGCTCATTTTCCGCAAACGGCTGGCTATCTGTCTCCGCCATTTAATCAATCCCTCCCATCTGCCGGTAGCTGCCCGCCGGCAATCTTGCCGACAATCTCCGGACCGGTTTCATAAATCTGCATGAGGCGTTTTGCTGTGCCGCAGGGCTGTGCAGCTCCGCTGGTCCAAAGACGCACTGTGGATGGGGCAACATTCATCAAAAGAGCAAAGCCCTTTTCGTTCATGTCCAGCTTTTTCATCAGCGATTTAACCATATCGGGGCCGTAGTCTGGACACCGGGAAGCCTCGGCAATCATCTGCAAAGCGGTATTTTCAATTTTTTTCATTTTCAAATCCTCCTGTTATTTGTTTTCCAGCCTTATGCCGGGGCAAAGCTGATCTGGTTGTGTTTCATCCTTTTGGCAAAATCCGGCAGCGAATAATTTACCCCGTCAATTTCTGCATGGGTGTCATCCAGACGATGACAAACAGCAAAGTGCCTGTCCCCGTTTCCATAGAACAGGCAGAGTAAACCATTGTCGGGAATGGAAAACAGCGCTTTTCCGGCGCTGTCTGTAAAGCAGATATGTTGAGATCCATTCATGTTGAAATCCTCCCTAAATTGAAACAGCCGCCTCTTTTGGGCGGCGTTGGTGCTGGCTGGTTTGCAGTTGTTCCCGAACCAGCAGCAATTTCTCATTGTAATCTTTTCCCATCCGGGGAGGGTTGACACTTACCCGGATATGACGGAAACGTTTATCCTCGTGAAGCATGGTCTTGATTTTCCGGGCATTGACAAATCCGGCAAGGTCGTGGTCCATATAAAGGGTAACACGCCGTATCTCCGGGTGGCGTTCCAGAAAAGAAGTCAGCGCCACATGGGAAGTACCGCCCAAAGACAAGCGATAACCATTCCATTTCCATCCCTCCAGCTCTTGAAGTGTCGCATGGGAAAGCGCATCAATAGGAGCTTCAAAGACTGCCACATGCCGGCTGCCCGGACTTTGCGGGGGATAACAAAAGTTATATCCTTTGTCGCTGCCATAGACATCCTTTTTGAGATTGCCGCTGATACTGCGCATACAGGCAAACTTCGCTTTCCCGGAATCATCTTTCCCAACAAACACACAAACCGGTTCTCCATGATACCGGGCTTCGTAAAAAATCCCGGCTTGTAAACACTGGCGAATGACTTCTGAGCTGATCCCCCGTTTCTGCAAATAGGAGACCGCAGCGGTCGCGCAACGTCTGGCCCAGGGGAGAGCGAATGTTTTCTTTTCCGGCTCTTTTGATACCTGTATTTCTGCCGTACTTCGGTAAGCCGGTTCCTGTGGGATTTCGCCACCTACCAGAGCATGAACCGCATCCACAAGACCATATCCCCGAATCTGGATCAGGTAGTCCAGCGCATTGATACTCCGTCCGCGGCTGTTCCAGTACCAGTACCTTTTCCCGGTCACATATACCAGACTGTCATGCTCCTTATGCCGGAAATTAGGTCCATCCTGTTTCAGCACGCCGGGTTCATGGAATTGCAGGTAAGTAAACAAGTCAGCTTCCCGCGCTGCCTGAATCTGTTCTTTGGTTACGCCGGGCATAGTACCGGCACAGTGTTTCTTTTCATTGCGCTTTGCCTCCTTCCTGTGATGAAATGAAAAAAGACACCCAAAGGTGCCTAACAGCCGTACAGGTCGTGATTGACCTCGGCACGGTAATAGCTGTCCATTGTAGCCGGGGCATTATACAGCGCCGCCAGCAGATACGCTTTGATGTTTCCGACCTTCGTTGTGTTCTTGTCGATACAGTCAAAGACATACTCTAAGTGGCCGGAATTGATCTTCAGGAACCGGCTCTTGACGATCTCCCTCGGAAAATCATCTCCGGCAATGCGAATGTAAGGGCGTTTCGACAAAATCACTTCAAGCATAAGTTCAAGGGCTTCATCCAAACGTTCCCTGCCATACCGTAAGACCAGTAAGTCATATTCAATATTTTCTTTGATGATTTCACGATAGGCTTCTATCAGCTCTATCCGATCCATCCCATCCGTGCGGTTTGCCGCTTCCGGCTCTGCCGGATAGATTGATGGATAAGTTATTGATTTATCTTTTTTTGATTTTTTTGTTTTTAATGGATTAGTATTTAATTGTGCCGGATTTTCCTGTTCAGGTTCCGCCTGTTTAGGTTTTGCCTGTTCTGGTTTTACCTGTCTTGGATTTTCCCGTTTAGGTGAAAGCCCTGTGTTTTCGGTACTTACAGGCTGCTCATGGATCGTATATTCAATGTCTCCCAACTGCCCGTTATCATAGCGGAGGCGCTGTCTGGTGAGATAACCATGCCGCTCCAGTTCCTTCAGGGCAGTAGTGATAGAATCCACACCATCCTTGCAGATATGGGCGAGTCCCTTTGTGGTATAATCCCAATCTTCCGGCAGCGACAACATAAGTGATAAAAGCCCCTTTGCCTTTAAGGACAACTCCGTATTGCGCAGATGGTGATTGCTCATTATCGTAAAGTCCTTTGTTTTCTCTACACGGAATACTGCCATTGTACCGCCTCCTTTCTTCGACTATTCCGTTACAAGGCATGATCCCTGCGGTCATAATGGAGATGACCGTCAGAGACCTTCGCATGGTTTTTCAGTTTCACTTCGCCCCGTTCCTGGCTCTCTAAAAATTTCTGATAGCCGGCATCTGTAAGGAACAAGCGCATCTTATCGCCTTTGTCGCCAACAGGGGAATCGTAAGACAATACATCAAAGACGATCATGTGCTTTACTTCTGGATCAAAGCGTTCAAGTGCCATGATGTCATGCCCCTTCAATTTTTCTGCCCCTGATTGTTGTCTGGCCTCGGCGATCTTTTCTCCAATCGTCCGGGCTGGATAGGGCAGACGGTAATTCTTCTGAATATCTTTTACCAAGTCCATGCACTCTGCATTTGACAGAACACGAAGTTTTGCCATAAGACCTTCTGCCGCCTCCCGCTGTTCGGAATTATTTGAATACCGCACGGTCATATAAAGTTCATTCAGGATCTTTGTCTGATAATCGCCCTCCACTTGAAAGAGCAGCTTTTTTTCCATTTCGTTTAATTCCATGTGGATCTCCTTTCTCTCGAAAATGAGTATGAAAAAAGGGCGTCCACCTATAAAAGTGAAACGCCCACGGCAACCAGCGGTCAGACATAAAGCCGGACCGCTGGCACTATTAAATTTTGTCGTTAATAAAACAGCCTCCTTTTTTCTTTATAGTTTTCGTCAATTTTCAACTTGGAAAAGGAATTGAATAAAAGACGACAAACGCTCAAACCCCTTGAAAATAAAGGCTTTTTCTGTTTGTCGTTATTATACCGTAACGGCACACCTTCGCTACACACGCCCTCACCAGTGGTGTAGACGCCAAAACCCTGTCGGGGATTCTGGGGCATACCAACGCCTCCTTCACGCTGGACACCTACACCCATGTCACCTCAGATATGCAGAAGACAGCCTCGGGCATCGTGGGCGGCTTCATGGAGGATATCTTTGGAAAGGAGTTGAAACCGTGGCAAGAAAACGAAAAGCCGGAGACGGAACCGTAAGACAGCGCAAGGACGGTCGGTGGGAGGGGCGCATCGTCATCGGCTATGACGATAACGGCTATCCCAAGACGAAAAATGTCCTTGCCAAAACCAAGAAGGAGTGCGTTGAGAAGCTCCAAAAGCTCAAGGAGGAATGCGGCGGGCTGAAGCCCGAAAAAGTGCGGTCTGAGATGCCCTTCGGGGACTGGCTGACATACTGGTATGAGAATCACTCCAAGCCAAAGATCCGCCCCACCACACAGGAGACCTATGAGAGCCGCATCCGCCTGCATATCATTCCGGAGATCGGCAGCATTCCGCTGAACAAGCTGACGCAGAATGACCTGCAGCAGTTCTACGGTCGGCTCAAGAAAAGCGGCCGGAAGCGGTTCACCGACAAATACGGCGAAGGGCTGTCCGACCGAATGGTGCGTATGTGTCACGCCACCTGCCGCTCCGCATTGGAGAAGGCGGTGCAGGATGGACTGATTCGCGTGAACCCGGCCATCGGCTGCAAGCTGCCGCCGAAAAAGGCACGGGAGATGCAGGTACTGACGAGGGAGGAACTTCAAAGGTTCCTCATTCAGGCGAAGTTCGAGGGCTACTACGAAGTCTTCCTTCTGGACTTAGCCACCGGCCTGCGCCGGGGTGAGCTCATGGCCCTGCAATGGGATGACCTGAACTTCAAAACCGGTGTGCTGAATGTGAACAAGCAGGTCTACGATGTGCGGGGTCAGCTTCAGATCAGCACACCCAAGACGAAGAACTCCGTCCGCAAGATCGTCCTGCCGCCTGCGGTGGTGGCGGTGCTGCAGGAGTACAAAAAGACAGTGGACTCCCGCTGGATGTTCCCGTCTCCCGTGAAGGAGGACTGCCCCATTACCCCCGGCGTGGTGCGACGCAGATTGCAGCTCATTCTGGAGCACGCAGGGTGCAAGCATGTGAGGTTCCATGATTTACGTCATACATTCGCAACGCTGGCGTTGGAGAACGGCATGGATGTGAAAACGCTCTCCGCCATGCTGGGTCATGTGTCGGCGGCCACCACGCTGGACATCTATACCCACATTACCGATGATATGCAGCGGGCAGCCGCCGAAAACATTGACCGCGGTATCGGCAAGGCAGCGCCGCAGGAGGACGCTTCGGAGCCGGGGCAGGAAACTGCCCCGGTCCAGGCGGAAAAGCCGAGAATGACCGACTTCAAGCCCTATGTGGGCCGCAAGCGCAGATCCGGTACCGGCTGCATCAGCGAGATCAGCGACCATCTCTTTGAAGGCCGCTATTCCCCAAAATGGCCCGACGGCAAAAAGCACGCCCGCAATGTCTACGCTCACACCCGCGAGGAGTGTGAAGAGAAGCTCAAGGTGCTGATCATCGAGATGAAAACCGAACTGGCGGAGCTGAAGCGCCAGAAGGCTGAAGGAACGCTTCCGCCGCAAGAGCTGAAGAAGGGCAGGAAGAAAACAAAAAAGAGTAAGTAAAAAGAATCATCGACAGGGGTGCCAAGTAATTGGTACCCCTGTCGGTGATTTTATCATACACATGGAGCTGCAGTAAAATGCAGAATGTACTGTCCGCATAATAGGACAGCATATTTGTTATAGTGGAAATATAGAAAGATTGTAAATTTCGACATTTAATGCTATACTTAATAACAGGAGTTGGTACTATGAAAAAAATCTTTCGCTTAGTTAAGCATCTACCCCATACGATGTTTAATCTCATGTTAAGCCTCTCCGCCTCGGCTTATGTCGTAGTTGTATTTCTAATTAAAGAAGGAATTACGTTTTCTTTTCTGCCACAGAAGTTGGAGTATATATCTTACATCATTTATCTGATGGCTCCCGTGCTCGTTGCGTGGTTGTGCCTGCGATTGTCTAAGCATTTGTCCGTGTGCGGAATGGAGTGTCAGATAGAAGAGATTGAACTCGCAAGCCATTCATTTTTGCCCAATTATTTAGGGTACTTTTTTGTAGCATTGAGCATTCCGAATGTTACAACATTAATTTATGTCTACGCAGTTATTTTTGTTTTTACCCATCTTTCTCAGGCGCTGAGTTTTAATCCCTTGTTCCTTCTGTTTGGGTATCAGTTTTATTTCGTAACGGGAGAAGATGGAACAAAGATTTTCCTTATCACTAAACAGAAAATGAAAGTCTACCAAGATGCCGAATTGAACAATTTGCGCAGAATTAATGACTTTACTTTTATCGATATGGGGTGAACTTATGAATTATTTATTGGCTCGTATCCGTGACCGCAGAAATGGCATGCGGTGCGTTTTGTCAAATCAGGAAATTTATGAAAGCCCTAACACCTTAGATTCGGCGGTTCCCTATGCGCCAGACGATTCTCTTGAAGAGGGTGAATGGTTCTACTTGGATAATTTTACTCAGAGAGACTACTGTTTGGATATTTTGAGATCACCTGTTAACGGAACAGCGTATGCAGCAATCACAGATGACGAACTCGGAATAATTTCGTTTCTCTGCTCTGTCCAGGATGACGGATTAGTCTATTTTCAGAGAGTTACCAAAACACAACTGCTTCGCCAGAAGCGAGTTGTGTTTGGAGACAGTGTGCGGTTTGAAGAAAATTCAAGAGAAATTGTAATTAACTCCGCTCCTGACGCAATATACCGTTCCACGGATAACCGCTTGTTCTTTCAGAAGTTATCTGCTATTACTGCAATTTTCCACGGAATTGATGAAATTTTTCGTGAAGCAACAGATGAGGAAACCAACAACTTCTTGGCTTCCGACTTTATTGTCGTAGGTGAATCGTACGATAGCTCATGCGTGAAGAAACCAAATCGCAAGCGAATTGCACTTGCTAAGGAAGCATTAAACAGCTATGATGCTGAACAAAAGACAGCGGTTTTGCAGTCTATCAGAGACTACTATCCTTCCATCATAAATGACGACGATTCATTTAAGATTGAGACCGACGATGATTTAACTTACTTGCTATATGGTGTTTTGCAGAGATACTACACAACGGCAGACGGCAGAGAGAAGCGCATTGCCAGTTCCGTACGCAGTCTACAGCAGTAAACAAACCAAAATGTATCGATGCTGGTGGTTAGTCGGTAGCGAGATGTTTGTATGATGTGTCCGCTCAAATCCTGCGCCGCAATAGACAAAGAATAAGAAAAGCCCTCTGAAATCAACGATTTCAGAGGGCTTTTGGTCCGAGTAGTGCGGCTCGAACGCACGGTCTCCTGGTCCCAAACCAGGCGCGATACCAACTTCGCTATACCCGGATATTCACTTTTCTGCCATGATACCACGGCGAGCGGTAAAAATAAAGTTTTTTCTGTCTGTGGTCATTCCTGTGGTCAAAGGCGATTTTGTGCCGTTTTCGGCAATCGGTGGAAATCCCGCAAACGCAGGTGTCGCAAGGCTTTACGGCGTTTCGCCTTGCCCTGTCCCGGATACCGCCACGGCACTCCCAAACCAGGCGCGATACCAACTTCGCTATACCCGGATACTTTTTCAGTATACC
>ERZ779941.484-NODE-484-length-17123-cov-5.030994_pt1 | contig 17123 bp, 12 predicted proteins | sample MGYA00511952_ERZ779941 | MGnify/ENA primary metagenome ERZ779941 (study PRJEB29588, sample SAMEA2142846) | human gut metagenome | biome: human gut; feature: human-associated habitat; material: faeces | place: Denmark | collected 2008/2010 ...
AGACAAGTCTGCTCCCTCCTTGTTCGAATCCCTCTTTTTGTTTTGCCAAAGCAAAAAGCAGGCCTTACGACCTGCTTTCCACTTTGGCGGAGAGTTAGGGATTCGAACTCTAGGTACATTACGTACACAGCATTTCGAGTCAAGTTGTCAAAACCGAACTTGGCGGAATTTGTCGGAAGATAACGGCAGATGAACGAACCCCGAAAATGCCGTGTTTTCAAGGCTTTGCACACCCATTTGCGTCGAAAACGCAGCGAAAATCCGAGTCCGAGAGTCTCCTCCGATTTTGCCGAGTTCTAACGGATTTCCGGAAAAGCCTATTAGAATTTTTGATAGAACCGAGCGATTTTTCGCCCCAAAATCACGCTTTTGGCAGTGCGTGAAAAGCACCGATTATGCCGGACAACACCCAAAATCGTGTAGGTTAATTCGTTTCAAAAAGTGAATTTTCACAGAGTTTTCACGTTTTCGCTCTTGAAAGTGAAAATTCATTTTAAACACTGATAACACATATCCCCTACTAAAATAGAAGATTTATTCATTTTAGCTGGGGGTTCCATCTCTTTACTTTGAAATGTCATAAAAATTATCGCAAGATTGTATTGAAATGTCATTGTTATTGTGCTATAATACATTTGAAAAGTTTTGACGGAGGAATTTTTATGCTATATCGTAAGATAGAATCTCTCATTGAAGAGCATTTAAAATCTGATTCTAAAAAGATTCTTTTAATCGACGGCGCACGTCAGATTGGCAAAACCTACATCATTAATCATGTAGGTAAAAAACTTTTTGAAAACTATATAGAAATCAATATGATTGCTGATTCTTTGGGCGACCGCCTTTTTGAAAATACTAAAACTGTTGAGGATTTTTATCTGCAAGTCAGTATGCTTGCAGGAAATAAAATGAAGAAAAAAGAAAATACACTGATTTTTATTGATGAAATTCAGGCTTATCCTCATTTACTCACTCTGCTCAAATTTTTGTCGCAGGATAATAAGTTCACTTATATTGCAAGCGGATCGCTTTTAGGTGTTACGCTATCGCAAACCACATCAATCCCCATGGGCAGCATTCGAAAGGTTAGAATGTTCCCACTGGATTTTGAGGAATTTCTCTATGCTAACGGAATGAACGAATTTGCGATTTCCTCAATGCGCAAAAAGTTTGAACGATTTGAGGCATTAGACGAGTCCATGCACAATAAAATTCTGGATTTATTCCGCAAATTCTTGCTTGTAGGCGGATTGCCCGATGCGGTTAACGCCTATCTTGAAACAAAAAATATTCAGGCGGTCCGCGATATACAGGATGAAATTCACGATTACTATGCTGCAGATGCTTCAAAATACGATGATGAAATGAAATTGAAGATTCGCAGAATTTATGACCTTATCCACTCTAATATGGAAAATAAGAAAAAAAGAATTGTTGTACAAAGCATTGAGAACAAGAGGGGAAAGACATTCAATAATTATGCCGATGAATTCGATTATCTAATAAGCGCAGGTATCGCACTGAATGTTCAGGCGATTTCTAATCCTACATTTCCACTGATCGAATCTACCGGAAAGAATCTGCTTAAACTTTATCTGAATGATGTCGGTATTCTTACAGGTATTCTTTACGGAAATAACATCAGAGCTGTGCTGAATGATGAGAGAAGTATCAATCTGGGATCTGTTTATGAAACAGTTGTTGCCAGCGAATTAATCGCTCACGGTCATAAACTCTTTTATTATGACAATCGAAGCAAGGGTGAGGTTGATTATCTTATTGATGATTATGATAGCCTTTCTGCCGTGCCAATTGAAGTTAAGTCTGGTAAGGACTATACCGTGCATAGCGCATTGAACACATTTGTTCAAAACGAAGATTATCATATCAAAAAAGCATTCGTTGTATCTAACGAAAGAAATGTCACACAAAACGGCAAAATAACTTATATACCAATCTACTATATTATGTTTTTTAACGCTGATTGGGGCAATAAAAATTTGCAGTTTTAAATAAAGTGTTATCGGTAAATCACCCTTGGTGCTCGGCACATTCTCTGTGTTTTGTATGAACGACCGTCTCTCTGACTTTGACAGAGATAACCTCATCGTCCCGATTTGGACGATATGATGCTTTGCAATAAAACGGTTGCAGCCTTTAAAGGATTGGAGAGAGAAGAACACTCTGACTATCTGAACAAGTCCGTAAAAAATGGACAATAGAAAAAAGCCCCCTCTTGATGTAAAATAAACATCAGGAGGGGATTTTTATGCCAAGAAGATATCAACACATAAGTAACTACGAAAATGAAATATTAGAAATGCGAAAAAAAGGAGTAACGACAAGAGAAATAGCAGACCGATTTGGATTAAGTCGAGAACAAATAAAAGGATTTATCAAAAGAAGAAACAGAAAAATCAGAATGATAGAAGCAGGACAAGTAATTCACAAGAAAGGCAGACCATGCAAAAGCGATAACGGAATACCGCCGTCAATACAAAGGCTGGACAAGCTTGCACAAATGCGATATGTAATGGCAAGCAAAGACAGATATATTAAGCGATTAGAAATGGAAAACGAGTTGATGCGGGATTTTCTCTCGCTCACAGAAAGGAAGTGAAAGCATCAATAAAGTATCAAGTAATCTTTAAGCATAAGGACAAGTATAGCATAAACTCAATGTGCAAATTCTTTGGAGTATCTCGAAGTGGATATTATGCTTTTTTAAAGCGAATGGATACACCTGACAGAGATTTGCCATTAGCCGAAAAGATAAGAGAATGCCAGGAAGAAAGTCACAGAACATATGGCTATCGCAGAGTACATATATGGCTTGAAAGACAAAGAATATACCGTAATCCTAAAACAGTGCTTCGTGTAATGCAAAAGTACAACTTGTTGTCTGTAATACGCAGAAAGAAATTTAAGTATGTATCTGAGCATTTACACAAATATCCTAACTTGCTTAACAGAGAGTTTAATACCGAAAGACCGAACCAAAAATGGGTTACGGATATATCATACATACCGACAACGCAGGGTAATTGCTATCTGTCAGTAATTCGTGACCTTTACGACAATAGTATTGTAGCATATCAAATGTCGAAGGATATGACGGTTAAACTTGTGCTTGATACTATTAAAAAAGCGATGAAAAAAGAAAATGTCACTGCGGAGTTGCAGCTCCACAGTGACCAAGGGTCGCAATATGTCTCTCACGACTATTTTGTGACAACACAATCATACGGCATAACGCCGTCAATGTCAAGGCGTGGTAACCCATATGACAATGCTTTAGCCGAAAATTTCTTTTCAATTCTCAAAACGGAATGTATCCACATAGTTAAACTTCCCGGATATGACGAGGCTCGCCTCCTCATATCCGAACACATCAGCTTCTACAACAACTACCGTATTCAAACTAAAACAAAACTGACTCCGCTTGAAAAACGAAATCAGTTTGTTGCTTAATTTTTATTCTGCTACATCGAGTAGGGTCTTTTTATACTGTCTGCACAATTTGTGGCAGTTCATACATCAGTGCGATGTGCTTCGGAGGCTTTTTTGCTTTTTTATAGTATATATTGACTTATATTTTAAAATATAATAAAATAATAAATAAGGAGGTAGTTTTATGAAAAATTTAATAAAACCTTTCGCATGGGTTCTTTCACTTATAATAATTTTGTCCGTTATTCCAATTACATATGCAACTGCTGCAGATTATAAACTGATTCAGAACGCTGATGATTTATATGCAATCAATAGTAATCTTTCAGGTCATTATATTCTTGCCCATGATATTGATTTATCTTCATTTGGAAATTGGACTCCTGTGGGTTCATCTGCTGCTCCGTTTACTGGTATTCTTGATGGGAATGGATATGAAATAAAAAATCTTTCAGTTGATTTAACTCAAAATATTCCGGATGGCGATGTCGCGATTAATGCAGCATTATTTAATGTTGTTAGTGGCGGTACTATTAAAAATTTAGGTATTACAAATGCGTCAATTAATAATTATATGATTGGAAGCAAGAGCTCTGAATTGTCATTTTGTAACGCATCAGGTTTTGCGGGTGAACTGCTTAACGGCAGCTTGATTGAAAAATGCTATTTTATAGGCTCTGTAAGTTCTGAAACTTGCTACAATTCTTTTGCCCGTTCATCAGCTTTCGCAAATTGTGTCAATTCTACAATAAGAAATTGTTATGCGGATATAAACATTTCTGCAAAAGCTGATTATGCAAATACAATGGTGGGAGGAATTGCTTCCTGGAATGACTCTACAACTGTTGACAAATGTTATGTTGAAGGTACTTTATACGCACAAAATACAAACAGTCTGGTTTATGCCGGAGGAATTGTAGGTTCAGGAAATGGGATAGTATCAAATTCCGTTTGTTTGTTATCCTCATTTAAAACAGATGGAAAAACATCTGTAGATAATACGGGTACGGTTACTGTTGATACTATTTGCCCATTTTCTACGCTGACAAACAATGCTGTTTTATCTTCACTTGCATCTTTGATAAATAATAAAAGTGCTGTGTCTGTTTCAAGTACACTTTCTAAAGATGTTTCAACTTATGCAAGCAGAGGATGGGATTTTTCAAATGTTTGGAATATTGATAACAATTATCCGACATTAAAACAAACACATATTGAATATGCAATTACACCTTACGGATATGATTTTAATGATGACAGTTACAGCTTTGAAAATTATTCAGATACAATAGATTTGGAATACTTTAAATCTATGTACGGCAATGCAAAAGGCTTTACGCTTTGGAAAAGTAAAAGAAATGCCGGTGGAGTATGCTATGGTATGGCAATAACAACGGCAGCTTTGTATAATGATATGCCACAGGTTGACAGGATTCGCAGTTTAATAAATGCTTCAGATGGTTTATTCAGCATATCTTCAGATATAAAAATTAATAATAAGTACATGTCGATTCGTGATTATATAGGCTATGCATATATTTATCAGTATAGCACTCATGGTAATATTTCTTGCATAGACACCACGGCACGAGAATTGTATAATACAGTAAAATCTTATACTGATAGGAATGAAATTGCTGTTACCGTACGTTTTGTTGGCGGAGCAGGAAATCATCTTGTTCTTGCTGTTGGATATGAAGGTAACAATATTCTTATTGATGATCCCAATAATGCCAAATCATTAGAGAAAATAATAATTAATGAAGACGGGTCATGGTCTTTTACAGGGTATGGTAATTATAATTCTACTAATACAGCACTTCAGTATCAAACAAATTATAATGAACCGTATAATTTATTAACAACCGCAACATCTGTTGAAGTGGGTTCCTGGTATGATTCCGATACAAGTCATTGTTTTGTTGGAATGGATAAAGTTGATGAGGAAAAGTATTTACTGTCTGTTGATTCAGATGAATTTGTTATTGATTCAAAAAACATATATGAAATAACAGACTCCGCATTAAATGAAGCAGAAACCAGTGATAATCATGTATTCTGGGTCGATGAAGACTGTATAACTGTTTCCGATATTAGTGGAAGTGAAAATCTTATAGAGTTTGCAGATAATGATAGTATTATCAGTGCAAATGTTTCAGATGCTTCAAAGATTACGTTGAGTTTTGAAAGCGATTCAGAAGCTATTACAATTGATTCCTTAACAGGAAAAGCGTATTCATTTTCCTTTACCGATTGTGATGATGAAAATAGTGTCGAATTGACAATTTCAGGTGCAGCTGACGGTTCAGAAATAACGGCTATTCGTAATAATGACACTATTAATATTGATGGTATTAATAATGGAAAGATTACTTTGACTGTTAACGATGAAATAGTTAATGAACAAGATCTCAAAGAGTCTGATGTTATTATTTCTTATGATAATACCGGAACTACAAATGATATCAATGTAAAAACGGTCAAAGACGATTCAAAAAAGGTTGAAAGTGTTATTATTAATGATGTTACACTGAACTATAAATCAAACGGTAAAATTAATGCAGATATTTCAGGAAATTGCGAAAAATATACAGTAGAATACAAGTCTTCCAATTCTGCTGTTGTTTCGGTTGACAATGACGGTAATATATACGCTTGTAAAAGAGGAACTGCTGAAATAAGCTGTGTTGTTACTGATGAAGCCGGCCATCAAGTTTCAGATACATGTAATGTTACGGTTAATTATACGTGGTGGCAGTGGATTATTAAAATAGTCCTTTTCGGTTGGATATGGTATTAATATGGTGAATAGAAATAATATAGTAAAAATTTTATTGTAAACAGAATAGTTTAAAAAGTCTCCGTGGTACATCAAAACAATGTGCTTCGGAGGCTTTTTGCGTTTTATGTCGAAAAACAGCGAAACTTTTATATTGATTTATTATTGATGGTATGCTAAAATATTGTTACCACACATTTTCCAATTGAATATATACAACAAAAGATAGGTGTTTTTTACTCTTGTAAAAAAACGCTTGCTTCGTTCTTATCTTTTGTTGTAAAGATTGGAAATTGTGTGGTAGCAATAAGAAGTTTAGCGTTTTTATGCGTAGTGACTTCGGTTGCTACGCTTTTTATTTTTAAGGGGCTGTTTATAAATGAGCTTTGCGGAGAATTTCAGAAATGCACGTTTAGAAGCTAATCTTACACAGCAGCAGGTAGCCGATGTACTCGGTCTTGACCGCTTGGCTGTTGCACACTACGAAATGGGTGACAGTATGCCGAATGCTCGGAATCTTCAAAAGATATGTGACTTGTTTTCTGTCAAATTCAATGATTTGTTTAAAGATTGATTCCTTCAAGTGCTGAAGTTTATTATTCGTTATATAATATATATAAATATTAACTAAAATACAGTGATATATTTTGGCGTGTGGAAATGTTAATATTTATTGATTATATTTTTCATTATGATATAATTAAAAATGTATAAGTCTATATAAGGGGTAGTGTATATGAATAAAAAATCATATCAATTATATCTGTTGTTTTAATTGTTCTTATTTCTTTAACTTCATGAGGCAAGACGGAGATTTTCAACCCGTGGTCGGTGGTCAACTACTTCAGCAACGAGTGTGAGCCGAGGCCCTTCTGGGTCTCCACCGGCAGCAACGATATTATCGGGGAAGTGCTTGTCCAGGCGGACGAGGAGATTTATAACCGTCTGACCTCCCTGGTCAACGGCGAGACCTTCGCCACCTTCATCGACACCGGCGTGATCTATCCGCAGATCAAAAGCAATCCCTCCACCATTTACAGCTTCCTGCTGGTGACCGGCTATCTGAAGACACTGAAAACCACGCCCTCCTTCAGCGGCGATTTTATGTGCGAGGTTTCCCTGCCCAACCGGGAGATTTCTCTGGTGTATAACAAGGAGATTTTGCAGAGGCTGGAGAATCTGATCCCGCCGTCCACGGCGATTTCCGTTCAGGAGGCCATCTTCTCCGGCGATAACGCACGGCTGAAAGCGCAGATTCAGACGCTGCTGACCCAGTCGGTCAGCTCCTTCGATACTGCCGGGGAGAATTTCTACCACGGCTTTATGCTGGGTCTGTGCGCCCTGCTGGGCGGCGCTTTCGTGACCTCCAACCGGGAATCCGGCGACGGGCGCTATGACATTCAGCTGAAGCCCACGCAAAAGGGTCTTCCGGGCATCCTGATTGAGCTGAAAGCGGAGAAGAATTGCAGCGACGAAAAGCTGAAAAAGCTGTCCGAGACGGCCTTGCAGCAGATCAACGACAAGAAATACGAAACCGAGCTGACGACAGCCGGGGTCAGGACGATTTATAAATACGGCGTGGCCTTCAGCGGTAAAAAGGTCGAAGTGGCAGTCGGATGAGGAGAGAAAGCAATGGTTAACGAAAAAAGCAGCGCCGTGGGCGTAAATATACAGGAAAAGGCCACAATGATCTGGAATGTGGCGGATGTGCTTCGCGGGCCGTTCAAGCCCCACGAATATGGCCTTGTGATCCTGCCGATGACGGTGGCCAAGCGGTTTCACGACTGCCTGCTGCCCACCCACGATGCGGTGATCGAGCAATATGAAAAGGTTAAGAAGCTGGCGGTTATCGACGGCTTTCTGACCCGTGCTTCCGGCTATCAGTTCTATAACACCAGCCGGTTTACTTTTGAGAGCCTGCTGGCCGACCCGGACAACATCGAAGCAAATTTCCGGGACTATCTGGCCGGGTTCTCCGGCAATGTGCAGGATGTGCTGGCAAAGTTCGATTTTGACAACATCATTCGCCGTATGGTGGAGTGCAACAGTCTGTATCTGGTCATCAAGGAGTTCAACTCCCCCAAGGGCTACCTCGGCCCGGATAAAATCAGCGCCGTGGACTGCGGCTATATTTTTGAGGATCTCGTCAAGCGCTTTTCCGAGTCCTTTGGCGAGGAGGCCGGAGCGCACTTCACCAGCCGGGACATCATCTATCTGATGACCGACCTGCTGCTGTGCGATGCCAAGCTGGATGACGGCAATGTAACCGTATACGATATGACAATGGGAACCTCGCAGATGCTTTCCTGTATGGAGGAGCGCATCCACGAGCTGAACAGCGATGTGGAAGTGACCTGCTTCGGGCAGGAGTTTAACCCCTCCACCTTCGCCATTGCAAAGGCGGATATGATGATCCGGGGCGGCGATCCAAATAATATGCGGTTCGGTGACACGCTCTCCGACGATCAGTTTCCGGGCTTCACCTTCCGGTACTGCATTTCCAATCCGCCCTTCGGCATCGACTGGAAGCGGGAACAGAAGGCGGTGGAGGCCGAAGCCGCCAAGGGCGAGTTGGGGCGATTTGCGCCCGGTCTGCCGAAAATCAGCGACGGACAGCAGCTTTTTGTGCTCAACGGTCTGTCCAAGCTGGCGCCGGGCGGCAAAATGGCGATCATCCAGAGCGGCTCGCCTCTGTTTGCCGGCGATGCCGGGAGCGGCCCCAGCAATATCCGTCAGTATATCCTGGAAAACGATTGGCTGGACGCCATTGTTCAGCTTTCCACCGACCAGTTTATGAACACCGGCATCACCACCTATATCTGGGTGCTGTGTAAGGACAAGCCCGCCTACCGATGCGGCAAGGTGCAGCTCATTGATGCGTCCCACTGCTATGAACAGCGCCGCAAAGCCATCGGCACCAAGCGCAACGACATCAGCGACCATTGCCGGGAACTGATCGTGCAGGCCTACGGCGAATACCGGAACAATGCCGTGTATGGGGACAAGTCCGGCGTGTACTGCGAGAGCAAAATCTTCGGCAGTGAGGAGTTCGGCTACAACAAAATCGTAGTGGAGCGTCCGCAGCGGGACGAAAACGGCGAGATCGTGATGAAGCGGGGCAAGCCGGTGGTGGACACCGCCCTGCGGGACACCGAAAATGTGCCGCTGGTGCAGGACATTGACGCCTATTTTGCACGGGAGGTCCTGCCCTACGCTCCGGATGCGTGGATCGACAAGAGCAAGACCAAGGTGGGCTATGAAATTCCGATGACCCGCTATTTCTATGAGTATCAGCCGCCGGAGCCGGTGGACGACATCGTGAAGCGTATTCAAAAGCTGGAGCGTGAAATTGCCGACAGCCTGAACACACTGTTTCACAAGGAGGGATAAAGATGGAAAATGAGAATATTGTAAAAGAAACCGCATTGTCTGTTGCAAAAGAAACAGCTAAAGATGTCTATGCGGACACAGTACAACCAACAGCAAAGAATGTGGGTGGATTTTTCGGGACATTGTCCGGCTTTTTCAATCATGTGGTCATGTACCCTCTGAAAAAACTCAACATTAGATATGAGCAAAAGGCAATCGCGTTTGAAAAAGAAATGGAGCACAAATATAATAGTATTCCTGAAAAAGAGCGGGTTGAACCGCAATTACATATCGTTGGACCCACAATGGAGTCACTCAAATACAACATAATGGACAATGATCTGGCGGAACTGTTCTCAAACTTACTTGTGAGCGATATGGATATGAGAACACAAAATTTGTGTACACCTGCATTTGTAAAAGTTGTTGAACAGTTGTCACCGGCAGATGCTAGGGTTTTCAAAACAATTTTTAATGAATGTGCTAAAGAAGAAACAATCCCTATTTGCAAAATGGATTTGTGCAAAATTGATGATGAGAAGCGCAAAATAAGAAAAGAATATCTGCCGCTGTATTTGGTGGGCATAGAAGTTGATAAGCTAAACCCGAATGATGTATCGAAATCACTTCAAAACTTAGAGAGGTTAGGCCTGCTGACTATTGATTTTCTAAAGTGGAGAAGTGACGATGAAGTTTATAATAAGCTGATCGATAATAGTTATATCGAATCTCTCAAAGCATGGGCGAATCAAATAACAGAAGAGTCTTATATAGCAAAAGTAGGTTCTAAGGGGCTACTGGAGCTTAATGATTTTGCAAGAGATTTTGCAAAGGTATGTCTAAGGTGATGTTATGCGTGAAATGAAAGACAGCGGGATTGCTTGGATTGGAGCAATGCCACGGGCGTGGAAAATGAACACTATTGCTCAGATTTTCCTGCAAGTGAAATGCAAAAATACTGGGTTGCAGGAGAAAAATTTGCTTTCACTAAGCTATGGTAAAGTGAAGCGAAAGAGCATTGACACGGTTGAGGGGCTGTTGCCGGAAAGCTTTGATGGATATAACATTATTGAAAAAGACGACATCGTTTTAAGGCTCACCGATCTCCAAAACGACCATACAAGTTTAAGGGTAGGCTTTGCAGAAGAACGAGGTATTATTACTTCAGCGTATTTGACAATAAGAAATCGCAGCAATTTCTGCCCTAAATACTTGTACTACTATTTACACTCTTTTGATATTGCAAAAGGCTTTTATGGTATGGGTGCAGGCGTAAGGCAGGGACTAAATTGGGACGGTGTCAAATGGTTAAAGATTCTTGCACCCTCAGTACCGGAGCAGGAGCGTATTGCGGCCTTTTTGGATGCGGAGTGCGCCGAAATCGACGCGGTATTGGAAAAGACCCGTGCGTCCATTGAAGAATACAAAAAGCTGAAACAGACGGTCATTACGCAGGCAGTCACCAAGGGCATTTTCGATAAACAGATTTACCCGCATAATGTGAAATTGAAATATCTTCTATATATTGCTTCTGGAGATGCAATAAGAAACGAAGAGCTTTCAGAAGTTGGCAAGTATCCCGCATACGGGGGTGGCGAATCCCTGGGTTTTGCATCTAAATATAACACGCTTGAAAATAGTCTTATTGTTGGTCGTGTTGGGGCAAGATGCGGTTGTGTTACCTACATCGATTCCAAAGCATGGGCAACAGACAATGCTCTAATTGTTCATCCAATTTGTAACCCACGTTATATGTATTATATGCTTATATACAGCCAGCTTAACAACTTAAACACTTCTAATGCACAGCCTCTTATTACGGCTACGAAAATCAAAAATGTTGTTGTGCCTTATTTTTTAGAAGATATCTGTCAGGAAAAGATAGTTGATTTTCTTGATGAAAAGTGTGCTTGTATTGATGCTATCATTGAAAAGAAACAGCAATACCTCACCGAAATCGAAAACTACAAGAAATCCCTGATTTACGAATATGTGACGGGCAAGAAGGAGGCTTGAAATATGAAGCAGTCGCAAAGAATACCCGTATCAACTATCAGCTCCGTTACAGCCGCATTTTTGTTCGTTTATCTGCTAATTGACTATTTCAACATTCCATCAGCAGTTGGGATAGACATTTCCAGAATCAATATTGATTTGCTTGGAAATGTACTGAATGCAGTAATTATCATTTTTGTTTTTGTAGCAGGCTACTATTTAATTGATTGTTGGAATATACAAAAACAGAAAAACCAAAAAGCGATTGCAGAGTCTTTGCTACTTTCGATATACAAAGAATGTTTGTCATATATAGAAATTCTTGACAAGCCTCAGATTGCAAACAGACTTGTAGCGCAAACCGATTTTGACAAGAACTATCATGAGCTCAATGACCCAAGCCCACATATGCGGTATGCGCAGATACCGTTTACCAGTGAGCCTTCATTGCTGTCATATTTTCAAGATGGTATTTTAGACAAGGAGTGTTTTGAAACTTACCAAAGTATTAAACAGGCCTTTAAAAGCTATGTTTTTGTTAGAGTTATTTTATTCGATGCCCCAGAAAAATATGAGACAATGCGTAGTGAAGCTGTGCAACTATTGAAAGAACAACTACATTCATATGGCAAATAGTTCTTAGGAGTGCGGAAAGGAAAGAAACTATGATTACCACCGAAAAACGTTTTGAAGCGGATATAGAATCCTTCTTTCTCTCCCCGGCGGGCGGATATACCAAGGGTGCGGATACCTATGACGCGAAACAGGGGCTCTATGTGAATACCCTGATCGACTTTGTCCAGCGTACCCAGCCTAAGGAATGGACGCGTTTTGAAAACGCCAATCAGGTGGACCCGGTGCGGAAGTTCTGCACAGCGTTCAACACGGCTTGCGAGACGGAGGGACTGCTCTCTGTCCTGCGCCACGGCTTCAAGCACCGTGGACTGCGTTTTCGGGTGTGCTATTTTAAGCCGGAGTCTGCCCTGAATCAGGCGGCGGCTGCCCAGTGGGCGGCAAACACCATCGAGTGCTACCGCCAGTGGTACTTCTCTGCCGACACGAAAAAGAGCGTGGATATGGTGCTGGTGCTCAATGGCATCCCGGTATTCGCTTTTGAATTAAAAAACCAGTACACCGGACAAACGGTGGACGACGCCAAGCGGCAGTGGATGTATGACCGCGACCCGCGGGAGCTTTGCTTCCAGTTCAACAAGCGTATTCTGGCTTATTTCTGCGTGGATCACACCGAGGTGTGGATGACCACAAAGCTCGCCGGGAAGAACACCTATTTCCTGCCCTTTAACCAGGGCTCCAACGGAGCCGGAAACGACGGTGGCAAGGGCAATCCGGCAAACCCAAACGGCTACCCGACAGCGTATCTGTGGGAGAATGTCTTTCAGAAGGACAGTATGATGGACATTGTCCAGAAGTTTATGAACCTGAAGGACGGCAAAACGCTGATTTTCCCGCGCTATCATCAGCTGGATGTGGTGCGCAAGCTGCTGGCCGATGTCAGGCAGAACGGAGCCGGGCATAATTACCTGATCCAGCACAGCGCCGGAAGCGGCAAGTCCAATTCCATTGCGTGGACGGCTTACCGGCTGGCCTCGCTGTTCAATGAGGAGAACAAGCCGGTGTTCTCCAGCGTGGTCGTCGTTACCGACCGCACCGTGCTGGATGCGCAGCTGCAAGAGACCATTTCCGGCTTTGACCACACCCTCGGCGCTATTGAGACCATCGGGGAAGATAAGACCTCTAAGGATCTGCGGGACGCCATCAACGGCGGCGTGCGCATTATCGTCACCACCTTGCAGAAGTTCCCGGTCATCTATCAGGAAGTGGATAAAGTAGTGGGACGGAACTTTGCGATTATCGTAGACGAGGCCCATTCTTCCCAAACCGGCAGCTCGGCTCTGAAACTGAAAGCCGCCCTTGCGGATACCGAGGACGCTCTGCGGGAATACGCCGAGATCGAGGGCAAGGCCGAAGAAGAGCTGGACCCGGACGATCGCCTGATGCGGGAAATGACCGTTCAGGGGCGGCATAAGAACCTGTCCTTCTTTGCCTTTACCGCAACGCCCAAGGACAAGACGCTGGAATTGTTCGGCACGGAATATGAGGACGGCAGCTTTCATCCGTTCCACATTTACAGTATGCGGCAGGCCATTGAGGAAGGCTTTATTCTGGATGTGCTCCAGAACTATATGACCTATGACACCTGCTTTAAAATCGTCAAAACCTCCGAAGATAATCCGGATGTGCCCGTCAGCCGTGCAGCTAAGGTGATCCGCAAATATCAGGAGCTGCATCCGTATAACATCTCCCAAAAGGCGCAGATCATCGTGGAGACCTTCCGGGAAACCACCCGAAACAAGATCGGCGGCAGGGGTAAAATGATGGTCATTACCTCGTCCCGCCTTGCGGCAGTGCGCTACTACCACGAGGTCAAGCGCTACATAGAGGAGCAGAAGTACAACGATGTGCAGGTGCTGGTGGCCTTTTCGGGTGCTGTGCAGGACGGTGATGAGGAGTATACCGAGCCAAAGCTGAATGTTCGTGCGGATGGAACGCACATTGCCGAAACGCAGACCAAGGCGGAATTCCACGACCATTTCAATGTGCTGATCGTTGCCGAGAAGTACCAGACCGGTTTTGACGAGCCGCTGCTGCACACGATGATCGTGGACAAGAAGCTGAAGGGCGTCAAAGCGGTGCAGACGCTGTCCAGATTGAATCGCACCTGCACCGGCAAGGTGGACACTTTCGTTCTCGATTTTGCCAACAAGAAAGAGGACATTTTGGAGGCGTTTCAGCCGTTCTATCAAGAAACCTCGCTTTCGCAGGAGGTCAACGCTGACCTGATCTATCAGACGCAGAAGGAGCTGCGGGGATTTGCGGTCTATAACGATGCAGATATTGAGGCTTTTGCCAAGGAGTATTTCAGCACAGGCCGGCAGGATGCCCGGACGATGGGGCGAATGACCAGTGTGTTGAAGCCGGTGGCAGACCGTTATAATCAAAAAACGCCCAACGAGCGGTATCAGTTCCGCCGTCAGGTGCGCAATCTCATTAAGTGGTACGGCTATATTTCGCAGATCCTGCGGATGTTCGATAAGGAACTGCACAAGGAATATGTATTCTGTTGTTATCTGATCAATTTGCTGCCTGCGGAAACCACGGATATGGTGGACCTTGAGGGTAAGTTGAAGCTGGAATACTACAAGCTGCAAAAGACCTTCGCCGGAAGCATTGAGCTGGAACAGGTGAAGGGCGTGTACGAACCGGCCAAGCAAAAGGGTGCAATGGGACTGGACACAAAGTCGCCGCTGGATGAGATCATCGCCAAGATCAACGAAAAGTACAAGGGTGAATTCACCGAGGGAGACAAAGTGCTGCTGACGGCTCTGCGCAGCCGTCTGATGGCCGACAAGAAGCTGACCAAGATGGCGCAGACCTCAGATCCGCAGATTTTTGTGGAAAGCATTTTCCCTAAGGCCTTCGGTGCAGCGGCCCAAGACAGCTATCTGGAATCGCAGGATACCTATACCTCGCTTTTTGAGGATCAGCACAAGTATAATGCCATTATGAGCGCATTGGCCGATGTAGTGTATCGGGAGATGAGGAAATCTAACTGATCAAAAAAGAGGAGATGTATTGCGTATGAGATTGCGCACTTTTTATGTCAAGTCGTATAGATCTATTATAGAAGCAACTTTAGATGATATTCAGAAATACTGTGCAATTGTTGGGCCTAATAACTCAGGGAAATCTAATTTGCTGCGCGCAATTTACATTGCATTATCTGTAGCCCTAGAAGGTGATTTTCGGAGAACCCGAAGAAGTAGACAGTTTTATTATACATATAGTGGAGAGGGTTACAGATGGGAAACAGACATCCCGGTTACATTGAGAGATATTAAAGATGCCTCTACAGTTTTCAAACTTACTTTTGAATTTAATGATGCAGAAAAGGCGGAGTTTAAAGAGAAGTTTGGAATTGCTTTATCGAAGAGCCTTCAAATGAAGTTTCAACTGTTTGAAACCAGAACTGAATACAACATTATTATGCCTGGTCGAGCTAAGAAACCGATGGAAGAAAAAATGCGCGAGATTGGGTTGTTCATCAGAAGCAAATTAGATTATGAGTATATTCCGTGCGTAAGATCTACAGATTTAACAGCTGAGTATTTTGCAAGACTACTCAACAAGGAGTTTAGTACAATAGAGAATAATCCTATTTATCAAGAATGCCTTAGAAAGATTGAGGAACTACAAAAACCAATTGTTGATGCCCTTGAAGCAAAACTTACATCTTCGTTAAAAACTTTTTTGCCAGATATTGCATCGGTTAAGCTACAAGATGGAATCGATATAATTGATACACAGATAAGGTATGCTCCAAGCAGAATGCGTAGCATACCGCTAAATATTGATGATGGGAGTTTGACACCAATAGAGAGTAAGGGGGACGGAATTAAAAATTTGGTTGCAATTGGACTTATTGAGAGTATGTCTTTTGATAACCTACAAGATAAGTCTCTAATTTTGTGCATTGAGGAACCAGAGGCACACTTACACCCAGATGCTGTTCATTCGTTACGAAATGTTCTCTTGGAAATCGCCGAGAAGAAAGGTGTCCAAGTAATAATTAGCACGCATTCCCCTATTCTTGTAGATAGGAATGATGTATCGAATAATGTTGTAGTATCTCCAGGTCACCGTGTATACCCGTGCAAATCAATCGAAAATGTTCGGGAGGTTCTTGGAGTCAGACTAACAGATAACTTATCCGCTAGTAAAGTTGTACTTGTAGAGGGCGAAAGCGACAAGTGCTATATCGAGGCAATATGTAGGTCAATTGCACCAGATGTAATGTCCAAAATAGTTAATAGCACATTGCGAATAGAAAGTGTGAATTCTGCAACTAAAATGGATTTCCAAATTCGTTTGTATAACAGCCTGGCAGTCTCTACACTTGCAGTACTTGATATGGATGATAGTGGAATAGCCGCATATGAGCAATTACTTTCAAAAAAAACGAAGCCAGCATCAGAAATACTTCAAATTAAGAGTGCAGGGATGACACGATGCGAATTGGAAGATATTGTTAAGTTTGACGCATATGCAACAATAATCAAAGATGAATTTAACATATCTGTTGATACCAAAGCGTTTAAAGATAGGCGAAAACCTTGGTCGGATAGATTACATCAGGCAGCAAGTAAAAGCCCAGGAGTTTTTGATGATAGAATTGAGGCACAGATAAAGACAAGAATAGCAGACATTGTAGTTGAGAAAGGAATTGATGCAATTGCTGATTATGATCGCGAGTATATTCAAAATCTAGTTGAGGCAATTTCTAGGTTTGCTGGATAAATGCGTTTGGGAGAACGGTGTGTCCGTATAAAAACATCTAAAAGAAACGAACGCTTGAAGGTGTATTAAGACCGATTATTAAAGAAATACAAGAGGCGCAGCCTTCGGAGAAATCCGGAGGCTGCGCCTCTTTTTGCGTTCAGATAAAAGATAT
>ERZ779941.493-NODE-493-length-16915-cov-2.827699_pt1 | contig 16915 bp, 12 predicted proteins | sample MGYA00511952_ERZ779941 | MGnify/ENA primary metagenome ERZ779941 (study PRJEB29588, sample SAMEA2142846) | human gut metagenome | biome: human gut; feature: human-associated habitat; material: faeces | place: Denmark | collected 2008/2010 ...
CACGCCCAGGTCGGTGCGCTTCTCGAAAAGGGCTTGGGTGCGCTCTGTGCCCATTGCCATGCAGGAACAAGGTAAAATCGATCATGCCCATCAACCCATCGCTAATCTTCGGAAGGGAATGGCTCTGGGCAAATCCAAAGTTGTACATAGTAATATAGGTACGCGGAAGGATAATGGGCACCACATGGTCACCAGCGTTGAAATGCCAGTCTTTCAAGGGAGCATCCACGAAAGCATCAGGAACGCTCTCAATAGGGATCTCTGAGTTCAATACATTGGTGCCATTGATCCCCATGTTTGCCTCTATCTTATACTCTGCTGAAGTAAATTTCCCTACGTTCTTGGCGAAAGGCTGGTCGCCGAGATCGTCAATTTCCGAATTGTTGAAGGTATTGGAACGCCCTGAAATCGTGCTGGCGGTCCCTATCTTCTTACTGACAATCAGGTAATCCGCCTTCATGAAGCTATCCCCCTGCGTGAAGACAGGGACAACATCACGATAAAACTGGAAGCCCAACAGGACAATAAGCATGCCAAACAGATTGGCAAAAAAGAAACCGGCGAACTGTGGCACGCTGATATGCTGACGAAGTAATTTCCAAACGAGATTCATGATCTTCTTTTCTCTTTACGTAAAAACCTGTTATAGATGATAAACCCTTTCGTAAGGAAGGTCCATATGTTTTCCAATGCTTGTGACAATCACGCCAGCACCCTGTCTTCTTGCCTCTTCCATCATGATCTCACCCATAATAATGGAATTGGTGTCATCCAAATGGCTGATGGGTTCATCGGCAAGGATAAAGTCGAAGGGCTGGACGAGAGAGCGGATCATCGCCACACGCTGTTGCTGCCCAAAGGACATCCGCCCAATCTTGGCATCCAGCTTATCTGCGATCCCTAACATCTCAAACCAAGTCTCGATCTCCTGACGGCTTTTGAAACCTGTCAGGTTGTTTTTAATCGCCACATTCTCCCAAGCTGTCAGCTCAGGGAACAAGCGAAGTTCCTGAAACAAATGGCTCAAATGCCGTTTGCGCATGTCCACCCAGTCGCGAACACGAAAATCAGCGGTATTCTTGTCATCGAAGGTCACGCTGCCGCTGTAGTCATGACGGTAGCCGATCACATAACTACAAAAGGTACTCTTACCTTTGCCACTATCGGCTAAAACAAGATAGAGATGTCCCTTTTCAAAGGTCACCTCTTGTTTCCATACTTCCGATTGGAGGTCGTCGCGCTGGGCAAACACCTGCGGAAGTACGGAATGCAATTGTATTGTATTCATTTACTTTAATATATACACGATTGAATGGATATCACCGAAGAGAGGCTTCAACATGCCCGTGACGGCATTCACTGCCGAGTGGCTTCCTCCTTGCATGGCATTCAGGTTGATATACATCACCATCTTCTTGCCAATAAACTGTTTTTGCAAAGTAGAGGGAATCGCTGCCCCAGCTGGTAAAGGAACGATCGACCGGCGTGCTTCCTCTTCTGAACTCCCACTAAAGAACTGCAGGTCGGGAGAGACGCCAAAGTAGAAACTGGTCTTCCCATCCGTATAATGCCAGGCGTTCTTTCCCCAATCCACGATTGTTCCTCCTTCCGGACAGGATTGTTTCCAATAGCTTACATCCTCGATCCAACTACTGTTACCCAACTGAGCCGCCATCGACATGCTCAAGCTATTGTCACTGTAGGCTGGCATGACAATGGCCATGTCACCCTTCACACTGCGGATGATATTATCCATGTCCACCGCAGCATTGATGCCTGCCAATAAAGCCACCATGGACTTATTGCTCTGCAGGATCTTTATGAATTGCGAACCTTCAACATTCATGAACCAACCTAACAACGCTGCATGAGGCATTGCCGTGAGATACTTTCCCTGTATCGGTCGATAGGTCCTCTCCGCACGCTTTAAGGACGCATCTATTTTCTGCTGAAAGGAAAAGGTCTCTCCATGGATCGTCAGCACCCCTTTCTCAACCGTCATATCAGCAGCAATGTACACCTGAGAAGGATCCGCATCTTTGGGAGCGCCAAGGGTGAATGGGGCAATGAACTTCTCTGGAAGAGCCTGGACCTGCGTCACCATGGCCATGGGGGCATCCAAGGAATCCAGGCGATCAAAGATAGGTGTTCCCTTGATGCCATCTTCTTCATCCTCACTCAAATATTTCGCCATCTTATTGGATAGTCCTGCGAAACCAGAAGCCGTAGTGGGGCCCATCACCAACAAGGCTTTGTCTGAAAATCCTACAGCCCAAGTCCCTTTCAGCAGCGTAAATTGATATCCCCGTCGCTCGACTGGTTTCTGGCAGAGGCCTTCCTGTGACAGATCATCGAACAAATTCTCCAAATCATCCTCGTCTTTCACCTTGGCACAGAGTCCGAGATCACCTTCTGGCGACTCAAACAAGAAAAGTTTCTCACTCAGGTCAAGACCGCATTGGTCCACATTGGACACATGGAGCATCGCCTTCAGTAAGGCTTGGCTATTCGTGCCACTCAACTTCTGCATATCCATGGATATAAGCGCAGTGCTCTCACCAGGAATCGCGTTCAGGTAATCCTTGTCCGAACAAGAAGAAAGCAGTAAGACACATACTGCGAAGACTAATCCAAAAACATGTTGTTTTCTCATTCTTGTATTCTTTTTACCAATTGAGCCATCATCACGGCAGCCAGTCCTGCAGTTTCTGTCCGCAACCGACTGCTCCCCAAGGTAATGGATTCATAACCCTGGTTAACAGCCCATTGCACCTCATCGATAGAAAAATCGCCCTCTGGACCCACAACGATCGTGACATCCTCGTCAACAGGGACCTGCTGCAATTCAGAGAACAAATCCTTCCGGCTGATTTCATCATAGCAATGGGCAATGAACTTCCTCCCCGGACAAGGTCGGGCGATAAAGTCCTTGAAGCTCGACATCGGATGGATCACGGGTTTCCATGACTTCCGACTCTGCTTCACGGCAGAGACAATGATTTTTTCCAAGCGGACTGTCCGCATGACCTTCCGCTCCGAGAACTTGCAGTTGAGGAAGGATATATCATCGAATCCGATCTCAGTTGCTTTCTCAACCATCCACTCAATCCTGTCCATCATCTTCGTAGGGGCGATGGCAAGGTGGATCCTTCCCCTCCATGTCTTTTCCTGAGGCAACACCTCCTTAATCTGATATAGGCACCTTTTCGTTGCTGCCAAAGTCACCTCTGCCCGATAGAAGCTACCTTTCCCATCCATCAGGAACATTTCATCTCCACTCTTCAGACGCAGCACACGCAAGGCGTGCATAGCTTCCTCAACAGGCAGCTCCACTTGATGGACCGCATCAGGTACATAAAAAAATCTTGTCTCCTTCATCCTTTATTGTTTTTTCTCCGGTTGATCTCATCCCTCAGGTGAGAAGCCAGTTCATATTTTTCTTCTTCCACTGCCTTTTGAAGGGCATTTTGCAACATCTCATCACTGATGGTATTAAGGGGTATGGATACCCCTGTTGCCTCTTTGTGATATTCCACGCTCTGCCTCCGAAACAGTCCTTCTTCAATATAGAGGGGAATCGTCTTGCTGATGAATGCCAAGAGGACGGCATCGCTTGCACGCATGGCAATAGGAACCAAGGTCTCGGTATTATAAAGCATGGCACGGTACTGCCCATCAATCAGGTCGTTAATGAAGATTTCAAACTTCAGGTCGGTCTGGGTGCTGATAACCTCCCACAATACCTCTGGTATCATCCTGTCCGCGATGGGAAGATGGCTCATCCGCACGGAGAACTGATACATCATATTTCGGTCGCAAGGAACCGTCAACTGCCGCTGCTCAAGCTCGTCAGTCAGAATCAGCAGACCGATATTCTCCGTCCCTAAGATTTCCGTGGCCCATTTAAATTTCAATCGTACTTTGTTCATCCTGCCTTTTCCTCTTTCTTTGAACGGAATACCAAAGCAAAGGCAATGCCAACCACCACGGCAAAGGATGCAAAGATAAACCAGCAAGAACGCCAATCACCCAAGAGGTATCCATTTTGCCATTTGCAGAAATGATTGACGACCTCACCCGCAGCTAACGTTCCGATGGTAGCTCCAATGCCATTGGTCATCAACATAAACAAGCCTTGAGCAGAAGCCTTCACCGAAGGATCACATTCCTGGTCCACAAAGATTCCACCTGAGACATTGAAGAAATCAAAGGCAACACCATACACGATACATGAAAGTATGAAAAACAGAACGCCTGGCATGGTTGGGTTGCCTACGCCAAAGAATCCAAAGCGCAATACCCATGCAAACATAGAAATCAACATGACGCCCTTGATCCCATAACGCTTGAGGAAGAAGGGGATCATCAGGATGCACAACGCCTCACTCACCTGCGAAAGGGACGTGAGCAACGTAGCGTTATTAGCTGCAAACGAAGAAGCGATCAAGGGATCTGTGCTCCCTTTGAAGCTGGTGATGAAAGGTCCTGCATAGCCATTCGTTACCTGCAAAGACATCCCTAACAGGGCCGAGAAGATGAAGAACAATGCCATCCGCTTGCTCTTAAAGAGCTTGAATGCGTCCAACCCGAATGTCTCCGCAAGCGTTTTCTTTTGCTTCTTATCACTGACCAGTCGGCAGGATGGTAAGGTAAAGCAATAAAAGAACAATAAGATGCTTAGCAAACCAGACACAAAGAACTGGAGGTAAGTATACTGAAACTTATGGGCATTCTGGGCAAATGTGAAAAAGAAAGTGCCATTCTCCCACGTTGCGCAGTTCACAAACCACATTGTGGCAATGAATCCAACTGTTCCAAACACACGGATCGGTGGGAAATCTGTAACCGTATCCATTCCATGAGTCTTGAGAATCGTGAATGCTGTCGTATTGGATAAGGCAAGAGTTGGCATGTAAAAAGCCACACTCAACGTATACATGGCTATAAACAACCCTTTATCTGGAAGTTCCTTCCCAAACCCAGCTCGGTATCCCAGATAACAGCAAGCGAGCATAAAGAGTCCCGCCAATAGATGGCAAATGCCCAACAAGCGCTGTGGCTGTACATATTTATCAGCAACAATGCCCATCAAGGTAGGCATAAAGATAGAGACGATACCTTGGATGGCGTAAAACCAGGAAATCTGTGCACCAAGACCGGCGGTTCCCAGGTAAAGCCCCATACAAGTAAGATAAGCTCCCCAAACAGCAAACTCGAGGAAGTTCATCAAGGTTAAGCGAACTTTCAAATTCATATCCGTACTATAATTTGTTGCAAAGATACTTAAATTATTCGATACGAAGTATCGGGAACTACTTTTTTTTCTCGAAACAGCTATTTTCCAGAAGCCTTGAAGAGGGATCAGATCAGCACAAAAAAAAATTGATTGTCTCACGACAACCAATCTTTCTTAACCTTAATAATCTAATACCATGAAAAACACGATGCAAAGGTACGAATAAAATCGTAACCTCCAAATGTTTTCTATATCTTTACGCGATTTTCTAACATTAATTAAAAGATTTTCCGTCCCAATTAAGTTTCCTTTGCATTATAATTGATTTTATTTGCACTTTTTCATCCTTAAAAAGGATGGGTGCTTCCATATCCAAAGTGAGGGTATTGTCATTGATAGACAAGGCTGCCTTGATTAGTGCAGGATGAAGCATGGCTTTCAGTTCCTCAAAGCGCTGCTGAGACATGGTGTCTGGCTTTTGAATCAGCAGTTCCTCATAGGCCGAGAGGGATTGCTCTCCTATCCTGTTCCAGTTCTGATCATAAAAAAGTACCTCACTCTCTGCCACAGGTCCCAGTACTGACCGCACCATACATATAATAGAATCTTGATCAGGGACGGGCATCAAGCGTAACTGCATCATAGAAGAGGCATTCAACCGCACAGACGCGAAATCTGCAGTCAACGTATCCATTACTGTCTCCTCGCCAAATTGGTTCTTGACATCCGCCTTCACCTTCATATCCATGAAATCAACCAATTCTATTCGCTGATTTTTCGTGAGATAAGGGATCATCGCATCTGGCATCGATTGCCATAGCTCACGCATCGGCTTCGCATTGAGAGACAATAGGAAGATGCTCATCAACAGGAGCATATACAAACGGTTATTCTTCATCTAAATTCTATTTAACTTTGCAATATTACTCTTTTTTCATGAGATAGGCAAAGAATCTTCTGGAAAAGTTTGTTTAGAGTACCATCATCCACAAAAAATTTGCTCCATGATTGAAAATATTCCTCCATCAAGTGTAAAGCTCTCAGATTATATTTGTATTTTTGCCCTGCCGGTCGTTGGATGAGCGACTTGAATACGCGACGCTTAATTATGCCAAAACTGTGACATGACTGAGTCGTGAGAAGTAGATAGAACAAATATGAAGATGAAGATATTGATTACAGGTAGCAACGGGTTTCTTGGCAGCCGGTTGGCTTCCTACTACGGAGACAACTATGACCTGTTACTACCAACACATAACGAGCTGAATGTCTGCCGTGAAGAGTCCGTCAAAGCATACTTTGAGGAACACCGCCCTGAGGTTGTCATCCATTGTGCTGCACTGAGCAACACATGGTATTGTGAGCAACATTCCGAAGAATCCAATCAGGTGAATGTACAGGGAACGGTAAGCATTGCCAAGGCTTGCAAATTAATGGGTTCAAAACTGATATTTATGTCCAGCGACCAAGTGTATAACGGTACGCCAATACTGGATCCGCTCAAAGAAGAGGAAATACTTCGACCTGTCAACGTCTATGGCCGGCACAAATTGGAGGCTGAGCAAAGAGCACAACAGAATCTTCCTGATTCAATAGGATTACGCCTAACTTGGATGTACGATTTGCCAAAGTGTCGCATGAAGCAGAACAGCAACATACTGGCAAACCTGCAAAAAGCATACAACGAAGGATCTGTCATCCATGCTGCCACGCATGAATTTCGAGGGGTCACATATGCCTGGGAGGTCGTTAGGAATATGGAAAAGGTACTGTCTCTGCCTGGAGGCATTTATAACTTTGGAAGCGACAATTCATTAAATAGCTATGAACTCCATTTGAGCATAGCGAAGATCATGGGACTCAAGGATCCCTCTCGCTGGATTTTGCCTGATGAAGAGAGGTTCTCCAATCAAGATAGGAACCTGACAATGGATTGCTCTCTGATCGGTAATTTTGGCATCCATTTCAGAAATAGCATTGAAGGGATCAAAGAAGCTATGTCATCACATACAGACTTATAAGGACATTCAACCTGCCTACACAAGGATTTCTGCTTTTCGTAGGGCATAAAGGCAGCATAAATGACAAGTGACAGCTGTCAACCTTTGTCAACCTTTGTCAACCTAAAAACAGGTTGCAAGCCCGATAAACACTGGGGGTTGACAACCTGTCAGCCTTTTCACAAAAAAATCACTATGAGATATAAAATTGTTCAGGAAAAGGAACCTGCGTGGAAGGCCTTTGGATATCTTAGTTTGATAAATAATACAAAAAAGAGGATGCACGGATGCACCCTCTTACTATGCTTTCAAAATTTAAGGATTATTCCTCTACTGCAGCCTGCGCGGCAGCCAACCGTGCGATAGGTACACGGAATGGAGAACATGACGCATAATCCAATCCAATCCTCGCACAGAACTTCACGGAAGTGGGCTCGCCTCCATGCTCACCGCAGATACCTGTACGTAAGTTCGGGCGAACGGCACGCCCCTTGTCGACTGCCATTTTTACCAGTTGACCAACACCTTCTTGATCTAAGACTTGGAAGGGGTCTACCTTCAAGATTTTCTTTTCAAGATAGACAGGAAGGAAACTTGCTATATCATCGCGTGAATAGCCAAACGTCATCTGCGTCAAGTCATTGGTACCAAACGAGAAATACTGAGCCTCTGACGCAATCTTATCGGCAGTCAAAGCAGCACGTGGGATCTCTATCATCGTTCCGATCTCAAAGTCTATCTTAACCCCATATTCCTCAAATACTTTCCGAGCTGCCTTGAGAATGACAGCTTTCTGCTGGCGGAACTCCATGACTGTGCCAATAAGAGGAACCATAATCTCTGGTTTCGGGTCTTTCCCCTCCTTCTTCAACTCACAAGCAGCACTCAGAATCGCACGGGTCTGCATGGCAGTAATCTCCGGGAAAGTAATGCCTAAGCGACATCCTCTATGACCTAACATAGGGTTGTTTTCGGCAAGGGAGGCAACACGCTGCCTGATCTTCTCAACAGGGACCCCCATCTGCTCAGCCATGATCTTCTGGCCTTTCTCGTCCTTGGGGACGAACTCATGCAAAGGAGGATCCAACAATCGGATATTCACAGGCAGTCCATCCATAGCCTCAAGGATACCCTTGAAGTCTGCCTTCTGGTAAGGCAGCAACTTGGCAAGTGCCCGCTCCCGATCCTCTGTAGAATCAGCCAAGATCATTTCCCGCATCGCGATAATCTTCTTGTCGTCAAAGAACATGTGTTCTGTCCGTGTCAAGCCAATACCCTTAGCTCCAAAGGCACGTGCCACCTCTGCATCATGCGGAGTGTCAGCGTTGGTACGGACTTGCATCTTTGTATATTTGTCGCAAAGATCCATCAACTCTTTGAAATCCCCACTCAATTCAGCAGCCTTCGTAGGGATCTCGCCGGCATAAACTTTACCTGTTGAACCGTTCAGGGAAATATAATCGCCTTCCTTATAGAGTGCCCCATCAATTTCCACCGTCTTCGTTTTATAGTCAACGTTAATGCCACCAGCTCCACTGACACAGCATTTTCCCATACCGCGGGCCACAACAGCTGCGTGTGAGGTCATGCCACCGCGGGCAGTCAGAATGCCTTCGGCTGCACTCATGCCCGCCAAGTCCTCGGGACTGGTCTCTATACGGACCATAACCACCTTATGCCCATCCTTATGCCACTCCTCTGCATCGTCAGCATGGAAGACGATCTGACCACAAGCAGCTCCTGGGGAGGCAGGAAGACCTTGCGTGATCATTTTGGCATTTTGCAAGGCAATCTTATCAAACACGGGGTGAAGCAGTTCATCCAGTTTCTGAGGCTCACAACGCATAATAGCTGTTTTCTCATCGATCTTACCCTCGTGGAGCAAATCCATAGCGATCTTCACCATAGCCGTACCTGTACGCTTGCCATTACGGGTCTGGAGGAACCAAAGCTTCCCTTCCTGAACGGTAAACTCCATGTCTTGCATATCACGATAGTGATCCTCCAAGGCATTCTGAATACTGTCAAGCTGCCGATAGATCTCCGGCATGGCCTCTTCCATGGAAGGGTACTTGGCAACACGTTCTTCCTCTGAGATTCCGATCCGTTGTGCCCAACGCTGTGATCCCAATTTCGTAATTTGCTGTGGTGTACGGATTCCAGCTACGACATCCTCCCCTTGTGCATTGACCAGGTACTCCCCATTGAAGACGTTCTCTCCCGTGGCAGCATCCCGGCTGAAGCACACGCCCGTAGCGGATGTTTCTCCCATATTTCCAAATACCATCGCCATGACGCTAACCGCTGTGCCCCACTCATCAGGAATACCTTCCATCTTACGATAAAGAATAGCACGTTCGTTCATCCAACTACGGAACACGGCACAAATGGCACCCCACAGTTGCTCAACAGGATCTGTCGGAAATTCCTTTCCAGTACGTTCCTTGATAGCCTCCTTAAAAAGCCTTACCAACTGTTTCAGTTCATCCACATTCAGATCTTTATCCAATTTGACGCCCCGCTGGTCCTTTACCTTTTGGATAATTTCCTCAAAGGGATCAATATCCTCTTTATTTTCCGGCTTCATTTCCAGGACAACATCTCCATACATCTGTACGAAGCGACGATAACTGTCATAGACAAAATGCGGATTATGGGTCTTTGCCACCATTCCCTCGGCAACCTCATCATTCAGTCCCAAGTTCAAGATCGTGTCCATCATGCCTGGCATAGAAGCACGGGCACCAGAACGAACACTGACAAGTAGCGGATTCGCTGGATCTCCAAACCTTGAATTCATCAATGTCTCAATATGCTTGACTGCCTTGGTGACATCGTCATTCAATATTTCCATAATCTTTTGCTGTCCCACCTTATAATATTCATTACAGCAGGCAGTAGTGATCGTAAAGCCTGGAGGAACAGGTACACCGATCAAATTCATCTCGGCAAGATTGGCTCCCTTTCCACCAAGTTCCTCACGCATTTTAGCATTTCCTTCGGCACTACCATTTCCGAAGAGGTAAACTCTCTTTTCACTCATAGTCGAATAGATATCAAATGTTTTAGCTTTTATTTACTTTTTATATTTATTTCTTCTTCATGCAAAAGTAATGGAATTCTCGCTAATTCCCAAACAATTATACAGAAAATTGCAAAGTCGAGTTTACATTTCTTGATGTTAGCGATAACAGGAAATACCATGAACAAGAAAACGGCTTCCTTTTACTGCCCACGCCATCCTTTCCAATCTTTCATCTCTATCAAGAAATGAATAAAATGGATGACAAGCACGATTATCATCATTAATGTTGGACACAAACAATAGCTTGGTCTCTCAAAGAAAAAGAAAAAACGAAGCGTTTATTTTGTTCTTCTGATGATTTACAGTAACTTTGCAAATAAATTCTGAAAGATATGACAAGAAAGCACAAGCCTTTACCTCTTTTAGAGAATGTAACCATTACGGATGTAGCTGCCGAAGGCAAGTCATTGGCACGAGTTGACGACATGGTCGTCTTCGTCCCTTATACTGTGCCTGGTGACATTGTTGACCTTCAGGTACGCAAGAAAAGGCATCACTACTGCGAAGCCGAAGTGGTTAGGTTTATTCATTATAGCGAGATTCGTGAGCAGCCAAAATGCAGTCATTTTGGCATCTGCGGAGGATGCAAGTGGCAACACCTGCCTTACCAAGAACAGTTAAAAGCTAAGCAGAAACAGGTTTTCGACCAACTGACAAGGATTGGGAAAATTAGTCTCCCAGAATTCCATCCCATCCTTGGCTCAAAGAAAATCTGGGAATACCGTAATAAATTGGAATTTGGATGTAGCAACAAGCGTTGGCTCACACGGGCTGAAGTGGAGTCAGGCACAACCTTCGACAATATGAATGCCGTCGGATTCCATATCGCTGGGGCATTCGACAAGATCCTTCCCGTTGAAAAATGCTGGCTGATGGACGACCTCCATAACCAGATCCGTAATACAATTCGGGACTATGCCTTGCAAAATGGGATAACATTCTATGACCTGAGGGAACAAAAGGGTTTGCTCAGAGACATCATGATCCGCAACAGCAATACTGGGGAATGGATGGTCTTGGTGCAATTTCATTTCGATGAACCTGGAGATGAAGGCAGGGCAAGGGACTTACTTCAGCACCTTGCAGACCAATTCCCACAAATCACATCTTTATTATATGTCAACAATCAGAAAGGCAACGATACTTTTGGCGATCTGACCGTTGTGACCTTTAAAGGCAACGATTACATTTATGAGCAGATGGAGGATCTCAAATTCAAGGTCGGCCCCAAGAGCTTCTATCAGACGAATACAGAACAGGCTTATCATCTGTATTGCGTAGCCCGAGATTTCGCCAACCTGACAGGCAACGAGCTTGTTTACGATCTCTACACCGGTACGGGAACCATTGCCAATTTCATCGCCCACCGTGCCAAGCAAGTCATCGGCATAGAATATGTACCTGAGGCCATTGAGGATGCCAAAGTGAATTCGCAAATTAACCATATTGGCAATACCTTATTCTATGCAGGAGACATGAAAGACATCTTGACAGATGCTTTCATTGCCGAGCATGGAAGGCCAGACGTGATGATCACCGACCCACCCCGCGCAGGCATGCATCCTGACGTTGTGAAGACCATTCTTCGGGCAGCTCCCGGTCGCATCGTCTATGTCAGTTGCAATCCTGCTACACAGGCACGCGACCTCTCTGAACTGGATTCAGACTACAGGGTAGATGCCGTACAACCCGTTGATATGTTCCCGCATACCCCACATGTAGAGAATGTTTGTCTCTTGACACGTAGGATAAAACAAGGAATATCTGAAAAATAATCGAAATAAATGTTGCGGTTGAATAATTTTTGCTATATTTGCAAGCAATTATTTATCTAAACATACCATCATAACAATGAAAAAAGGTTTGCTGATCTCTTTTCTTGCAGCTATGGCATTAACCACCTATGCACAAGAGAAGAACACCATTACACTTCCATCTTGGCTGAGCAATGTCAAGCTCTCCGGATATGTATTAACCCAATATCAGTACAGTGACCAAGAGAGTACGACGACTGATGCCCATGGACAGGACAAGAGCAATTCATTCAACCTCCGTCTGGCCCGTATCTCCCTTGACGGTCGTATTGCCAAAGATTTCTATTGGAAAACACAGATCCAAATCAACGGCAATACCTCCAGCCTTGGCTCTTCCCCACGTATTGTGGACTTGTTCGCAGAATGGCAGAAATACAAGGCGTTCAGAATCAAGTTTGGGCAATACAAACGTCCTTTTACGTTCGAGAATCCAATGAACCCTATTGATCAAGGCTTCTATTCATACAGCCAATTGAGCAACAAACTTGCAGGGTTTACCGACCGCAATGGCAGTCATGCCAGCAACGGACGTGACATCGGTTTGCAGTTCCAGGGCGACTTATTCCCGGATGCGCATGGTCGCGCATGGGTTCACTATCAGATTGGCGTATTCAATGGACAAGGAATCAACACAAAGGATGTGGACCAACGCAAGGACCTGATTGGCGGAGCTTGGATCATGCCCATTGAAGGCCTCAGGATTGGCGCATTTGGATGGGAAGGAAGCTATGCTCGGAAAGGTAGTTGGACCGACGAGAAGGGCACGGCGCACAACAATGAGGTGCGAAGCCTGCCCCAGCACCGTTATGCCATCTCTGGAGAATATGTCAAGAGCGACTGGACTTTCCGTTCAGAATATGCCCACTCCACAGGAAAAGCATTTGCTAAGACCTACAACTCTGGAGTCACCGATTGCTCTCTGTCAAGCTATGGTGGGAAGTCAGACGCAGTCTATGCACTTGTCATAGCGCCAATCATCAAGAAAAAATTGCATGTCAAGGCACGGTACGACCTCTATCGACCTGATGGGAAATGGGACCAGGCCAATACACAATATGAGATTGGAGCTGATTATGAGTTCCATCACAATTTCGAAATCAGTGGAGAGTTCTGTCGTGTCAACAACCGGGCTCTTGTCAAGCATGATTATAACATGATCGACATACAGGTCGATTGGAGATTCTAATGATTTATCTGTGGGCATTTTGCCCACAGATAATGATTAACCACAACATACATTTACCTTAAAATAAATATCCTATGACTAAAATTCCTTTGGTTTTCTGGCTAGTACCCATAGCCTCAGTTGTGGCCTTATCAATGGCCTGGTATTTCTTTAAAACCATGATGAAAGCCGATGAGGGAACTCCCCGAATGCGTGAGATTGCCGAGCATGTCCGGAGGGGTGCCATGGCTTATTTGAAACAGCAGTATAAGGTTGTGCTGATCGTCTTTATCTGCTTAGCTCTCATTTTTGCATTTATGGCTTATGTCCTCAAAGTACAAAATCCATGGGTACCCTTTGCCTTCTTGACCGGCGGCTTCTTTAGTGGACTCTCTGGATTCTTTGGCATGAAGACTGCTACCTACGCATCGGCGCGTACAGCTCATGCTGCCTGCAGTGGATTGGACAAGGGACTAAAGATTGCCTTTAGAAGTGGTGCTGTCATGGGGCTTGTCGTTGTCGGGCTCGGCTTGCTTGATATTGCCCTGTGGTTTATCATTCTGAGCTTTTTCTACCAAGGCGAAGGAGCGGCCTTGATCACCATCACAACTACCATGCTGACCTTCGGTATGGGTGCTTCCACGCAGGCCTTGTTCGCCCGTGTCGGGGGAGGGATCTATACGAAAGCAGCTGATGTGGGGGCCGATTTGGTGGGCAAGGTCGAGGCAAACATCCCTGAAGATGACCCACGGAACCCTGCTACCATCGCTGATAATGTCGGAGATAATGTTGGAGACGTGGCAGGAATGGGTGCAGACCTCTATGAAAGCTATTGTGGAAGTATCCTTTCGACAGCTGCGCTCGGCGCGACAGCGTTCGCCATGAATGGTGACATGCAATTGCGCGCTGTCATCGCGCCAATGATCATCGCTGCCGTGGGCATATTCCTCTCTCTCTTAGGTATATTCTTAGTAAGGACAAAAGAAGGTGCCAGCATGAAAGAACTTCTCCATAGCCTTGGACGAGGTACCAATACAGCAGCCGTGCTCATCGCCATAGCTACCTTCCTTATATTATATCTCCTGAAACTTGACAACTGGCTTGGTGTTTCCTTCTCTGTCGTCAGCGGACTGGCTTCAGGGGTGATCATCGGACAGTCTACGGAATATTATACCTCACAAAGTTATCAACCCACAAAGAAAATCGCTGAGGCTTCCCAAACAGGGTCTGCCACGGTTATTATCAAAGGCATTGGGACGGGTATGATCAGTACTTGCGTTCCTGTCATTACTATCTCGGTGGCAATCATGCTAAGTTACCTTTGTGCCAATGGCTTTGACATGAGCATGAGTGCAGCTTCCATCAGTCAAGGATTATATGGCATTGGTATCGCCGCTGTCGGCATGTTGTCCACTTTAGGCATCACATTAGCTACGGATGCATACGGTCCTATCGCAGACAATGCGGGTGGCAATGCAGAAATGAGCGAGTTAGGTGAAGAAGTGCGAAGCCGGACCGATGCCCTTGATGCCTTAGGCAATACTACAGCCGCGACCGGTAAGGGATTCGCTATTGGTTCTGCAGCCTTAACAGCGCTCGCCCTTCTTGCCTCTTACGTAGAAGAAATCAAGATAGCCATGGCACGTGCCGTAAATGCTGGGGAACAGTTCTTTGATGCGGCAGGCAACGTATTCAATCCTTCAACAGCTACCATGCCCGACTTCATGGATTTCTTCCAAGTAAACCTGATGAACCCACGGGTACTTGTCGGTGCATTCATTGGCGCAATGGCAGCCTTTCTGTTTTGTGGGTTAACCATGGGGGCTGTTGGGCGCGCCGCACAGTCTATGGTAGAAGAAGTACGCCGGCAGTTCCATGAAATCAAAGGCATCCTTGAAGGGAAAGCCAATCCTGATTACGGGCGCTGTGTCGAAATATCCACCCGTAGTGCACAACACGAGATGATCTTCCCGTCTTTACTTGCCATCATCATTCCGATCCTTGTGGGAATCATCTTAGGCGTTGGTGGTGTACTGGGATTGCTGGTAGGAGGCTTAGCCGCAGGATTTACCTTGGCCATCTTCATGGCAAACACCGGTGGAGCATGGGACAATGCGAAGAAATTAGTAGAAGAAGGCAACTACGGGGGCAAAGGTAGTGAATGCCATAAGGCAACTATCGTCGGCGATACTGTTGGTGACCCTTTTAAGGACACCTCCGGTCCAAGCTTGAATATCCTCATCAAACTGATGTCCATGGTCAGCATCGTCATGGCAGGTCTTACCGTAGCTTTTATTTAAAATAATTTTGCTATTTCAATACAAATGATTAATTTCGCGACTCGATAAGAAATCATAAACAAGTATGGATACAAGGGAAAATAACAATCGACAGGAAATAGATGCCGTGAAAGGCTCAAGCCAACTTTCAGAAAGCAACGGACTCCACGCGAAGGAGGAGGGCGATCATCACCACCATCACCATGGTGAGCAATATCATGTTGGGAGGAATCGTCATCACCACCAAGATGAATCTGAAACCTTCAAGAATGAGAACCTAAAGGCGCAACAAAGAAAAAAGTTCTGGTCGAAAACCCTGTTCGTTTTCCTGAGTATCATTGCCATCGCTGTCATCTTATTTGCAGTTTGGGCTTATCAATTCGATGATTGAGAAGAAAACAGAAAATGAGGCGAACATCCTTTGGTGTTCGCCTTTTTCTTTCTATCTTTGGATAAGCTACACTTTACTTCGGAAATGAAAATAAAATATCTTTTTTTGCATTTCTCTCGGTTTGCAGTATCTTTGGATAAGTTACGCTTCACCTCGGAAATGAAAATAAAATATCTTTTATTTTGCATTTCTCTCGGTTTGCAGTATCTTTGCACGAAAATGTTTGGAATATGAAATCGTTAAGACAGTTATACCGAATAGGAAAAGGACCTTCCAGCAGCCACACCATGGGTCCGCAGAAAGCAGCAAAGATCTTTGTTGACAAACATCCTGATGCCCAATCTTTCCGCGTCACGCTCTATGGAAGCCTTGCCGCAACAGGTAAGGGACACATGACCGATGTTGCTATCCAAGAAGTATTGCAACCCGTAGCCCCTGTCACTATTGACTGGAAGCCTTCCATCTTCCTTCCTTATCATCCGAACGGGATGAAGTTTGAATATTTCAAGGGCGACGAGCATGATGAGTGGACCGTTTATAGCGTGGGGGGAGGTGCCCTTTCTGAAGGAAAGGAACATGACATGTTCTCCACAGAGGATGTCTATGACATGAACAACCTTAAAGATATCATGGACTGGTGCGACCACTATGGGCGCAGTTATTGGGAATATGTTGACAAATGCGAAGGCCCAGGGATATGGGATTATCTCCAGGAATGCTGGGAGATGATGCAAGAAGCCGTCGAACGTGGCATCAACCACGAAGGTCGCCTACCTGGACCACTTAACTTGCAGCGCAAGGCACCTGTCTATTATGTCAAGGCAAGAGGGTATAAGCAATCGCTCCAAACCCGTGGTTTGGTATATGCCTACGCACTTGCTGTCAGCGAGGAAAATGCTTCAGGAGGATGCCTGTTCAGTGACACTGATCCTTATCAGACCGCCT